>ENA-OQES01000483-OQES01000483.1-human-gut-metagenome-genome-assembly--contig:-NODE-483-length-16851-cov-4.369170_pt1 | contig 16851 bp, 36 predicted proteins | sample MGYA00242798_ERZ504641 | MGnify/ENA primary metagenome ERZ504641 (study PRJEB26092, sample SAMD00036327) | human gut metagenome | host: Homo sapiens | study: EMG produced TPA metagenomics assembly of... | reverse complement strand
AAAAAAAAAAGAGGAACCCCCTTTTTGGTAGTTCCCCCCTCTTTATAAAATTGACTTCTAACTATACAAGTTCGATCAGAACTTCCATAGCTGCATCACCCTTTACGCTGACCGATCTTAACGATTCTTGTGTATCCACCGTTACGATCTGCATACTTAGGAGCAATCTCATCGAATAATTTAGCTACGAGATCAACTTCTTTTGTATTTTTCTTCTTTCCAGCCTGTGCAGTTGGAACTTCCTTTACAGGATAAAGAACCTTCAGCATCTGACGACGAGCATGCAGTCTGCTTGGCATATCCTTTTTGATTGTTTTATCAACTTCGTCATATACAGTAACTTTCTTACCATCTACAACTTCTTTTACTCTCTTGCCATCTTTGTCTTTGCGGGCAACTTTAGCTTTTACAGTAACTTCTTCGAAGTTATCTTTTTCTTTAACAGCTAATGCGATAAGACCTTCAGCGATCTTGCGGATCTCTTTAGCCTTAGCTTCTGTTGTAACGATCTTTCCGTTATTCAGAAGTGCTGTTACCTGGTTTCTTAATAATGCTTTTCTCTGGCTTGATGTTCTGCCAAGTTTTCTATATTTTGCCATTTTAAATATCCTCCATTATAACACTTGGTTATGCTTCTTCGGGCTTACTAGCCAAATGCTCTGCCATGCACTTTCGGGCTTACTGACAGATTATTCTTCACCTTTACTCAGGCTTAAGCCTAACTCATCTAATTTTGCAAGTACTTCTTCCAGAGACTTACGTCCAAGGTTACGTACTTTCATCATATCTTCCGGTGTTCTGTTTGTCAGTTCTTCAACTGTATTGATGCCAGCTCTCTTCAGGCAGTTGTATGAACGAACAGAAAGTTCAAGTTCATCAATGCTCATCTCAAGAACTTTTTCTTTTTCATCGTCTTCTTTCTCGATCATAACTTCTGCAGCCTGAGCCACTTCTGACAGGTCGATAAAGAGTTTCAGATGTTCGCTAAGTACCTTTGCAGCCAAACTTACAGCTTCGTCCGGAAGCAGTGTGCCGTTTGTGTATACATCCAATGTAAGCTTATCAAAGTCTGTAATCTGTCCGACACGGGTATTCTCTACTGTAAGGTTCACTCGTTCCACTGGAGTGTAGATAGAATCAATTGGAATCACTGCGATTGGCAGTTCGTCATTTTTATTCTTATCGGCACTCACGTAGCCTCTTCCATTTGTAATGGTAAGTTCCATATACAATTTGCTGTCTGCACCACCGTTTAATGTAGCGATTACAGTTTCCGGATTCATGATTTCAATATCCTGATCCACCTGAATATCAGCTGCTGTTACAACGCCTTCGCCTTCAAACTCGATATAAGCTGTCTTAGGCTCATCAGATTCAGATGTGTTTTTGATTGCCAGAGATTTCAAGTTCATGATAATCTCAGTGACATCTTCCTTAACACCCGGAATAGAACTGAACTCATGAAGAACACCGTCAATCTTAACCTGGCTGATTGCTGAACCAGGTAAAGATGAAAGCATAATTCTTCTAAGAGAATTACCTAATGTTGTACCATAACCTCTTTCAAGAGGTTCTACAACGAATCTACCATATTTCTTATCATCTGAAATATCAGTTATTTCAATATTGGGTTTATTAAAATCAAACACTAAGTCCACCTCCTGTGGGTTACGGTTTATTATTTAGAATATAACTCGACGATTAACATCTCATCTACAGGAACATCGATTGCTTCACGTTTTGGAAGTTCTTTTACTGTTCCTTTCAGGTTTTCCAGATCAGCTTCTAACCATTCTGGAACAAGACGTCCGCCTGTAACCTCAACGATCTCTTTGTATCTTGGTGAGCTCTTCTTAGCTTCTTTGATTTCTACAACATCTCCAGCCTTTACAAGGTATGAAGGGATGTTGATCTGTTTTCCGTTTACAAGTACGTGCTTGTGGTCAACGATCTGTCTTGCTTCACGTCTTGTTCTAGCAAGTCCAAGACGGAATACAACGTTGTCAAGTCTTGACTCTAAGAGTACCATCAGGTTTTCACCTGTCATACCATTCATCTTAGATGCTTTCTTGAAGTAGTTCAGGAAAGGTTTCTCTAATACACCATAGATGAATTTAGCTTTCTGTTTCTCACGTAACTGGAGACCATACTCGCTCATTTTTTGCTATTCGCTCTTTTTAACTGTCTGTTAGACTTTTTATCAATTCCTAAATAAACTGGATCCATTCCGAGGGATCTACATCTTTTAAGAACCGGAACTCTATTTACTGCCATGTTTTTGTTTTCCTCCTATATAATTCGGACACATACAATCCGTTAACGTAGTGAATAATAATAGTACTAGACTCTTCTGCGTTTTGGTGGACGGCAACCATTGTGTGGTACTGGTGTAACGTCTCTGATGCTTGTTACATCGATTCCGCATGCCTGCAGGGCACGAATTGCTGCTTCTCTACCTGAACCTGGTCCTTTAACCATTACGTCAACTGATTTTAAACCATGTACTAATGCTGCTTTAGCTGCTGTTTCAGCTGCCATCTGAGCTGCATAAGGGGTAGATTTTCTTGAACCTCTAAATCCCAGACCGCCTGCACTTGCCCATGACAGAGCATTTCCCTGTGCATCTGTTAATGTAACGATTGTGTTATTAAAAGATGACTGGATGTGAGCCTGTCCGTGTTCAACGTTTTTCTTGACACGTTTCTTTGTCACTTTTTTTGGTAACTTTCTTTGCCATAATAAAACTAACCTACTCTTTCCTTAAATAAATTATTTCTTCTTGTTTGCTACTGTTCTCTTAGGACCTTTTCTAGTTCTAGCATTTGTCTTAGTCTTCTGACCACGAACTGGAAGTCCTTTTCTGTGACGGATTCCTCTATAGCATCCGATTTCCTGTAATCTCTTAATGTTGAGGGCGATTTCTCTACGAAGATCACCTTCTACTGTCTGAGTCTCATCGATTACAGCACTGATTTTCTTTACATCGTCGTCTGTAAGATCTCTACAACGAATATCAGGATTAACTCCTGCTTCTGTTAAGATACGAGTTGCACTTGTTCTACCGATTCCGTAGATATAAGTTAATCCGATCTCAACACGTTTGTCTCTTGGTAAGTCTACACCTGCTATACGAGCCATGTGAATTTCCTCCATTTTCTTTCATTGTTAATTGTCTTTAATAGGGGACATGATTTTGTCCCAGGCATGTTCGGTATCATGCCCTTTCCGGCCACCGCTCATGTTATGGAAACTATGCGGTAATGACGAGCCGGCATTAGAAGCAATATACGAGGATCGTCACCGGTCTTTCGGGTGCGCCTTGTATATTTGAAATAGTATCCACACCGCCTGGCGTGTCCACTATCAGCCGCCTAAATACATCAAACATTGCTCAGAATTAACCCTGACGCTGTTTGTGTTTTGGATTTTCGCAGATAATGCGAATGCTTCCTTTTCTTTTAATTACTTTGCATTTTTCGCAAATTGGTTTTACTGATGATCTAACCTTCACGGGGATCCTCCTTTCATCCATTGCTATGCCTTTGTTGCTACACATTTCCATTTGAAATCGCAACTCAGAGATTCCAGTGCATAAACATGCCTAGAAAACGTGCTTATATAGTATAGCATCTATTTGCAATATAAGTCAATAGTTTTTTTGACTATTTTTACACATTTTTGTTAGAGTTCTTATTTATCTCTCCAGATGATTCTTCCTTTTGAAAGATCGTATGGTGACAGCTCTAATGTTACTTTATCTCCCGGCAGGATCTTGATAAAGTTCATTCTCAGCTTTCCGCTGATGTGAGCTAATACCTGATGTCCATTCTCAAGTTCTACCTGAAACATTGCGTTTGGCAGTTTTTCTACTACAGTTCCTTCAATTTCAATAACGTCAGCCTTTGACATTCTATCTTCCTCCTACTTCTCTTCTTTCATCCAATCCTTAATTAACTTTCTTATGCCTGCATCATCAAGTTCTTTCATATTATATATTCCGTGAACGATCTGTACATGCTTTTTCTTCTTTTTCTTCGGATGGCCGAGTGTTCTGATGCGGCCATCCACCAGATATACATATGTATCATCCACTTCTTTTATGATATACATCTGTGCTTTATCATGTCCGGCTTTTGATCTTGCAAGCATTCCTGCTTCATACATCACCATATCTGTTTCCTCTTATTATATCCGTCTATTCATTGTCACAGGTTAAGGACAGAATTCTAGGTTCGCCTTCGGTGATCAGTATCGTGTTCTCATAATGTGCCGATAAAGAACCGTCTCTTGTTACAACTGTCCAGTCATCATCCAGCCAGTCAACCTCGTAATTTCCTATATTGATCATCGGCTCGATGGCAAGTGTCATACCGGGTCTTAATTTTACACCCTTGCGTCCCACTTCATAATTCGGGATTTCCGGTGCCTCATGAAGCGCTGTTCCGATTCCATGTCCACAAAGATCTCTTACAACACCATAACCTCTTTCTTCGGCATATCTGCCGATCGCACCGGATATATCAAATAGATGATTCCCTGCTTTGGCATATTTTATACCCTCAAAAAAGGCATTCTTTTGTAACCTGGATCAGTTTTTTCCGCTTCTTCACTGACTTCACCGACCGCATGTGTTCTTGCTGCATCCGAATGATACCCCTTATAGATTAGCCCGGCATCCAGACTGACAATATCACCTTCATGAATGATTCTGTGTTTATCCGGAATTCCATGAACAACTTCCTGGTTCACCGATACACAGATCGATGCAGGGTATCCATTGTAATTCAGGAAAGAAGGAATACATCCATAGCTTCTGATGATTTCCTCCCCCAGTGTATCAATATCCTTGGTACTCATTCCCGGGTGAAGTGCTTTTTCCAGTTCATTATGTACACGTTCGAGTATCTTTCCGGCTTCCGCCATCAATTCGATTTCTCTTTCAGATTTAATCGTGATTGCCATAGTCTTATGCTCCAAGAATCTCTACAATTGCTGCAAATACATCATTGATGTCAACCGTTCCGTCTACTGTCTTTAAAATACCTGCTTTAGTATAATAATCGATCAGCGGCTGTGTCTGCTCATGATATACATTCAGTCTCTTCTGTACCGTCTCCGGTTTGTCATCGTCTCTTAAAAATAAGCTCTTTTCCGCATACATCACAGATTCCTTCTGTCTTGGTCGGTGCATATACCAGATGATAAGTTGCTCCACATCCTACGCATGCACGGCGTCCACCCATGCGCTTTACAATATTCTCATCCGGAACATTCACATCAATTGCATAATCAATCTTGTCTCCGAATTCTGCCAGAGCCTTATCCAGAGCCTCTGCCTGTGGAATTGTTCTCGGGAAACCATCCAGAACATAACCATTCTTACAATCATCCTGCTGTACACGATCTACTACCAGATCTACTACCAGTTCATCCGGAACTAACAGTCCCTGATCCATGTATGTTTTTGCCTTATTTCCCAGTTCTGTTCCGTTTTTAATATTCGCTCTGAAGATATCTCCTGTGGAAATGTGCGGGATATCATATTTCGCTGCAATCTTTTTTGCCTGGGTTCCTTTGCCCGCTCCAGGGGCACCTAACATAATAATTTTCATTGGCAGTTCCTCCTTATAGCATTTTAACCCGCGGAAAAAAATCTTCCCGCGAGTCAAAATATTAGCTATTTAAAAATCCCTTGTATGTTCTTACAAGCGTCATTGAATCAATTTGTTTAAGTGTTTCCAATATTACACTGACAATAATGATCAGAGAAGTACCGCCAAAGGATACTTTTGCTCCAAGCCATCCATTAAATAATATCGGAACAATCTGTACCAGAATCAATCCGCATGCACCAACGAAAAAATAATATAATTCAAGACTTTTTGTCAAATATTCTACTGTTGGTCTTCCCGGACGAATTCCCGGTATGAATCCACCGCTCTTCTTCATATTATTTGCAATCTCCAATGGATTAAATGTAATTGAAGTGTGAAAAATATGCGAAGAATACAGTCAGGACAATATATAATACCAGTCCCCAAGAGTATTTAATCTGTTCCGGATTGCACCAGTTACTCTGATTCAACCCTCGAAGTATCTCACTTCCGATTCCACTTCCGTTATCTTTTCCAAGGAATGATGCAATTACAATTGGAAATTGCATCAAAGATGATGAAAAGATAATCGGGATAACGCCTGCAGTGTTAACCTTCAACGGAATGTTTGTAGACTGACCACCATAAGATCTTCTTCCAACTACTTTCTGGGAATACTGTACAGCAATTCTTCTTTCTCCATCCTGCAGAATTACGGTAAATACAACCAATGCAAGAATGATTGCAATGATTACACATACTGCAAGACAAGCGGAAGCAATCGCTTTCCCTTTCACGAACTGGTCAAATAACGTCTTCATATCACTCGGAATACGAGAGATAATGTTGATCACCAGGACAATAGAAATACCATTGCCCACACCTTTTTCTGTAATTCTCTCACCAATCCACATCAGAAAAGCTGATCCAGCCGTGAGTGTTAATACGACAATTGCTGCATTAACAAAATTATACTTCACCAGAAGTCCCTGACGTCCAAATCCGACCGCCATAGCTCCAGATTCAATTAAAGCAAGACCAACGGTAAGATATCTTGTAATAGCAACAATTTTCTTTCTTCCGGTCTCGCCGTCACGCTGCATTTCTTCCAACTGCGGAATTGCAATTGTAAGCAGCTGAACTATGATTGATGAAGTAATATAAGGTGTAATGCTTAAGGCAAATACAGACATTTGCTCAAAAGAGCCACCGGTGAAGGCGTTAAATAAATTGAACGCCTCTCCAGTGTTTTGAGCAAAGAAATTCTTAATATATTCACCATTTACGCCTGGTGTTGGCAACTGCGATCCAATTCGTATTACGATTAACATCAAAAATGTATATCCGATCTTTTTTCGAATATCTTTTATCTTGAATGCCTTTCGAAATGCTTCTAACATTAGATCACCTCTGCTTTTCCACCTAATGCCTCGATCTTAGCTACAGCACCTGCGCTGAATGCATCAGCCTGAACTGTAAGCTTCTTAGTAAGTTCGCCGTTTCCAAGGATCTTAACTCCATCCTTTGGATTTGTAACGATACCCTGCTCGATTAATGTATCTACAGTTACAACTGTATCATTCTCAAATACTTCAAGAGCACTTACGTTGATACCAACGATTGTCTTAGTGTTTCTGTTAGTGAAACCTCTCTTTGGTATTCTTCTATATAATGGCATCTGACCACCTTCGAAACCAGGTCTTGTACCTCCTGAACGAGCTTTCTGACCTTTATGTCCCTTACCAGCTGTCTTACCATTTCCAGAACCGTGTCCACGTCCTCTTCTGAAATTATCACTCTGCTTTGATCCATCAGCAGGTCTTAAGTTAGATAAATCCATTGTGACACCTCCTTATCCGAATAAATTAATTATACTTCTTCTACTTTTACCAGGTGAGAAACCTGTTTAACCATACCTCTTGTTGCTGCATTATCTGGAAGTACAACAGTTTTGTTCAGCTTCTTAAGTCCTAATGCTTCAACAGTTTTCTTATGCTTAGGTACAGCACCAATTGTAGATTTTACTAATGTGATTTTTAAATCTGCCATTTTGTTCTACCTCCTTAGCCAAAGATCTCTTCAACAGATTTACCGCGAAGCTTAGCTACTTCTTCTGGAGTTTTAATCTGGCGTAATCCTTCGATTGTAGCAAGTACTACATTCTGTTTGTTGTTAGAACCAAGAGATTTTGTACGAATGTTCTTGATTCCTGCCATCTCGATTACGGCACGCGCCGGACCACCGGCGATAACTCCAGTACCTTCTGGAGCCTTCTTAAGTAATACAGAAGCGCCTCCGAATTTACCGATATAATCATGTGTTACACTGTCATTTTCATCTAATGCTACAGAGATGAGATTCTTAGCTGCATCTTCTTTTACCTTTGCGGATTGCTTCCGGAATTCTGTAGCTTTCCTTAACCTGACACCAACATGGCCATTTCCGTCACCAACAACTACTAAAGCTGTGAATCTCATATTACGGCCACCCTTAACAACTTTGGTTACACGTTTAATTGATACTACTTTTTCCGTTTAATTCCTAATGAATTAGCATCAATACGTTCCTGTCTCATGTGTGCTCCTCCTTCTAGAAATTCAACCCAGCTTCTCTAGCTGCGTCTGCTAATGCCTGTACTTTACCCTGGTAAATAAATCCGCCTCTATCGAAGACAACGTCTTTAATACCTTTCTCAAGTGCCTTCTCGGCAATGACTTTTCCTAAATATGCTGCTGCATCAACGTTGTTAGTTTTCTCCAGGTTTGCTTTCACATCTTTCTGAAGAGTGGAAGCGGAAACCAGTGTATTTCCAACTGTATCGTCAATAATTTGAGCATACATATGATTATTACTTCTGAATACTGCTAAACGTGGGCACTCAGCTGTACCAGATAAACGGTTACGTAATTTTCTGTGCTTGTTTACGCGAACTTCACTTCTTGATTTTTTCGCTAACCATTTTCACACTCTCCTTACTTATTTTTTCACCAGTCTTACCAACTTTATCGTCTGATAACTTCATCAGCATACTTAATACCTTTACCTTTGTAAGGCTCCGGTCTTCTCTTGTCTCTGATTTCAGCTGCGTACTGGCCAACTTTTTCTTTACTGAGTCCTTTAACGATGATCTTGTTCTGACCTTCAACTACTGTCTCAACGCCTTCAGGATCTTCCATCTCAACTGGATGGGAATAACCAAGGTTCAGTGTTAATTTGTTACCTGATTTTGCTGCTCTGTATCCAACACCATTAACTTCCAGAACCTTCTGGTATCCTTCTGTTACACCAATAACCATGTTATTGATCAGTGTTCTTGTAAGACCATGTAAAGATTTCATCTTCTTTAAGTCATTTGGTCTTGTTACAACGATTTCTTCGCCTTCCTGTTTGATTTCCATCTCTGTTGGAAGTGCTTTCTCAAGTGTTCCCTTTGGACCTTTAACAGTCACTACATTGTTCTCAGCGATCTCAACAGTTACGCCTGCCGGGATAGCGATTGGATGTCTTCCGATACGTGACATACCTTGTTCCTCCTTAACTTAGATTCTCGGAAAAGCTCTGTAGGCTTTTCTGTTTTCAGTTTCTATATGGCAATCAGTTCAGGCTGTGCCTTTCGGCACACCTTCACTAAGTTGCTCGCGGGTTTCTTACCAAATATAGCAGAGAACTTCTCCACCGATACCAAGCTTTCTGGCAGCTTTATCAGTGATTACACCCTGGTTTGTGGAAATGATTGCTGTTCCAAGTCCACCAAATACCTTAGGTACATTCTCGCTTGAAGCGTATACACGAAGACCTGGTTTAGAAATTCTCTTAAGGCCTGTGATAACTTTTTCGTTCTTATCAGCACCGTATTTCAGTGTGATGTGAATTGTTTTGAATACTCCGTCTTCGATAACGTCGTATTTTTCGATATATCCTTCATCTAACAAGATATTAGCGATAGCAAGCTTCATCTTGGATGCCGGAACATCTACAGTATCATGTTTAGCAGTATTTGCATTACGAATTCTTGTAAGCATATCTGCGATTGGATCACTCATTGTCATTGTTCTTTCCTCCTACCAACTTGCTTTCTTAACACCTGGAATCTGTCCTTTGTATGCTAACTCACGGAAGCAAACACGGCAGATACCATATTTTCTCAAATATGCATGTGGACGTCCACAGATTCTGCAACGATTGTATTCTCTTGTGGAGAATTTCTGCTTGCGCTGCTGTTTTACTTTCATTGCTGTCTTAGCCATAATTTACCTCCTTATTTTGTAAATGGCATGTTGAACTGAGTAAGCAGTTCGCGTGCCTCTTCATCTGTTTTAGCAGTAGTAACGAAGATGATATCCATACCTCTTACCTTATCTACTTTATCGTATTCGATTTCTGGGAAGATCAGCTGCTCTTTAATTCCGAGAGCGTAGTTACCTCTTCCGTCGAATGCGTTAGGATTTACACCTCTGAAGTCACGTACACGTGGGAGTGCAAGGTTAACCAGACGGTCAACGAATTCATACATCTTTTCTCCTCTTAATGTAACTTTACATCCGATCGGCATACCCTCTCTGATCTTAAAGTTAGCAACGGACTTCTTAGCTTTACAAACTACAGCCTTCTGACCTGTGATTTTCTCCATGTCAGCGATTGCAGCATCTAAAAGTTTTGCGTTATCTTTTGCTTCACCAACACCCATGTTTGATAACAACTTTATCGAGTTTTGGTACTTCCATAATATTTTTATAACCGAACTTTTGATCATTGCATCAATGATCTCGTTCTGGTACTGTTCTTTCAGTCTACTCAAAGCTTTGGACCTCCTTCCTCAAATTAATCAATCACTTCGCCTGTTGATTTAGCGTAACGTACTTTTTTAGTCTCCGTCCATCTTGATACCAACTCTTGTAGCTGTTCCTTTGTGAACATACATTACGTTAGAGATATCGATAGGTCCTTCCTGACGAACGATTCCGCCTTCCTGGTTCTGAGCACTTGGTTTTGTGTGCTTTGTCAGCATATTTACGCCTTCAACGATAACCTTTCCAGTCTTCTGGTTAACAGCGATAACTTTGCCTTCTTTGTCTTTATCTTTACCGGCGATAACCTTAACTGTATCACCTTTTTTGATCTTTAACATTGACATCTTACGCGCACCTCCTTAAAGTACTTCCGGAGCCAGAGAAACAATTCTCATGAACTGTTTGTCACGAAGCTCTCTTGCTACTGGCCCGAAGATACGGGTTCCTCTTGGTGTCTTATCATCTTTTATAATTACAGCAGCATTTTCATCGAAACGGATGTATGATCCATCTTTACGACGAGTACTGTTTACAGTACGAACAACTACAGCTTTAACTACGTCACCTTTTTTAACAACGCCGCCTGGTGTTGCATCTTTAACAGTCGCAACGATTACATCACCGATACTTGCATATCTTCTTGTTGAGCCGCCAAGTACACGGATACACAGTAACTCTTTCGCACCTGTGTTGTCTGCTACTTTAAGTCTGCTTTCTTGCTGTATCATGCAGGTTTCCCTCCTTATACTATTTCACTTTTTCCATAACTTCAACAAGTCTCCATCTCTTGTCTTTTGACAGAGGTCTTGTTTCCATAACTTTTACTTTGTCGCCGATATTGCACTCATTGTTTTCATCATGTGCTTTTAATTTATATGTCTTCTTTACAATTTTCTTGTAAAGTGGATGTTTTACATGATCTTCGATTGCTACAACGATAGTTTTATCCATCTTGTTGCTGACAACCTTACCAACTCTGGTTTTTCTAAGATTTCTTTCCACAGTCTGTAACTCCTTTCATTTTGTGAGTTTTCAGTTTCTACTGAGCTGCCTTTTCAGTGATTACTGTCTGAATTCTGGCAATATTTCTTCTTACTTCTTTAATTCTGCTTGTATTGTCCAACTGGTTTGTTGCGTTCTGGAATCTTAAATTGAAAAGTTCCTTTTTAGCAGCTACTAATTCTTCATTCAGCTCTGCAGCTGATTTTGTTTTTAAATCTTCAACAAATGCATTAATTTTCACTGTTATCACCGCCTTCTAAGTCTGCGCGAGAAACTACTTTACATTTACATGGCAGCTTGTGAGTTGCAAGACGAAGAGCCTCTTTAGCAACTTCTTCCGGTACACCTGCGATCTCGAAAAGAACGCGTCCCGGTTTAACAACAGCTACCCAGTATTCTAAGGTTCCTTTACCAGAACCCATACGTGTCTCAGCTGGTTTCGTAGTTACAGGTTTATCTGGGAATATCTTGATCCAAACTTTACCACCACGTTTGATGTAACGTGTCATAGCGATACGGGCTGCTTCGATCTGGTTAGAACGGATCCAGCAAGGTTCCGTTGCAACGATACCATATTCACCGTTTGTAATCTGGTTACCGCGAAGAGCTTTACCCTTCATGGTACCACGGAATTGTTTACGACGTTTTACTCTTTTTGGCATTAACATGATTATCTATCTCCTTCCTTAACTGTTTTCTCCGGAAGAACTTCGCCTTTGTAGATCCAAACTTTAACACCAACTTTTCCGTAAGTTGTGTTTGCTTCAGCGAATCCGTAGTCAATGTCTGCTCTCAGTGTCTGAAGAGGAATTGTTCCCTCGCTGTAGAACTCTGTACGAGCCATATCAGCTCCACCAAGACGTCCTGATACAGAAGTCTTAACACCAAGTGCTCCAGATTTCATAGTTCTTGACATGCATGATTTCATTGCACGTCTGAAAGAAATACGGTTCTCAAGCTGTAATGCGATGTTCTCAGCTACTAACTGAGCATCTTTATCCGGTCTCTTGATTTCTTTGATGTCAACGATTAACTTTTTATCTGTAAACTGTGCTAATTCACCTTTTACTTTCTCAATCTCTGCTCCGCCTTTACCGATTACAACACCAGGTTTTGCTGTGTAAACGATAATCTTTACGCGGTCAGATGCTCTCTCGATTTCAATTTTAGAAATACCAGCACTGTATAATCTCTTCTTAAGATATGTTCTGATTTCATGGTCTTCCACTAAGCAGTCTGCGAAATCTTTCTCTGCATACCATCTTGAGTCCCAGTCTTTGATAACTCCGACTCTCAAACCATGAGGATTAACTTTCTGTCCCATGATTGCCCTCCTTATCTTTCATCAAGCACGAGTGTAATGTGGCTCATTCTCTTTTCGATTCTGTAAGCTCTACCCTGTGCTCTAGGTCTGATTCTCTTCATTGTTGGTCCTTTGTTTGCATAAGCCTCTGCAATGTACAGATTCTCAGCATTCATGCCGTTGTTGTTCTCAGCATTTGCAATTGCAGACTCTAATAATTTCTTTATTAAACTAGAAGCATATCTTGGATTGTATGTCAAAATACCAAGTGCTGTTGTTACATCCTTACCTCTGATGGCATCTAATACGAAGCATGCTTTCTGAACAGAAACTCTTGCGTAAGATAACTTAGCAGAAGGTCTTGTATCTTTGTTAGCATTTCTTTCTCTTTTAATTTGGGATCTATGTCCTTTAGCCATGGATGAACCCTCCTTTCACAATCTAATTATCTAACTTTGGATTTCTTTTCGTCTTTTCCGTGTCCTCTGTAAGTTCTGGTTGCTACGAACTCTCCGAGTTTGTGTCCAACCATATCTTCAGTAACATATACAGGTACGTGCTTTCTTCCGTCATGAACAGCAATTGTGTGTCCGATCATGCTTGGGAAGATTGTAGAACGACGGGACCATGTCTTGATTACAGACTTGTCTCCAGCCTCGTTCATAGCATCAACCTTTTTAAGCAGGCTTGCGTCTGCGAATGGTCCTTTTTTAATAGAACGTGCCATAGGTTCTAACCTCCTTATGAAAACTATTTAATTGCTTTACCATCTCTTCTTCTTACGATCATCTTGTTAGAAGCTTTATTTTTCTTTCTTGTCTTAAGACCAAGTGCTGGTTTACCCCAAGGTGTACACGGACCCGGACGACCGATTCCTGTCTTACCTTCACCACCACCATGCGGATGGTCATTCGGGTTCATAACAGAACCACGAACTGTAGGTCTGATTCCCATATGACGTTTACGTCCTGCTTTACCAATGTTGACCAGGTTGTGATCACCATTTCCTACAACTCCGATAGAAGCTCTGCACTCAAGCGGTACCATTCTCATTTCTCCTGATGGAAGTCTGAGAGTTGCATATTTTCCTTCTTAGCCATTAACTGAGCACTGTTACCAGCGGAACGAACCATCTGTCCGCCTTTTCCAGGATGAAGCTCGATGTTGTGGATCTGAGTACCAACTGGAATCTGTGCTAATGGGAGGCAGTTACCGATCTTAACTTCAGCTTCTGGTCCATTCATAACTGTCATTCCGTCTGTCAGTCCTTCAGGTGCGATGATATATGCCTTTTTCACCATCTTCATAGCAGATCAGAGCAATGTTAGCTGTTCTGTTTGGATCATATTCGATACCAAGTACAGTAGCGTGGATATTGTCATTTTCTTCTCTTGAAGTCGATAATTCTATAGTTTTTTCTTAGCTCCGCCTCCGCGGTGTCTAACTGTGACTTTTTCCTTGATTATTACGTCCAGCCTGTCTGCTCTTTGGAGCTAACAGAGACTTTTTCTGGTGTTGTCTTTGTGATTTCAGAGAAATCAGAACCAGTCATCTGTCTTCTGGAAGGCGTATATGGGCGGTATGTTTTAATTCCCATGATTAATCTCCTTTCAATTGTTTATTGTCACGGTTTCTATCCGTATGCTTTGCAATCTTATAATCCCTGGAAGATCTCGATATCTGCGCTATCTTCTGTAAGTTTTACGATTGCTTTTTTGAGTTTTAGCTGTTTTTCCGAAGTTGTAAGTTCCACGAACTCTTTTCTTCTTTCCATCGTTGTTCATTGTGTTTACTTTCTCTACTTTAGTTCCTGTAAACATCTTTTCAACAGCTTCTTTAATCTGAGAATTTTGTTGCTTCTGGGTGTACTAAGAAAGTGTATTTCTTTTCTCCCATAAGTTCCATACTCTTTTCTGTTACTACAGGTTTAAGGATTACATCATAATACTGAACGTTTGCCATTATGCGTACACCTCCTCGATTTTAGCAACAACAGCTTTTGTTGTGATTACTGTGTTGTATTTTAAGATATCGTACACATTGATTGTATTAGTCTTTGCAGTCTTAACATCAGCGATGTTTCTTGCTGAAAGCTCTGCGTTCTTGTTGTCATCCTCTAATACTACTAATGCTTTAGATACATCTAAATTCTTAAGAATGTTTGCAAAGTTCTTTGTCTTTGCTTCTTCAAAGTTGATCTCATCGATTACGATGAATTTGTTTTCTTCAACTCTTGATGTGAGTGCAGATTTCAGAGCTGCTCTCTTCTCTCTCTTATTCATTTTGAAAGAATAATCTCTCGGAACTGGTGCGAATACAACTCCGCCGCCTGTCCACTGTGGAGCTCTTGTAGATCCCTGTCTTGCATGACCGGTTCCTTTCTGTCTCCATGGTTTTCTTCCACCACCAGAAACTTCAGAACGTGTTTTTGCTTTCTGTGTTCCCTGACGGTTATTTGCAAGCTGGCTTACAACTGCCATGTGTACAAGATGTTCATTAACTTCAACACCGAATACAGCATCGCTTAAGTCGATCTTACCAACTTCTTTACCTTCGATATTATAAACAGATACGTTAGCCATCTTAAGTGTCCTCCTTCCTTCGCCAAATCTTAGTTAGCTTTTACTGCTTCTTTGATAGTTACTAAAGATTTCTTAGGTCCCGGTACTGAACCTTTAACCAGAAGTAAGTTGTTCTCAGCGTCAACACGTACAACTACGAGATTCTGGACTGTAATCTTCTTACTTCCCATGTGTCCCGGCATGTGTTTTCCTTTGAATACTTTACTTGGATCTGAACAAGCGCCGTTTGAACCAGCATGGCGATGATACTTAGAACCATGAGCCATAGGTCCTCTTGACTGATTGTGACGTTTGATTGCACCCTGGAATCCTTTTCCTTTAGAGATTGCAGTTGCGTCAATCTTATCTCCAGCAGCGAAGATATCAGCCTTGATTTCCTGGCCTAACTCATATTCGCTAGCATTTTCAAACTTAAATTCTCTTACATATCTCTTACCTGTAACACCGGCTTTAGCAAAGTGTCCCTGCTCTGCCTTTGTTACACCGTGACGGTGAACAATTTCTTTCTTTCCGCCTTTGTCCTTGTTGATGATCTTGTCTTTCTTGTCAACGAATCCAACCTGAACAGCTTCGTATCCGTCATTCTCAACAGTCTTGATCTGTGTTACAGCACAAGGTCCAGCCTGAAGAACTGTTACCGGAGTAAGTGTTCCGTCTTCGTTGAAGATCTGAGTCATTCCGACTTTTGTTGCTAAAATAGCTTTCTTCATTTTATTTTACCTCCTGTGATTTACAGCGGAACGCCCGATTGGACGCTCATCCTAAATTATAGGAATTACTGCTTCTTATTTCATTTTGATATCAATAGCTACACCAGCTGGCATCTCTAATCTAGATAATGCATCTACAGTCTTCTGTGTTGGTGCAATGATATCGATCAGTCTCTTATGAGTTCTCTGTTCGAACTGTTCTCTGGAATCTTTGTATTTGTGAACAGCTCTTAAGATTGTAACTACTTCCTTCTTTGTCGGAAGTGGTACAGGTCCACTCACCTTAGATCCATTTTTCTTTACAGTTTCGATGATTTTCTTAGCGGATGCATCTACTAACTGATGATCATACGCTTTCAAAGTGATTCTCATTACTTGACTTGCCATAAAAAAAGTCGCCTCCTTTTCGTACTTATAATCGAGTACGACAAGCGGTGACTGTACACTCTCCCGTGTGTGTCGTGAGAACCCACACGTTGTTACCACATCGCAGTGGCCGTTATAGTAGTTTCGTACAGTGACTTGTCGCCAGTTTCCTAACTTGACATTCGCTCCACGGAAAACCTGCTAATTCCTAGCAGCAACCTCACGCTTCAACGCTATCATGTCACAGCTCTCTTAGTATATCCGATTCCCATACATTTTGCAAGTACTTTTTTTCGTTTTTTTGATTCATACAATTTATTTTGTACTTTCCACTCAAATCATGTTAAGTTTTTCGCCATGTAGTATTATTTTCTCTTATTTTAATATTATCATTTTCTATGAGTTCTATCTGCAGACCTCGCCGCTGGCATTCCAAACCAAGAACCAGTTGCTGAAGTTGGGTGACAAGTTCAATTACTATAGCATTGGAGAGATATTCTGGGG
>ENA-OQES01000482-OQES01000482.1-human-gut-metagenome-genome-assembly--contig:-NODE-482-length-16931-cov-3.617591_pt1 | contig 16931 bp, 19 predicted proteins | sample MGYA00242798_ERZ504641 | MGnify/ENA primary metagenome ERZ504641 (study PRJEB26092, sample SAMD00036327) | human gut metagenome | host: Homo sapiens | study: EMG produced TPA metagenomics assembly of... | reverse complement strand
AAAGGCGACTTCCAACCGGACGCCCAAGTAAAAGGATTAGCCGGCTGCAACTTGATAGCCTTAATCTTCAGTAATTTCTCTGCGAATAATTTTTCTAAAGTCTTCATAACTCAACTATATCTGATAAATATTGTGCAAAAATATAGAAATACATCGAGATAATGAAAAATCGGACAAGGTATTTTTCTAAAAAATAGTTGTTGTTATCAGGATTCCCCTGCCAATGCCAAAGTAAGCACACTGATACGTAATCCGGGTATGCCACGAAAGGCATCAGCGCAAGAAACAACCGTAGCCCCTGTTGTCAGCACATCATCCACCAACAAAAGATGCTTTCCTTCCAAGCTGCCAGGGAAAATACAGGCAAACAAATTTCGCACGTTTTCCCATCTTGCATATTGTCCTTTATGCGTCTGTGTGTCAGTATACCTGCTTCTTATCACAACTTTAGTATCCATAGGAATACCTGTCACCACCGAAACTCCTCTTGCCAGGCATTCGCTTTGGTTATACCCCCTTAAACGTTTTTTACGTTGATGTAACGGAACAGGAACAATCAAATCTATCCCATCAAAAAAATGAGAACACATAAGTTCAGATGCCATCATCCGCCCCATCACTTCACCCACTTCTTGATTACCATGATATTTCAGTTCGTACAACAACTGTCGGACATTTCCTCCCTTTGCATAATAAAGAAAAGAGGTGGCATGCTCCACCGGTATTTTTCCCCAGAAATTACATTCTACAATATTATCTTTCCGTAAATGAAATTGAGTACGCGGAAGCCCCGACAAGCATTTCAAGCAAAGCACTCTCTCCCCTGATATAAGCTGCCGCCCACAAAGCAGACAACTATGAGGGGAAAAATAAATTCCAAAGATCAGTCCAGATAGACATCATCTTCTCCGGTTTGTTTCACACAACGGCAAACAGCCTCCATTTCAAATCCTCTACCAACTGCAAAACGAATCAATTTCCCATTCCGTTCGTATTCCGTACATGCTTTCACACTTCTTCTTTTCTGCTCGATCAAACCAGATAGTATCTCCATATATTCCCGCTCATCTACCTCCTCCAATCCTTTGGCTATAACATCCGCAGGGATTTTCTTCATGCGCAAAGCCTGGCAGATTTTCACTCTGCCCCATTGGTTAAAGCGATATTTATCGCGAACAAAAGCCGAGCAAAAATCGCTTCTGGTCAATGTATCTCTCATCCTGCAAATGCCGAACGATTTTCTCCATCATTTCCGGAGTGGCTCCCCATTGTGATAATTTAGCCTCTACATCTGCTACACAACGCTCCATTAAAGAGCAATAAGCTTCTGCCTTATACTTCAAATCATTCTCACTTAATTCTCCCTTCATCTTATTTCTCCGCTTTTATCATTCTATCATTTTGAAAGAGATCTTTTCTCAATTCTATATTTTTGTATTCCAAACCAGCCAACATATCCACCGTTTCCCGACCGTATTCCTGATTAATTTCAAAATAAAGCCTTCCACCAGACACTAGCATATTCCTACCCAATTCTGCTATTTTCCGATAAAACAGCAACGGACTATCATCCGGCACAAACAAAGCCAATTCCGGCTCCCATTCCAAGACATTAGCACTCATATCCGCCCTCTCCTTTTCTGTAATATAAGGTGGATTGCTGACAATGACATCAAACCGCTCACCTGCAGGAGAAGCAAGCAGCACATCCCTTTGCTCAAGAGTTACACGAACGCCGTTCCGCCTGCAATTACGTTCCGCAACTTGCAACGCCTTTTCTGAAACATCCCATGAAACGACCTCCGCCTCTTCCAAATTCTTGGCCAAAGAGACAGCGATGCAGCCGCTCCCCGTACCAATATCCAATATTCTAACCCCACCATACTTATGCTCCCGTATAATCCAGTCTACCAAACTCCCCCTGATTTCCGGACGTGGAATCAATACATGTTTATTCACTTCAAAAGTAAGGCCATAAAATTCTTCCGTACCTATTATGTATTGAATAGGTTCCAGTTTTTGCAGACGAACCAGAATATCATCCAGCTGTTTCCGCTCATTCACCGAAAAAGTAGTATCTTTGCCTGCATACAATTCAACAACAGACATGCCGAAGACTTGTGTAAGCAGCAATTTAGCCATAGGCACAAGTTCTGAATCAGGGTAATATCCCTGCAAGGTTTGTTTTATGTAAGATACAACAGGATTCATAGTGTCATTTTATATGCAAAAGTAAGAATTTAAACAAGATCGTTATGACAAAAGATGAAAAATATATTTCCCGTTGCCTGCAACTGGCATACAACGGACTTTGTAACACAGCCCCTAATCCGATGGTAGGTGCTGTCATTGTATATCACGACACCATTATTGGAGAAGGCTACCACATCCGTTGCGGAGAGGCACATGCCGAAGTAAACGCCATACGTTCCGTTAAAGACGAAAATCTTTTGAAGGAATCAACCATATACGTAAGTCTGGAACCATGCTCCCATTATGGAAAGACCCCTCCCTGCGCCGACCTGATTATAGAGAAGAGAATCCCCAAAGTCGTAATAGGCTGCATAGACCCGTTTTCCCAAGTAGCCGGCAAAGGCATCGAGAAACTGCGCAAAGCCGGCATTGAAGTAACCGTAGGCGTCTTAGAAGAGGAATGCCGGCACCTGATAAGACGCTTCATAACATTCAACACGCTCAAACGCCCATACATAACCTTAAAGTGGGCAGAATCCGCTGATGGCTTTATCGATATAAACCGCACAGGAGGAAAGCCGATCATACTTTCCAATCCGCTGACCAGCATGCTGGTACACAAAAAATCGCGCCGAACATGACGCTATATTAGTAGGACGACACACGGCATTACTTGACAATCCCTCCCTATCCACCCGGAATTGGTACGGCAAGCATCCCGTGCGTCTGGTAATAGATAAAGATTTGACATTACCCCGAGATTTGGAACTTTTCAACGGCAAAATAAAGACATTCGTGTTTACCCGGGAATCCCCCTGTCAGCCAAACGCATTAACAGAATATATATCGTTGGATTTCAACAAAGATATCCTGCCGCAAATAATGGAAGTATTATATCAGAAAAAATTACAATCACTCCTAGTAGAAGGCGGAAGTATTTTATTACAGTCTTTCATAGACTCCGGCTTATGGGATGAAGCCTTCATAGAAAAGGCTCCACTACGCTTAAACAATGGAATACAGGCACCTTCTATTCAAAAAAATCACTTTAAACTGAATAAATATACTTTGGAAGAGAAATAATGCATGCCGTCCATTCACAAATTCAAAGATAAAATGTGGCTGATTGACCGAGAAAAAGGGCTGGTTTATCTATAAATTAATATAAAACTTGTCCCAAAACTTCTATATAGAAAAAAATTCTTCCTACTTTTGCGACTTGTAACAATAGACTCATTTGCAAATGAAAATAAAGTTTTTGACTGTCATCACAAGTCTGCTTGCTGCGGCTTTTATGATTACATCTTGCTTGGACGACAACGAAGTAGAAACAGAATATAGTTCAGAATCAAGCATTACCTCTTTTGCTATAAAAGATAAAATTGAAACTCAATATACCGAAAAGGTTAATGGCAAAGACACAACGCTGACATTCACCGTTGATGGTACCAAATACCCTTTTGCCATCGACCAAGGCACAAGACATATCTACAACGTAGACTCCCTGCCAGTCGGTACAGACATCAGCAAAGTCGTAGTCAGCATAAAATCAGACGGTATTGGCATTTTTATTGTCGCTGAGGACAAAGATTCGTTGTGGAATGATACCGACTCCTTGAATTTCGAAAAGCCTGTCCAATTTAAAGTTATGGCGATGAGCGGAGTCTATGGACCTATTTATAAAGCCGAGATTAATGTACATAAACAAGTTCCCGACTCATTGCAGTGGAGCCATAGAGGAAGTAGTTTCGACAACACTATCCAAGCACAGAAAGCAGTCACATTAGGGGATTATATTTATGTTTTCGCACAGCAAGACAATGGCGCCGCTGTTACAAGCACCCACATCAATGACGGAAAAACCTGGACGCCCTTACAGGCTTTACCTGAAAATATGCAAAATGCGGACTATTCTTCTGTCATGGCATGGGGAAACCAATTATACATACTTGCCGACAATGACCTGTACTGCTCCTCTGACGGAAAAAGCTGGAGCAAGATGGGCACTAACACCAAATTCGAGAAGCTGATTGCCGGTGTTCATTCAGAACATAACTGCAAATTGTACGCCATAGACACCAACAATCATTTTATGGAAAGCACGGATGCTCTGGTTTGGGATACTAATGGCGAGGTTCCGGCCAATTTCCCGAAAAATCAGTTATCATACACAGCTTACCCGTTGGTAACCAATAAATTCATAGACCGTATGGTACTAATGGGAGAAAATCCCATTGCGACCGACACGACCTCTACTGTATGGACCAGACTGACTACAGAAGACAGTTGGGCAGATTATCCTACAGCCGCATACGATAGTTTTTATTGTCCCAAGCTGGCTAATATAGCCATGATCCATTACAACGACCAATTATACGCTTTCGGTGGTCCGGGTAAAAGTTTCGGTAAGGACATTCCCGCTTTCAGCCGATTCTACGGATCAACGGATCAAGGCGTTACATGGAAACCTGTTTCAAGATATGTATTCTTCCCTACAGAATTCACTGATCTATACAACCAGGCAGACGGCAACTATTCTTATGTTGTAGACAAGAATAACTTCTTGTGGATTATATGGAGCCGAAGCGGAGAAGTATGGAGAGGACGAATCAATAAGTTGGGATTCGATTCCAAGGAATAAAGTCAAAGAGAGTCATATAAAATAGATTGCGACATGCCATATAGAGAGCAAATAGACAAAAGCCGTATACCTGCCCATGTAGCCATTATAATGGATGGAAATGGAAGATGGGCTAAACAACGTGGACAGGCGCGCAGCTTCGGACATCAAGCCGGTGCAGAAACTGTACACATCATAGCAGAAGAAGCGGCTAGACTGGGAGTCAAATACTTGACACTATATACTTTCTCTACCGAAAACTGGAATCGTCCGGTAGATGAAGTCGCTGCTCTGATGAGTCTTCTGATGGACTCCATTGAAGAAGAAACTTTCATGAAAAACAACATCAGTTTTCGCATTATCGGTGATACGGCAAAGTTACCGGTAGAAGTTCTGGAACGATTGAACCAATGCATTGAACGCACCTCAATCAATACTGGTATGTGTCTGACACTTGCTTTAAGCTACTCTTCCAAATGGGAAATAACAGAAGCGGTAAGACAAATAGCGGCCAAGATTCAAAACGACAAACTAGCCATTGAGGACATCGATGACAATTTGATAAGTGCACATTTAAGTACAAACTATATGCCCGACCCGGATTTGCTTATACGTACCGGAGGAGAAATCCGCCTTAGCAACTATCTGCTTTGGCAATGTGCTTATTCCGAACTATATTTTTGTGAAACGTTCTGGCCGGACTTCCGCGAAGAAGAATTTTGCAAAGCCATTTATGATTATCAGAAAAGAGAACGCCGTTTCGGCAAAACCAGTGAACAAATATAAAGTTAGATAAAATGCTATATCGTATTTCACTTATACTATTAACGCTTACATGCCTATTTTGCTTTTCAACAGGCAGTTACGCCCAAGAAGCAAACGTAGAAGAAAACGACAATCCAGTCATACTTTATTCCGGAACGCCCAAGAAGTATGAAATCGGCGGAATCAAAGTAGAAGGCGTAAAAAACTATGAAGATTATGTATTGATCGGACTTTCAGGACTATCGGTAGGACAGACCATTGTTGTTCCGGGAGATGACATCACCACAGCTGTAAAACGTTATTGGCGACACGGACTGTTCTCGGATGTACAAATCCTAGCTGCAAAAAATTGTTGGAGACAAGATCTATTTAAAAATCATCCTGGCCCAACGTCCACGTATTGCCGACATTCGTTACCACGGCGTAAAGAAAAGCGAGCGTGAAGATTTGGAAGCCAAACTAGGTTTGGTAAAAGGAAGCCAGATTACTCCCAACTTGATAGACCGTGCTAAAATATTAATCAAGAAACATTTCGATGAAAAATGGTTTTAAAAACGCCGAAGTGACCATCGTAGAGCGTGATTTGGCTGACAATAAGGACCAAGTGGATGTTGATGTGATGATTGACAAGAAAGAAAAGGTGAAAGTCCACAAGATCACCATTGACGGCAACACCGTGTTAAGTGACAAGAAGTTAAAACGCGTCATGAAGAAGACGAATGAGAAAAAACAAACTTGTCAACCTTTTCCGTACCAAAAAATTCATTGAAGAGAAATACGAAGAAGACAAACAGCATATCATCGACAAATACAACGAATTAGGTTACCGCGACGCACAAATTGTTGTGGACAGTGTTTCTCCGTACGATGACCGTACCGTCGACGTGTACATGAAAATAGAAGAAGGTGACAAATACTATCTGCGCAACGTGACTTGGGTAGGTAACACCATTTATGCTTCGGACTGGCTGAACGAACAGCTCCGTATGTAAAAAGGGAGATGTTTATAACCAGAAATTAATGACCGAGCGTCTGACCGGTGATGAAGATGCTATCGGTAACTACTACTATAATAAAGGATACGTTTTCTATAACCTTGACCCCGTAGAAGTAAACATAGACGGCGACTCCATTGATTTGGAAATGCGTATTCAGGAAGGTCCTCAGGCCTCTATCAGCAAAGTGCGTATCAACGGTAACGACCGTTTGTATGAAAACGTAGTACGCCGTGAGTTAAGAACCAAGCCGGGAGACCTGTTCAGCAAAGAAGCATTGGAACGTTCTTATCGTGAGATAGCCCAAATGGGACACTTCAACCCTGAAAATATCCAGCCGGATGTACAACCGGACCCGACCAACGGTACGGTAGACATCAACTGGAACCTGGAGTCCAAAGCAAACGACCAGGTAGAATTCTCGGCAGGTTGGGGACAGACCGGTGTTATCGGTAAATTAAGTTTGAAGTTCACGAACTTCTCTATGGCCAACTTGTTCCATAAGAGTGACAACTACCGCGGATTCCTGCCACAAGGTGATGGACAGACATTAACCATCAGCGGACAGACCAACGGTAGTTATTACCAGTCATATAGTGTATCGTTCTTTGACCCATGGTTTGGCGGAAAACGTCCGAATTCATTCTCTGTTTCGGCTTTCTACTCCATACAGACAGATATCAGCAGTAACTACTATAACTCAGCTTATATGAATAATTACTACAATTATTACAGCGGTTATGGAAATTATTATGGCGGATATAATAACAACTACGAGTCTTTTTATGACCCCGATAAATCTATCCAGATGTATGGAGCATCTATCGGTTGGGGTAAGCGTTTGAGATGGCCGGATGACTATTTTACCTTGTCAGCCGAACTTTCTTACCAGCGCTTTATTTTGAAAGACTGGAGCTACTTGTATATCAAGTTGAACAACGGAGAATACATGTCAACCGGTAATTGCAACAACCTGAGTTTGAATCTGACTTTGGCACGTAACTCTACGGATAACCCGATTTTCCCGCGTCGCGGTTCTGAATTCTCGGCTTCCGTACAGCTGACTCCTCCGTACTCATTGTTCAGTAACAAGGACTACTCGGTATACGGTAAAGATGATTATGATGAAGCGGCAAGTATGTTCAACTGGATTGAATACCACAAATGGAAATTCAAATCAAAGACCTATACCGCTCTTACAGGAGGTCAGAAATGTCCGGTTATCATGACACGTGCAGAGTTCGGTTTGCTGGGTCACTATAACAAGTACAAGAAATCACCTTTTGAAACATTCTATATGGGTGGTGACGGTATGACAGGCTATAGCACCAGCTACGCTTCCGAAACCATTGCACTGCGTGGTTACGAAAACGGTTCATTGACTCCTTATGGTAGTGAAGGCTATGCTTACGTACGTTTAGGTGCAGAATTAAGATACCCGTTGATGCTGGAAAATTCGACCAGTATCTATGCACTAGGCTTCATTGAAGGAGGTAACGCATGGACAGATGTAAGCAAATTCAATCCGTTCCAGTTGAAACGCTCGGCAGGTGTCGGTGTCCGTATCTTCCTGCCGATGATTGGTATGATGGGTATTGACTGGGCATACGGTTTCGACAAGATTAACGGATCCAGCCAGTACAGTGGAAGCCAGTTCCACTTTATCCTGGGACAAGAGTTTTAATAACTAAAAACAATGTGATTATGAAAAAGGCTATCCTATTATCTCTATTGTTTGTGGCTTGTGTATTCACAGCCAGCGCTCAAAAGTTCGCCTTGATTGATATGGAATATATCCTGAAGAATATTCCTGCATACGAACAGGCGAATACCCAACTGAATCAAGCTTCACAACAATATCAAAGTGAGGTGGAAGCAAAAGCAAAAGAAGCGGAAGCACTTTATAAAGAATACCAGAAAGCCTCGGCTTCCCTGTCGGCCGCACAGAAAACGCAAAGAGAAGAAGCGATTGTAGCAAAAGAAAAGGAAGCAGCCGAACTGAGAAAGAAATATTTCGGTCCCGAAGGAGAAATGGCCAAAAAACAAGAGGCATTGATCGCACCAATTCAAGATAAAATCTATGAAGCGGTAAAACAGATTTCAGAGCAAAAAGGATATGCGGCAGTAGTGGACAGAGGCTCCGCCCAAAGCATTATTTTCGCATCTCCAAGCATTGATATCAGCAATGAAGTGCTCTCAAGATTAGGATATTCAAATTAATTTCCTACATTTGCAACCGATAATCCAAATTTGCAATAACTAATAAAAAACTAGAACTATGTTGAAAAAAAGTTGCTTTACTACTTTTACTTATCGCTCCGATGAGTGTATTTGCTCAGAAATTCGGGCATATTAAATCCGCAGATGTACTTACTGTCATGCCGGAATTCACAAAGGCCCAGACCGACATCCAAGCCATGCAGAAACAATACGAGGATGAAATGAAACGTGCAACTGATGAACTGACCAAAAAATATACTGAATATCAACAGGAACAAGCCAACCTTCCTAAGAACATTCAGGAAAGACGCCAGAAAGAATTGCAGGAATTACAGGAAAAAGGAATGCAGTTCCAACAAGATGCACAACAACAGTTGCAGAAATCATACGCTGATATGATGGAACCTATCTACAAGAAAATTGAAGACGCCATCAAAGCAGTAGGCCAGGAAGGTGGATATACTTATATCTTCGATTTGAACAGAACAGAAATTCCCTACGTAAATGAAGCGCAGTCTACAGATGTAACTGCTGCTGTCAAAGCTAAAGTAGGAATCAAATAATTAAGTTAAGGACCTTTACAGGCACGGATTACACAGATTTCACAGGTTTCAGGACCGTGAACATCCGTGTAATCCGTGCCTGTATTATATAGCTATACTGCCATGATCCCATCTATCCTCCCTTCAACCGGTCCCATCGGTGTATTCGACTCCGGCTACGGCGGTCTGACCATTCTGGACAAAATACGCGGACTGATGCCCTGAGTATGATTATATCTATTTGGGAGACAGCGCACGCTGTCCGTACGGACCGCGCTCTTTTGAAGTTGTTACGAATTTACCCTGCAAGCCGTAAGCAAACTGTTTGAACTGGGATGTCCTTTGGTGATATTGGCATGCAACACAGCATCGGCAAAAGCCTTACGCACCATCCAGCAGATCAATCTTCCGGTAATAGACGCTACCCGCAGAGTACTCGGTGTCATCCGGCCTACAGCAGAATGTATAGGAGAAATCACCCGAAGCCGGCACGTAGGTATACTGGCCACAGCCGGTACCATCAAATCCGAATCCTATCTTTTGGAAATACATAAGTTATCTCCCGACATTGTGGTAACAGGAGAAGCCTGTCCCATGTGGGTTTCCTTGGTAGAGAATAATGAATATCAATCGGAAGGAGCCGACTATTTCGTCAAACAACATATCAACCGGCTGCTGGATAAAGATCCGATGATTGACACCATCATATTGGGATGTACCCATTATCCGCTACTACTGGATAAAATAAAGCAATTTACGCCTGAACCTATCCGCATCATTTCACAAGGGGAATATGTGGCCCGGAGCCTGCGAGACTATTTAAACCGCCATCCGGAAATGGACGCACGCTGCGATAAAGGAGGAAACTGCCGCTTCCTCACCACAGAAAGCGAAAACAAGTTTGAGGAATCCGCTTCCATCTTCTTGGGCCGGCAAGACATAAAGGTAAAAAGCATAGCATTGGAATAACTTTCTTCCGGTTTACCTGTTATATATACCATCCATAACGCTTAATTCATGAAGATATGTATACAAATAAAGTAAAGAAGATAGCTGCGGTACACGATCTGTCCGGTGCAGGGCGGGTATCCCTCACCGTCGTTATCCCTATCCTCTCATCCATGGGCTTTCAAGTCTGCCCTCTGCCCACAGCCGTATTATCCAGCCACACCCAATACCCGCATTTCTCTTTCTGGATCTGACGGATGAAATGCCTAGGATCATCAGTGAATGGAAACAACTTGGCGTACAATTCGATGCTATTTATACGGGCTACTTGGGATCTCCCCGCCAGATACAAATCGTATCCGGGTTCATTGATGATTTCCGCCAGTCCGACAGCCTGGTCATGATAGATCCCGTATTAGGAGACAACGGGAAGCTATATACCAATTTTGACGAACAAATGATTCTGGAAATGCGTCACCTCATCCGGAAAGCAGATGTCATCACGCCCAATATGACCGAACTGTTCTATTTGCTGGACAAACCCTATAAAGCGGAGAATACAGACGAAGAACTAAAAGCTTACCTGCATGAAATTTCGGAGCACGGCCCCGGTATCGTTATTATCACCAGCGTGCCCGTACAGGGAGATCCTCGCAAAACTTCCGTTTACGCCTATGACAGACAGGGAAACCGCTATTGGAAAGTAACGTGTCCCTACCTGCCCGCACACTATCCCGGCACAGGCGATACATTTACCAGTGTGATTACCGGATCACTGATGCAAGGCGACAGTCTTCCTATCGCCTTGGACCGCGCCACACAGTTTATCCTTCAAGGCATCCGCGCCACTTTCGGCTATGAATATGATAATCGGGAAGGCAATTTTGCTGGAGAAGGTGCTGCATAATCTGGATATGCCTATTCAGGTGAGCAGCTACGAATTGATTTGAGGACCCTGAAAGTAGAAGATCTGAAACACCCTGGAAAGAAGCTTGTACCAAGCCCTATTGCTCCGACGATTAAGGTCGTTTTTTCCTTATAGCTAACCCTTATCATACAGTTAACTACTACAGACTCCGGCAGTGGACTGTACAGTCTACTGCAAGAGTTTATACAGTCCACTATATCAGACTGTACAAACCACCGCAAGAGACTATAGTACACAACCATAAAAAAGAGCTTAACCATAAGGTAAAACAAGGTTAACCACAAAGAAGAAAAGACTTAACCAGATAAAGCCATAAGGCCAAAAGACGAAAAGAATAAAAACAAAGAAAGCAGCCAAGCCGTACCGTACAAACCGACAAACATCAGCCGTATCAACAATAATAAATAAATTACCTGCCCAGCAACCTGCGGCTGAGATAGCGCACCGGATACCACACGGAAAGAAAGCCCACCACCAGCACAGTGGCAAAGACTATAACAATATCCCATACATGGACACTGACGGGATAAGCATCCACCACAAAATTACCGCCGGAATTACCACCTCCCAGCGAAAGCAATCCGAATTCCTGCTGGATAAAGCAAAGGATCAGCCCCAGTATCACACCAACCACCGCACCTATCAGTGAAATCATACGCCCCTCGAACAGGAATATACGCGTGATCAGCTTGTCACTGGCCCCCAAATTGCGCAATGTCACTACATCTGCCTTCTTATCTATAATCAGCATGGACAAGGAGCCTATTACATTAAAGCAAGCTATCATCAGGATAAAGGTAAGGAAAATATAAGATATCAGCTTCTCTATCTCCATAATGCGGAAAGTATCCGCTTGCTGCTCATACCGGTCCTGCACCCGGAAACCATCTCCCAATATTTTCTGTATCTTCGATTTTACACTCCCTACATCTGCATCCGGCTTCAATTTCAATTCTACCGAACTCACTTCTGTGTCATACTGGAACAACCTACGGGCAAATTGGAGGGAAGTCAAAATGTAAGAAGAGTCATACTTCTGTTGGTTCACCGCAAACACAAGGCCGCTGGAATATAAATCGGCAGAGTTAAAGCTGGAAGCTGGATTGGCCATATTGACTTTAGCTCCCCGTTTGGGAGCATAAATCTCTAGCGGATCGAGGAATTTGATACCCGTTCCCAAGATGGAAACCAATTCTATGCCGGGAATGGCATAATCCACCACTTCATCATGCAACACGAATTGCCCCCGGCCGAAAAGAATACTGTCAATAGCGGTCAGATCCTCGAAATTATCCTCAATTCCCTTGATCACCGCCATAGTCTGACGGCCCTTATACTGAACCATCGCATTCTCTTCCAAGGACTCAGAAAAAACAGCGATCTCCGGCATCCGGCGCAAAGCTTCTATACGCGCTTCCTGTCCGTCAAAGACCTTTCCGGTGACAGCCGTAATTTTCAGTTCCGGATCAAAAGCCGTAAAGAAAGTGGCCACCAGATCCTGGAAGCCGTTAAAAACAGACAAAGTACATACCAATGCCAATGTAGCCAAAGCCACTCCGCAGACGGAAATGGCTGAAATGACATTAATGGCATTGTGCGACTTCTTGGAAAAAAGATAACGCTTCGCTATATAAAAGGGAAAATTCACCGCCCAGTTCTACTTTTTCAACAATTCGTCTATACGTTCGGCATAATCCAATGAATCATCCACAAAGAATTTCAACTCGGGAATGATGCGCAACTGATGGCGTACCCGTGTTCCTAACTCATAACGGATGGATTTCATATTATCATTGATATTCTTTACTATTTCCTGGCTCCTCTCAGAAGGGAACACGCTGAGATAGACACGTGCAATACTCATATCGGGACTGATGCGGACAGCACTTACCGACACCAAAACACCATTCATGGACTTGGTCTGAAGCAGGAAAATCTCACTCAACTCCCTTTTGGATCAAACGAGAAATCTTATTTTGTCTGGTCGTTTCCATAATTAATAATTATTCAGTTTACTAATTTGTTAATATGCCATACGGTTCATAGCATAACCTATCGGCACATTATTCAACATTTTCTTATGATTGTCAGCCCGTCGCGCAAGGGAAGAATCACCTTTTCAACCCGTTTGTCGGCAGCTACCAAATCATTAAATTTCTTTATTCCAATAGTCTGAAGATCTGTATGATGCGGTTCCTCCAATACATGTCCGTCCCACAATGTGTTATCGGCAATGATGTATCCGCCGGGTGATAATTTCTCCAGTACCATTTCGTAATATTCAATATACTTCCGCTTATCACCGTCTACAAACGCCAAATCAAAGGTAATGTTCATGCCAGGCAGCAACTTCAGCGCATCACCTATATCAAAATTTAATCTTGCCGGCGTAAGGCGAACCTTCCAGCCAGGGACGTGTAAAGTCCTCCTGCTCATCGTTTATCTCAAATGTGTGCAACGTGGCCCCCTCTTCCAACCCTTCGGCCAGGCAAAGTGCGGAGTAGCCACTGTAAGTCCCGATTTCCAGCACCTGACGGGGGCGTATCATTTGCACAAACATTTTCAGCATACGTCCCTGCAAGTGGCCGGAAGCCATACGGGGACGTAAAAGCTTGACGTGCGTATCGCGATAAAGTGCCTTCAGATAATCACTTTCTTCATCAATGTGCTGAAGGATATATTCGTCAATAGCGTCCGTTTCTTTCATTCCTATCTTCTATTATTATAGGTAACGGTTGCGGTTGGGCAGCACATAGTCCATAGCATACTTCAACACATCTCCCACTACATTGATTTCAAGGAAAGAAGTCTGAGTACCTTGCTTGCCGCTGCTCAGGTAAGCCACCATGTCGCTTTCACTCAAGACACCATCATCCAGCAATTTACGCAAAGCAGCGAAATAATATGCCTGTCCGTTAGCCTTTTCGGGCATATAGATAGCTTCCACCCCATATGACAAAGCCAGATGACGCATCGTTTTTTCTTTATAACAGATGGCCAATACAGGATATTTGCCACGGAAAGCAGCAATATTACGTGCGGTACGCCCGCTGAAACTGTCGGTAATAATGGCGCGGATATTCAGTTTGCTGGTAGCCTTTACTGCCTGTTTTGCCAGGAAAGCGGTTACATCATTGGAGTTTTCATCCAAAGGAATACGGATGTCATTCTCGGCCAGTTTATCTTTCTCGGCCTGCGCTGCAATCTTGGCCATCGTCTTCACGGCTTCCACCGGATACTTGCCGTATGCCGTTTCCCCACTCAGCATCAATGCATCCGTGCGGTAGTAAATAGCATTGGCAATATCGGTCACTTCAGCACGGGTAGGACGCGGATTATTAATCATGGTATGCAACATCTGGGTAGCAACAATCACCGGTTTCTTTGCCAGAATACATTTTTTGATCAACAGACGCTGAATGCCGGGAATTCGTTCCTGAGGAACCTCAATGCCCAAGTCACCACGAGCCACCATGACTCCGTCGGCCACTTCCAATATTTCATCAATATTGTCCACTCCTTCCTGATTTTCGATCTTGGCGATAATCTTAATGTCACTGCCGTATGCATCCAGTATCTGACGGATATCCAGCACATCCTGCTTATTACGAACAAACGAATGTGCTATGAAATCAATGTCCTTTTCAATAGCATACAGTATATTGTTACGGTCCTTTTCTGTCAAAGAAGGGAGATTGATGCGCACGCCCGGTACATTTACACTCTTACGGTTACCCAAAGTAGCTTCATTCTGCACCTCACACAACAAATACTCGTCTGTCTTCTCAATCACACGCAGCTCCAGATCACCATCATCAATCAGAATATCGCCATCCACCTGGAGATCATGCACAAAACCGGGATAAGATACAGCAATACATTCACGGGTCGTTTCTTGTGCAGGATTGCCTACAATCTTCACTTTGTCACCAATCTGATAAGGAATAGGCTCGCCGCCCGCAATAGCAGTAGTACGCACTTCGGGCCCTTTTGTGTCCATCAATATGGCAATACGGTTGGAAACCTCACGTACATTGGTTATCAATTTTTCAAAACCTTCACGTGAAGCGTGAGCCGTATTCATACGGACCACATTCATACCGGCCTTGAAAAGATCTCTTATAAACTCTACCTCGCAACGCTGATCTGAGATGGACGCTACGATTTTGTTTGTTTCAACATCATAATCTTATCACCTTATATTATACCTAAACGTTTTATTTTCTCATTAACAAAGCCTCAATCGCCAAACGATATGAATGAAGCCCGAACCCCACAAATCACCCCCGCACAAGCACAGGAAATCATCGACTTATGGCGAAACTCCTCACGGGTATGTACATTCGAGATGTGCACCTCAACCACGGGAGCTGTCACGGCGCGGATAGCATCCTGCAAAGCAATGGAAGTATGCGTATAAGCCCCTGCATTCAACACGATGCCGTCATAATCAAAAACCCACTTCGTGTATTTTGTTGATCATCTCACCTTCCACATTCGACTGATAATACGCTATTTCAATGTCCGGATAAGTACGGCGCAATTCCACCAGATAGTCTTCAAATGAAACAGCGCCATAAATGGAAGGCTCCCGTTTGCCTAATAAATTGATATTAGGTCCATTAATAATTTGTATTTTCATATTTATACTATATCTGAACTTTTTCTACCTTTGCAGGGAATTTGGGTACAAAGGTAGAAAAAAGAAATGAAAAGAACCGAGAAACAGACAAGATATTGGTGAAATACAAACAATATTTAAAGTTGGAGAAATCGTTATCTGACAATACGGTAGATGCTTATCTTACTGACCTGGACAAGTTACTGGCTTATCTTACATTAGAAAAATCATCAACATTCTGGATGTCCGGCTTGAAAATCTGGAAGATTTCTCGGCCGGATTACATGATATCGGCATCCACCCCCAGTTCGCAGGCACGCATCTTGTCGGGCATCCGCTCTTTCTACCGTTTCCTCATTATGGAAGATTACCTGAAAGCCGACCCGACAGAATTGCTGGAATCCCCCCAGACAGGTTTCAAACTGCCCGAAGTAATGACTGTAGAAGAGATAGACCTGCTGATAGGAAGCATAGACCGCAGCACCAAAGAGGGACAGCGCAACAGGGCCATACTGGAAACGCTTTACAGTTGCGGGCTCCGCGTTTCCGAACTCTGCAACCTGAAATTATCCGAACTTTATTTTGAAGAAGGCTTCATCAAAGTGGAAGGAAAAGGTAGCAAACAGCGGCTGGTTCCTATTTCACCGCGCGCCATCAAGGAAATCAGGCTCTACTTCACCGACCGTAACCTGATGAAAATAAAGCCGGGATTTGAAGACTTTGTCTTTATCAGCAATTTCGGGAAGAACATCTCCCGCATCATGGTTTTCCATATCATCAAAGAACTGGCAGCCCGGATAGGTCTGAAAAAAAAAACTCAGTCCTCACACATTCCGCCAATTCTTTTGCAACACATTTGCTGGAAGGAGGCGCCAACTTGCGTGCCATACAGTGTATGCTGGGACATGAAAGTATCGGGACAACAGAAATTTATACACATATAGACCGTAATATGCTACGCAGTGAAATCATAGAACATCACCCCCGTAACATCAAATTCAGAGAAAAGATAATAAAGGTTCTATATTCTAAAATATTTAAGTAAATGAAAAAAAGGCGGACTAAGAAGCTAGCATATAATAGAGTTTTCCTATCTTTG
>ENA-OQES01000481-OQES01000481.1-human-gut-metagenome-genome-assembly--contig:-NODE-481-length-16953-cov-2.357542_pt1 | contig 16953 bp, 19 predicted proteins | sample MGYA00242798_ERZ504641 | MGnify/ENA primary metagenome ERZ504641 (study PRJEB26092, sample SAMD00036327) | human gut metagenome | host: Homo sapiens | study: EMG produced TPA metagenomics assembly of... | reverse complement strand
AACTCCGTCTCGTCTCCTTTTTGTACTTTATTTATATCTATAGAAATTGTTTGCATCTCCACATCCAATCCAAAGTTAACAGATACAAAGCTAATTTATTTTTCCAACTCCTGCAAACTTTCCATTTTCTTTGTTTCCAGGAACTCATAGATACCACAAAGATGTTCTTTTACCTTTTTATTCCCAAATTCATACACTTTCGTCACTAATCCGTCCAAAAATGTCACGATCATGAGATACAACAATCAATGTACCGTCAAAGTCCATCAAAGCTTGTTTCAGGATATCTTTGGTTTTCATATCCAAGTGATTGGTAGGCTCATCTAAAATCAACAGATTCACCGGTTCTAACAATAGTTTGATCATGGCAAGACGAGTACGTTCTCCACCACTGAGCACTTTCACCTTCTTCATGGAAGCTTCGGGGCCGCCAAACATAAATGCACCCAGCAAGTCTCGTATTTTATTACGGATCTCCCCTTTCGCCACATCATCTATCGTTTGAAAGACCGTGAGGTTCTCGTCCAACAAAGAGGCTTGATTCTGAGCAAAATAACCAATCTGCACATTGTGTCCCAGCGTCAAAGTCCCTTCATGCTCTATCTCACGCATGATACATTTTTACCAAAGTAGACTTACCTTCACCGTTCTTGCCCACAAAAGCCACTTTATCCCCTCTCTCGATGGTCAATGAGGCATTCTTGAAAACCACATGATCACCATAGGTCTTTCCTACCCCGTCCATAATGACCGGGTAATTTCCACTTCGCGGAGAAGGCGGGAATTTCAACCGCAATGCTGAGGTATCTTCTTCGTCCACTTCAACCAATTCTAATTTCTCAAGCATCTTCACACGGCTCTGCACTTGCAAAGTTTTGCTATAAGTTCCTTTGAACCGTTCTATGAAATCCTTGGTTTCCTGTATCATCTTCTGCTGCTCCTCATATTGCTTCATCTGTTGCTCGCGACGTTCTTTACGCAATATCAGATATTGGGAGTAATTCACTTTATAATCATAGATACGTCCCATCGTTACTTCAATGGTACGGGTCGTGATATTATCTACAAATTTACGGTCGTGGCTGATGACAATTACCGCTTTGGCACTATTGACCAAGAAATCCTCCAACCACTGGATGGATTCAATATCAAGATGGTTGGTGGGCTCATCCAACAATAATACATCCGGATTCTGGAGCAATAATTTAGCTAACTCAATACGCATACGCCAGCCACCGCTGAAATCACTGGTAGGGCGATTGAAGTCCTCACGCATAAAACCAAGTCCCAGCAAAGCCTTTTACCACATCTTCTTCAAAATGAGTAAGATCAATGGAATAAAACTTCTCACTCATGGCAGAAACCTTCTCGATTAACTCCATATATGAATCACTTTCATAATCGGTACGTGTTTCAAGTTCCTTATTTATGGCTTCTATTTCTGCCTCCATAGCATGAAGATGCGCGAATGCCTGAGAAGCTTCCTCGAATACAGTACGCCCATCCTCTGTCATCAGATGCTGGGGAAGATAGGCTATCACACAATCCTTAGGAGCCGACACCTTTCCACGACTAGGTTGCCGCACACCAGCCAAGATCTTTTAATAAGGTAGACTTGCCCGCACCATTTTTCCCCATCAAGGCAATACGGTCTTTCTCATTTATCTGAAAAGATATGTCACTAAACAAGGTGGTACCGCCTAAACTCAACGGTCAATCCATCTACTGAAATCATATTTTATTCTTTTTAATCAGCAAGAGGGTGCGTCAAAAAAATGATTCAAGCTACCACTTTTTTTTGACACCCCCTCCTACAAGTTTTATACTTTATTGTTTTTATACTTTTTACCAATATCAGCTTGCCATATTAATATCAATAATTGGGCAGTCAGAATACGAAGGAACATGGACACCGGATACACAGTAGAATAACCTACCGCCGGAGCATTATTACCTGCTGTCTGATTAGAATACGCCAATGCGGGGGGATCTGTGTTACTACCTGCAATAAGCCCCATCAACATGAAATAATTCATCTTGTAATGCCAGCGTGCAACCGCTCCCATTATTAATAAAGGTATAACTGTAATAAGGAAACCACAACCCACATACAACAAACCATCTCCATCGACAACCGTATTCACAAAATTCGCACCAGCCTTTATCCCCACACTGGCAAGGAACAAAGCAATACCAATTTCACGCAACATCAAATTGGCACTCATAGTGGTATAAGTCACTAATTTCAATTTATATCCGAAACGACCTATCAAAATAGATACAATCAACGGACCACCAGCCAAACCCAATTTTACCGGAGTAGGAATACCTGGAAACGCAATAGGCAGACTACCAAAGAAAATACCCAGGAAAATACCCACAAAAATAGTCACGATATTAGGATGATCCAAACGTTTCAATGAGTTACCCATCAAATTGGCAACACGTTCCACCGCATCCTGAGGACCTACCACCATTACACGGTCACCTACCTGCAAGGTCAAGTTACGTGAAGCGAAAATATCCATACCTGAACGGTTGACACGGGTCACATTCACACCATACATACTACTGAAATGAAACTCACCCAATTGCTTACCATTCATTTTAGGTTGTGTAATCAAAATACGGCGGGATACCATCGGAGTATCCTGCTTTTCCCAATCCACTTCAATTTTTCAGGACCGATAAAAGCAATAATGGCTTCCGCATCGTCCTCTGCACAAACCACAAACAACTGATCACCAAGATGGAAGACAGTATCACGATTAGGAATACTGACATGACCGTTCTGCAATATACGCGAACAAACAAAGTCACGCCCCATGAAGTCTCTGACCTGAAGCAACGATTTTTCCTGCCAACGCCTCATTATGTACTTCCAGGTGCATCATACGAGGAGTCAGATGAGGATTTGCAGCTTCTTCTTTAGCGATATCCTCTTCCTCCTTTTTCAAATTAATCCGGCAAATGTAGCGGATAGCAATAATGGAACCAATGATACCCAGCACTCCCAACGGATAAGCGCACGCATATCCCATCGCTATCTGCGGGCCACTGTAATTCAGCTGGCTCAACGCTTCGTTGGCAGCACCCAGTCCCGGCGTGTTCGTTACGGCACCACAAAGAATACCCACCATCATAGGCAGCTCTATCCGGCCGTTCAAACCATAATACAAAGCCACTGCCACAGCAATGTTCAATGCGACAATCCCCATTGCCACTAGATTCATAGCAATCCCTCCTTTCTTAAAGGAAGAGGAAAAAAGAAGGACCTACCTGAAGTCCGATACAAAACACGAACAATATCAGTCCGAAATCCTGTAAAAATGTAAGTATCTGTGTATTCCCCCGTTAAGCCGAAATGTCCGCAGACAATACCGGTAAACAAAACAAAAGTAACACCTAACGATACCCCGAAAAATTTAATTTTTCCCAGCAACACTCCTACTGCAATCACAAAGGAATAAAGCAGCACGATATGCGCTATTGAGTTTTCATCAAATAATAGATTTTGTAACCAGTCCATGATATAATACTATGTTTTTATAAATTGCCGCAAAATTAATGAATTCCCCTCACTCAGCCCAACAATTTGAAAACTATTATTTCATGATTCCTATTTATTTTGCAATATCCACTTTGCAATAAGAACATCTTTTGTTTTCGTCACTTAACAAAATGACAGAAACCTCTCTTTCTCCTTTATGAAAATAGCTAAAAAAAGGATTCTATTTAAAAGGTTTTAGTATATTTGCCCGTACTATTGAAAAAGTATGTGATATAATTCTTAAATATTAATACCGAATAAACTATGGCAGATAGTAAAGAGAAACTCTTTTCGGACTTCCCAGCCGTTTCTACGGAACAGTGGATGGAAAAGATTACAGCCGACTTGAAAGGCGCTGATTTTGAAAAGAAATTGGTTTGGAGAACCAACGAAGGTTTTAAAGTAAAACCATTTTATCGCCAGGAAGATCTGGAAGGTTTGAAAACAACTGAAGGACTACCCGGAGAATTCCCCTATGTAAGAGGCACGAAGAAAAACGACAATACTTGGTTCGTGCGTCAGGAAATCAAAGTAGAATGCCCTAAAGAGGCTAATGCTAAAGCACTGGATATTTTGAACAAAGGTGTTGACTCATTGGGATTCTACGTAAAGAAGAAAGACCTCAGTCCTGAATATATCGAAACATTATTGAATGATATCTGTGCGGAATGCATTGAGTTAAACTTCTCCACTTGCCAAGGACATACGGTGGAATTAGCCCAATTATTGGTTGCTTACTTCCAAAAGAAAGGATACGACCTGACCAAGTTGCAAGGCTCCGTCAACTATGACCCTATGGGTAAATGATGGTAAAAAGGCAAAGACCTTAGCAATTTCATCACTACTGCCAAAGAATTGGTAGAAGTACTGGCTCCGCTACCTAAATTCCGTTGTATCTGTGTCAATGCGATAGAACTGAACAATGCCGGATCTTATATTTCACAAGAACTGGGCTATGCATTGGCCTGGGGTAACGAATATCTGAGCAAGCTGGTAGAAGCAGGAGTTCCTGCCGCACTGGCTGCCAAGAAAATAAAATTCAATTTCGGCATCAGTTCCAACTATTTTCTGGAAATTGCCAAGTTCCGCGCAGCACGTATGTTATGGGCGGACATCGTAAAAGAATATCATCCTCAATGCAACCGCCAGCCCGAATGTCCGAACAAAGCGGAAGACGGCACTTGTCTCTGTGCCTGCAAAATGGTGGCACATGCTGAAACATCCACTTTCAACCTGACTTTGTTTGATGCACATGTAAACCTGCTCCGCACTCAAACCGAAGCGATGAGTGCCGCCTTGGCAGGAGTCAACTCCATCACCGTAACCCCGTTTGACAAGACTTACGAAACTCCGGACGACTTCTCTGAACGTATCGCCCGTAACCAACAGTTATTGCTAAAAGAAGAATGTCATTTCAACAAAGTAGTTGACCCCGCCGCGGGTTCTTACTTTATTGAAAATTTAACAATTTCTATTGCCACACAGGCATGGGAATTATTCTTGAAAGTAGAAGACGAAGGAGGAATGCTGGAAGCAGTCAAAGCAGGAAAAGTACAGGAAGCGATCAACGCAAGCAACAAGGCCCGCCACGATTCCGTTTCAAAACGCAAAGAAATTCTACTGGGTACCAACCAATATCCTAACTTCAATGAAAAACGCAGGCGAAAAGGCTCCTGTAGAAGCCAAATGTTGTTGTGGAGGTAATCATGACAGCTGTGAAAAGCCGTTTGCCACATTAAACTTCGACCGTGCTGCCAGCCAGTTTGAAGCACTTCGTTTGCAGACAGAGAAATCCGGCAAACGTCCGAAAGCATTTATGCTGACTATCGGTAATCTGGCCATGCGTCAAGCACGTGCCCAATTCTCATGCAACTTCTTGGCTTGTGCCGGTTACGAAGTAATCGACAATTTGGGCTTCCCCACAGTAGAGGCCGGTGTCGAAGCAGCTATGAAAGCCGGTGCAGACATCGTAGTTATCTGTTCCAGCGATGATGAATATGCAGAATATGCTATTCCTGCATTCAAGGCATTGGACGGACGAGCTATTTTCATTGTTGCAGGTGCTCCTGCTTGTATGGAAGAGCTGAAAGCCGCAGGCATCGAAAACTTTATCCATGTACGTGTCAACGTATTGGACACATTGAAAGAATACAACGCTAAGTTAGGAATTAAGTAAGGAAGAACAATGAAACCGAATTTTAAAAATATAGATATATATGCCGGATTTCAACCTCAGAATGGTATGAAATGGCAAAAAGAAAATGGCATCACCGCCGACTGGAAAACGCCGGAACACATCAATGTGAAGCCTGTTTACACTAAAGAAGATTTGGAAGGCATGGAGCACTTGAACTATGTAGCAGGTATTCCTCCTTATCTTCGCGGCCCGTACTCCATGATGTACACTTTCCGTCCTTGGACTATCCGCCAATACGCAGGTTTCTCCACTGCCGAAGAAAGTAATGCATTCTATCGCCGTAATTTGGCATCAGGCCAGAAAGGCTTGTCTGTCGCATTCGACCTTCCGACACACCGCGGCTATGACCCCGACCATGAACGTGTAGTAGGTGACGTAGGTAAGGCAGGCGTGTCTATTTGCTCATTGGAAAATATGAAAGTTTTGTTCGATGGTATTCCTTTGAACAAGATGTCTGTTTCCATGACCATGAATGGTGCCGTACTTCCCATCATGGCATTCTATATCAATGCAGGTTTGGAACAGGGAGCCAAATTGGAAGAAATGGCCGGAACCATCCAGAATGATATCTTAAAAGAGTTTATGGTGCGTAACACTTATATTTATCCACCTGCCTTTTCCATGAAGATCATCTCTGACATATTTGAATATACCTCACAAAAAATGCCTAAGTTCAATTCCATCTCCATCTCGGGCTACCACATGCAGGAAGCAGGTGCCACAGCAGATATTGAATTGGCTTATACACTGGCTGACGGTTTGGAATATCTTCGGGCCGGAGTAGCCGCAGGTATAGACATCGATGCATTCGCTCCGCGTCTGTCATTCTTCTGGGCTATCGGCATGAATCATTTTATGGAAATTGCCAAAATGCGTGCGGCACGTATGCTGTGGGCTAAAATTGTCAAGCAGTTCAACCCGAAGAATCCGAAATCACTGGCATTGCGTACCCATTCCCAGACTTCGGGCTGGTCATTGACGGAGCAAGATCCGTTCAACAATGTAGGTCGTACTTGTATTGAAGCTATGGCAGCAGCATTGGGACACACCCAGTCACTGCACACCAACGCATTGGATGAGGCAATTGCATTGCCCACCGACTTCTCTGCACGTATCGCACGTAATACTCAGATTTATATTCAGGAAGAAACATATGTTTGCAAGAACGTGGACCCATGGGGTGGTTCTTACTATGTAGAATCTTTAACTAACGAACTGGCTCACAAGGCTTGGGAACATATTCAGGAAATTGAAAGCTTGGGCGGTATGGCGAAAGCTATCGAAACCGGAGTACCCAAAATGCGTATTGAAGAAGCTGCGGCACGTACTCAGGCCCGTATCGACTCCGGTGCCCAGACAATTGTAGGCACTAACAAATATCGTTTGGAAAAAGAGGATCCTATCGATATCCTTGAAGTAGACAATACAGCTGTACGTTTGGAACAAATTGAAAATCTGAAGCGTTTGAAAGAAGGCCGCAATCAAGCAGAAGTAGACAAAGCTTTGGCAGCCATCACCGAATGTGTAAAGACAGGTAAAGGCAATTTGCTGGAACTGGCTGTAGAGGCAGCTCATGTCCGTGCTACCTTGGGCGAGATTTCGGATGCTTGTGAAACAATTGTAGGACGTTATAAAGCAGTAATCAGAACTATTTCAGGCGTGTATTCATCAGAAAGTGAAAAAGGATACAGACTTCGCAAGAGCTTGCGAACTGACCGAAGAATTTGCAAAGAAGGAAGGCCGCCGTCCGCGTATCATGATTGCCAAGATGGGACAGGACGGACACGACCGTGGTGCAAAAGTAGTTGCAACAGGTTATGCCGACTGTGGTTTCGACGTAGATATGGGACCGTTGTTCCAAACTCCTGCCGAAGCTGCTCGTGACGCAGTGGAAAACGACGTTCATGTAGTAGGTGTTTCTTCATTGGCTGCCGGACACAAGACACTGATCCCGCAGATTATTGAAGAATTAAAGAAATTAGGTCGTGAAGATATTTTGGTCATCGCCGGTGGTGTTATCCCCGCTCAAGACTATGACTTCTTATACAAGGCAGGTGTTGTAGCAATCTTCGGCCCCGGAACCTCTGTTGCCAAAGCAGCAGTTCAGATTATGGACATTTTACTGGACGAAGAGGAATAAGCTTTTTCACCTGAATAGTTTATCATTTTAAACAATAGTAAAGAATCTGTTTACACTTATTTCGTGTTTACAGGTTCTTTACTTTATTCAAGACAATGGATTATAACGATAGACCAAGGAGAAATTAAATCCATTTCTTCTAAATTAACCCCAAAAAACATCAACTAAAATTGATATTAGACAACCCTAGTAATACTAAAAGAAAACCAGAAAAGCTATCGGTCTTGTAAAACAAGGTTATGTCAAGCTAAAAAGGTGGTACAAAACTTTCAAGCAAAAATTCTGCCCACCTCCTTTAAGAGGAAAATTTATGTGTTAGAGAGAATTATCAATAGTTCTTCGTACAAAGTGAATTAAAGTCAGTTTCAATTTTAGGTATCTCCCACACCCAACCTTGTGCATCTTTATCCTTTTCAAGAAAAGTACAGAAAGCTATATCAAAATTTGATCCACGCTTAATAGACATATGCAAACGTTTCAAATCATAAAAATCGAAAACCTTCACCCCACAATTCCACCCGGCGACTATTCATAATTTCCTCTGCCAAAGCATCACCGATATTTCCTTTTGAAACATAAGAGGGATCGCGGGTTATCTGGAACTTAGTAAACACAGCCTGCGCCTCACTATCTTTTCCTGCACGAGCCAATGCTTCGGCCTGAGTGAGATACATTTCTGCCAAACGCATAAATGCGACATCACCTACAGCATCGGCTGTAGAACGGGCAGTAAACTTACGGTTTTGATAAGCATTCTTTGCATAACTTGATGATGGAAACAGATGCTTCCCCTGTCGGATCCCACCACGCACGCCGTAAGTCTGTTTCAGACATCGTTTCATAAGCATCCACATTTATGCACTTCACTCCCTGACGAATGGCACTGGAGTTAAAGTTCCATGACATATATGCGTAATAAGAATAAAAATAAACAGTCTTATCATCGGGAGTCATTGCAGCATACATCGCTTCTTTAGTGTCCGTCGTGATATTGGCAAACCCACAATTCAACTGACTGCCAGTCATCAACCGGTGACCACCAGCTTCAGCTAAAGAAATAGACTTCCCTGCATAAACCGCCGCATTATTATAATCTTGCATGGCCAATGCTACACGTGCCTTCAATCCCCATGCCACCATCTCGCTATAATGATTGACATCATTTACTTTTATTCCACTCAAAAGTATACAAGCCTCATCCAAATCATTATTGATTTTAGCATAAACATCTTCTACGGAATTACGTGCCTGCTCTTCGGCCACAGCTTTTTCACGATAAGGAATTCCATCCTGTGTATTATCCTTGCCGGCTTCATAACGTTTTGCATAAAGCTGGACCAAATTAAAATGAGCCCAAGCACGGATACATAAGGCTTCTCCCTTTATCTGGTCAAACAATTCCTGGCTAGTTATTTCAACTTCCTCCAAACCCGCCAAAATTTTATTGGCATTCAGAATCCATTGATAATAAATCTGCCAGAACTTATAATTATAACCATTCGTTTCATTCATATTGCATTGCCATCCTAAATAGGCCGCCTTCATCCATGTATTTGTCTGCCAATTCATATCATCAGCCTCTGCATCACGTGACATCATAAAACCGGGTTCACCGCCCAGACACTGATATCCGCTTTCCTGAGAAACCATCTCTTTATGAATTCCGTTCAATGCTATATAAAGATTGTCCAACGAGGTGTTTATTGTCGTTTCTGAAACAGAGGTAGACGGAATGGTATCCAGATAATCACCGGCACAACCAGATAGAGACATTACTCCAACTGTCGCTAATCCTAATGTTATATTTTTAATTGATCTCATAATTCTTTATTTTAGAATGAAACATTAAGCCCTAACGTGATATTACGGGACGGCATATACTCATTATAAGTCACACCGGAATAGTTGGCCATCGGGTTCAATCCCTGACGGGCTTTCAACATGAACAAGTTTTCCGCAGTCAGATTCAAACGGGCACTCTTAAGCATCACTTTGCTCAACCAAGTTTTTGGGAGCTGATAGCCAATAGTGACAGATCTTAAATTAAGATAATCCGAGCTGGTAAGCCAACGAGTTGAATAAGACTGACCAATATTCGTGGTATGAGCCGCACTATTGTCTATACGGGGAACCTCAGTAATATCCCCCTGCCTGTTTCCATGCTTTTAACAAATCCGGACTTTGTGCATAACCAAATTCAGTCATACTCATCATGGTAGCATAATTAGTATCCAGAATCTGACCGCCCAACTGGTAAGAGAATACAGCAGCCAAATCAAAGTTCTTATAACTAACTCTGACATTAAACCCACCATACACATCAGGAATAGAAGAACCGCTGAAGTCGTATTTAGCATAAGTATACGAATTGGTCAATTCCTTACCATCAATAGTCACTACTGTTTTTTTAATACTCGTCAAACTGGCTCTGCGTAATGTTTCCATCCCCTGTTCCGATATTCCCTTGATTATATTTACTTACATCAGCCACATATAAACCATCACCGGTCTGAGGGTCTACCCCATGCCATTGACGAAGCCAGAATTCATCAAATGGACTTTTCCTTTCCAACCACATTTTTAGAGCCACTGATATATCCATTTTCTTTCATTGTAGCCGGCAGGTTCTTGATCTTATTCTTCACAAAAGTAGCATTGGCCCCAACTGATACACTCCAATCTTTAATTTTTAAATGCATTATAATCCAACTCTATTTCCACTCCTGAATTAGTAACCTTACCGATATTCTGTATAATGGATGTTACTCCGACAGAAGCAGGCTGGGAAACATCAAACAACAAATCCTTGGAATCTTTCTTAAAATATTCAATAGTACCCGTCAAACGGTCAAACAAGCCAAATTCAAGAGCAATATCCGTAGATATCTGTGTTTCCCATTTCAATGAGGGATTGGCTATCACCGTGAAGTAGGCTCCAGCTTCTGAGCCATTCTTATATCCCAAACCATATAAGGTCTGATAAGGGTAATAATCAGGATCACCATCACTATCCAATATATTATCATTACCTGTTTCACCGTAAGAAGCACGTAATTTCAAGTTATTCACCCATTTCACATCCTTCATAAATGCCTCTTCACTAATTCTCCAGCCTGCTCCGAACGACCAGAAATTCCCCCATCGGTTCTCTTTTGCAAAACGCGAGGAACCATCATGGCGATAAGAAAGTGAAGCGTAGTATTTATGCGCATAATCATAATTGATACGGCCAAAGGTAACCTTCCTTTTTGATAGGTGTCCGTATAGGAGCTAAGTGAACTGATATTTACGAAATTACCAAATTCATACATGCCCGAAACTGTTTCCTGGGTCTTCATGCCATATAAATACTCATACTTATAAGAATAGTTTTCATGTCCCAAAGAACGTCAAAGTTATGATTTCCGATAGACTTGCTATAAGTTATCAATTGATTGAAGGTCTGAGTCAGCGTTCGGGTAGACATTTGGTTCAAACGACCCGGTCCGGCAGTGCCATCGCCCACATAAGGATTTTCATAGACTTTACGACGATAATCAATATTATTGATAGAGTAATTGGCTGTAAGGTTCAACCCTTCAACCGGAGTCAAAGTGAGATAAGTATGTCCAGTCTGATTAACACGCACCAGTTCACGTTGATTGAACTCTGTTTCAGCTATCGCATCACGTCCATTATTCGACAAGCGAGTTCCTTCATAATCATAAATATATTCACCCGGATCAGTAGTTTCCTTACCATTAGCATCCAAATAAGCACCGGTTTCCAAATCATGTTTATGAACGGGATATATAGGAGCCATGGTACGAATAAAACGGGTAAGGTTACTATATGAACTCGAATTTCCCGAATCTGAAGTTGAATAATTGGATACCGTACGCGTTACTCCCAAATTCAAACCAGTCTTGAACCATTTAGTAGGATACACATTATAATTCAAACGACCAGAATAACGTTCAAAGTCAGTCTTGATCATATAACCATCATCATTTAAATAGCCAACAGAAGCATAAGTATCACTTTTTTCTGTTTTTGTATTATAACTCAAATTATATTCCTGACGATAGCCGGTCTTGAAAGCTGCATCTTCCCAATCCAAATCATCCCCCCACTTCAATACATCAGCAGAAGAATTCAGTTTTCCATCAGTTCCGACAATGGCATCATCTGCGACACCAACAAAAGGATTATATTTCAACGTACTTCCAATTTTCAGATGTTGCCAATGAGGCCGCCGTTGCAGCATCCTTACCAGATGTAATATAGGAATTCTTCAACATCTCCCATTGTAAAGGATAGTAATCATAAATTCCCACCTTTTTATAATCTTTATAAGCCCTGTTTGACCATCCTTGGTTAATGGTTAAGTTTACTCCTGTTCCACCTGACTCTTTACCTTTTTTGAGTAGTAATCAAGATCACACCATTACCCGCACTTGAACCATACAAAGAAGTAGATGCCGCATCTTTCAATATAGTCATAGACTCAATATCCGCAGGATTAATATCACCTATGCTGCCATTGTATATAGTTCCGTCCACTACATATAAAGGAGCATTGGATGCATTGACTGAGCCAAACCCACGAATACGGATAGAAGAAGATTCACCAGGTTGTCCGGTGGCAGCAGTCACCTGAACTCCGGAAGCATTTCCTTCCAATGCAGCTGTAACATTAGTGATAGCACGTTTCTCTATGGATTTGGCCCCTACTGTGGAAGCAGCTCCTGTAAAAGATGATTTTTTGCTGTGTACCATAAGCCACTACAACGACCTCATCAATCAATTCCGTATCACTTTGCATCACTACTCTTTGCTCACCACCCTTTATAGCCAATTCTTGTGTTTTCATACCGACAAACGATATTACCAAAGATTTTGCATTGACCGGAATATTGTTTATACTATACCGGCCATTCATATCGGTAATAGTTCCAAGGGTAGTACCTTTCACAAGAACCGAAGCTCCGACAATCGGCTCATTGTCTTCTGCCGAAACTACAACTCCAGTAATTCGGGATACTTGAGCCATTGCCATACCTGTCCATAGGAATAGACAAGCCAACGTAAACAAAACTCTCTTTTTCATTAAAAAAACTTTTTAATTTAACGTTCATAAATGCTAAGTTCTCTTAGAACTTAGATAAAAACGCTCCAAAAAGAGTTGTTTTGCTGGATTTGGCAAGCAAAAAGTAAGGCTTAATAGAATAAAATTATTTATTATCCAACATTTTATCTGCAATTTCTTTGATATTTAATATATTTTCATATCTTTGCAGCAATATTTAATATAAAGTTCTAAGAGAACTTAGGTCATGTTAATAATTGAATTATAGGGAATTAATAAGACTCAAAACATATTGTAACACTTTTACATACCTCACATATTCTCAGACAAAATGAAGTTCCTTGGGGAGAGTTACAATTTACCTTTGTCTACAATCAGCAAGGGCCACGCCGAAATTCGACGAAGCCCATTCCTAAAATACTCCATTTACCCATCCTTACTCCCCAAAGACAAGTACAATATTTATTCTTCTATCAACTCATACTTTCCTTCCGGGAACCAGCGTTCCAATATATTATCCACTTCTGATTCAATCTCAGGAGTCACATAGCGGCACACCTTTTTATAAGCATAAACCAAAGATACCGCTTCATCAATCCAGCCGATAATTGGTAACCGCTTAGCCGAAATCAAATCGATCGGCAATACCAGATACGAAAGTGCCGCCACAATCAACATCTTATCCGAAGAAGGAGTTTCGGGGCTTCGCAATACATAATATAATAGAAGTACAGGACGAGCAGTCGTTCTACCGGTGGCCTTTGCGTAATCCGTAATTTTCTCCCACAGGAGTTCATAATCAATCAAGTTTTTTTTCCATTTTCATATATGATTTTGTTAAGGGTAATATATCTATTATTCCGGTAAATTTATGAACTTAACTTCGTAAGCCAAGCAACTTATGTTCGTGAGTCAAGTTACTTAACTTACTTGCCCCATGAACTTAAGCTCATTCAAATGATTATCTTGTTTATTTTCCGGTACTCATCACTCCGGAATCGTTATCACTATTATTCACCCTCCGTTGACCTGTCTTAAACTTACGGCCAAACGAGAAATTATAAGAAACACTTGCCAAAAACATTTGTGAGCTCTCCTTCACATAATTCGGTTTTTTATAAGAAGCATATTTATTCCAGTTCTCAGTCTGTTGCTTATAATTATCCGTAAACGGATTGAAAGCGCCTAGCCCCACACGCAAATTCTTATGCGTGTAATACATCATCAATACCTGAATATTCTCTCCCCCCGACAAGGATTTCCCCCCAGAAATTATTCCAGTTAGTATTCATCTGCCAGTAAAGAGAGAACTGCTTGTAATTAAAGGATGCTTCAGCATTACAATACCAGTTTGTATAAGTATGAGAATATGTATTACCATGACTCATATAATGGTTTACTCCACCGGTAAACGAGAACTGTAGCATATCCTTAATAGGACCGACACGCAAAGTCAGACGCCCCGATAATTTCTGCCAATCCTTTTGATTGTCCCATGTCTGTACAATCTTGTCACCGTCCTGATACTTCTCGTCCATAATGGCATTCGGCTGATAATCATACGCTCCCCAAAGATTAGAATAAAATATACCTTTCTGCCATTCGTATGTCAACTCTGTGTGATAACGCAAATAGGCTTTCAAGTTCGGATTGCCTCGTCTGATTTGCAACGAATCCACAATCTGTTCTACTGCACTTAAATCCCCCAATGACGGCGAAGCATTACTGATATCGGATTTCCAACGGACGAATGAATTTCCCGGCAATGTATAATGCAGTACCAAACGGGGATTAAAACTATAATTCTCATACGAATCATCACCACTTTGTTTATAATAAGAACGAGTAACGCCTACCCCCAATCTGTAGTCCAATTTTTTGCACCTTTCCTCTATATTCACCATAAACATATGTATCCCCTTGATTCATATCCGTTTCATAATAATGACCGTTACGGTATTCATTATTGGCAAAAGACTGAGTATGGCGCAAACCGAAACTCAAGGAATTTCCTTTAGAAAATTGCTTCTCATAAACAGCCTCCCCAATCAGAGAATATTTATCTCCCAATACATTATTATTAATATCAGTCAACAACTCATCCTGCAAACTTTCTTGATACAAACGGCGTGAATTTTTCCTTATTATAAGTACCGACCACATTGAATACCAAAAGTTGCTTATTTTTCAATCCCTGTTGATAATAAAGATCCAACGAAGGACGAGACCAACTTTCTTTAGTACGGTCTATCATATCCACCTTATCATCAGAATCGGCAACATTAGTCAATACTCCTTGATAATTCCAATGCGGCTGGCTATTACTTCTCAAACGAAAAGTAGCACTGAACAATGAATTTTCGGTCTGCTGCAAATTATAATTCATACTTAAATTATTCATAAACATAGATCCGTGCCCCGGTTCACCTTCTTCTATACGATGTAATGTCGTTCCGTCCGCCAAATGGAATTCCTCTTCATTATCCCGGTACATACCATAGAAATCGCGAGGTCCCATGTAATACGAAACGCCAAACTCCGACTTCTTATGGTTCACTTTTCCAAAAACATTATATTCTCCCCACATGGCATTCATCCCCTGAGACAAATCCACTCCAAAGTTTCCCCCCGTTTCCGGACGGCGGACAATATAATCAAGCACTACCTCAGCATTACCATAACGCAAACCTGGATTGTCATGATACTCTATTCGAATAATGTCTGATGGCTGTAATGCCTTAATCTCTTCAACTTCTGCTTTCGCTCCATTAATACGAAGCTGAAGTTCTCCTCCCCCTAACACTCCTATCTCATTATTCATGGGGTTTATCTGAATACGGGGAAGCATCATCTGTTGCAACAGATTGACTCCATTTGTCGAAACCTTCATTTGCCGTTCAGAAGGAAAAATCAACTTACGATCCGAATGACTGATCTGTCCGGAAGCACTAACTGTTACACCTTCCATAGCCACAGCATCATCTTCCAACAAAATTTCCCCTAAATTTATATTCTGTTTAATTCCGTCTAATACAATGAATTGCGTACGATACCCCACACAGGATAGTGCCAATAAATAATTGCCTGCATAAACCTTATTCAGCAAGAAATCGCCTTTACCATTCGTAGTAGTCCCTCCAACAAAAACCGAATCTGCTGTTTGTAAAACTACATTAACATATTCTGCTGCCTTTTTGCTTGTCGCGTCTTTCACAGTGCCCTTTATAATTATTTGTTGGGCAAAAACTCCTTGTACCATACTGACTACCAGTATGGCTATCATTACTATTTTTCTCATTTTAAATATTATGATTTTATTCTTTTTACAAGATGGCCTGTCCTGCTTAAAAGTTATTGTTTTACTGTTTAGACGCTAGAAGCTGGAAAAAAAGTTGCACTTCCCTAAACCTTTTTGCTTCAAAAAAAGGTTATATTTGCAGAAAACCTGTTTCAATAATGGAAAAAAATTCTTCTAACATTAGCACTTGCCTTTTGTTGTGCTGCAGGGCAAGGACAAACTACAGCCAAACCGGCAGATGTCAATATTCAAGAGTTAAATACAAAGTGGGGCCAAAAATTCACTCAGTATGCCGAACAAAAGCAAATAAATAAAGCGGTAGAAGAGGGAATACGGATAAGTACGCTCTTTACTCAAAACAGGCAATATAAAGAAGCCTTTGCCACTTGCCGACAAATGGATGCATTGATTTATTATAATGAGCAAGAAAAAAAATCACCCGAATACAAATTACGTTTCATGGTGGGTAAAGAACGCCTGCGTATGTATACGAATCTAAAAAATACAGAACAATGCAAGATACTATTGAAACAACTTCATTCCTATACAGACCAATTAAAATCAGACTCTTTACAAGAAGAGCTTCTAATGACGGAAGCCAATTATTATCAAACTTTCGGTATGACAGACAAAAGCTTGGAATGTTACAACATCTTATTCCAAAAGCGCTCTGCCGGTAAAGACGAAAAAGGAATAGACC
>ENA-OQES01000480-OQES01000480.1-human-gut-metagenome-genome-assembly--contig:-NODE-480-length-16968-cov-2.173743_pt1 | contig 16968 bp, 25 predicted proteins | sample MGYA00242798_ERZ504641 | MGnify/ENA primary metagenome ERZ504641 (study PRJEB26092, sample SAMD00036327) | human gut metagenome | host: Homo sapiens | study: EMG produced TPA metagenomics assembly of... | reverse complement strand
ATTTGAATGTGTCAAACAATTATCATCAGTCGTCATTGTCAGATTCTCTCACCAAAGCTTACATAATATTCCTTAAAAAATTCGCTGACCTTATCTAAAATCTTCTTCATAATAAATACCTCTCTTTCTTTCATTAACTCTATACTAGTGAAGTAATGAGTTGGTTCTTTTTTGGAGACCGGCCGGATCTCTTTTTGATGGTTTTATAGTAGCACACGGCAATGAAAATGTGAAATACATATAATAAATGTATAACAATACTCTATAGGTATTGTAACGAGGTGGCTATACATGCTATCATGTAAAATATCATATTAAGGAATTTTCATCAAGGAATTCCCATCAAAGCAAATTTGTTTGGAAAGGCAGGTGATTCGATGGAGCTTCGTCATATTCGGTATTTTAAGGCAGTGGCAGAGGAGAAAAATTTTACCAGAGCAGCGGAAAAAATCTTGCGATTTGCCCAAACCACCGCTCAGCCGATCAGATTCAGGATTTAGAGGAGGAGCTTGGCACAAAATTATTTGAGCGCTCACCGCACAAGGTAAAACTCACGGAAGAAGGAGAATTGTTTTTGCAGTACGCATCGCAGATTCTTGATCTGGTGAACCGTTCTGAGGAAGAAGTGAGAATCCGAAAAGAGGGCTTACAGGGAACACTTTACATTGCCTCAGTTGAGGGATGTGGTCCTCATCTTTTTGCACATTGGATTTCAGAGTTTCAGAAGATGCATCCGCATGTGCAGTATATTTTGTGGAATGGAAATACAGACGATGTGAACAACCGCGTTGCGAAGGGCTTATGCGAAGTTGCGATGATCACGGCGCCATTTAACACGGAGGAGTTTCATGTGTTAGAGGTATACGATGAGCCGTGGGTGGCGATGATTCCGAAAGGTCATCCGCTTTATTCAGAGACAAATGAGCCGATCAATCCAAATGAATTGCTTCCATATGATCTTTTGATTCCGTCACGCGAGTCGCGTCAGGGTGAGATTCATGGATGGTTTTCAGATCCGCAGAGTATGCCTATTATTCGCGGCAGAGTGGCGCATATGATGAATGCCTATGAACTCAGCAAAAAGTGGAGTTGGAATTGCGATTTATCCAGAATCGATATCATCACTTGTACGAAACCGCGAGGTCTGTATTAGACAAATCAATCACCCAGATGCGAAGGCATTTTATGCGTTGATTTGGAAGAAAGACCGTACCTTGTCCCATGCGTCAGAGGCATTTATTGATTTTATCAAGCACAATAGGGAGGCACATTAAATGAAATTAGAGAAGGGAAAGCTTTGCTTATGTATTAGAAAGGCAGAGCAGTCATTTAAACAACTGTTTTCACAAAAATCGTGCATTTTCTGAGCATATGGAAAAATGGCAGGATGATGATCTATATGATATGTATGATCACAACCAGTTTGTGCCATTATTAGATGATCCAACAGGCAAAGAACTAGAGCAGGCAATTGCATACCAGTGCCAACTCGGCAGAGGCTTTCTAAAGATCGATACAAGAGAAAAGTTAGATGAGGTTCTGATCAAACGTTTTCTTTGGAAGAATGCTGCACAGAAACAATGCTTCTTAGAAATAAGAAAGAAAATATGGCAAGATGGAAGAGCAACCCTGACGTAATAATATATGACAGTGCTTCCGGTGATGTATTAGCCGATTTGCTTAAAATTGATATCGAAACTTTTGCTTCAGACTACGGCGAAGATTTTATCAGAAGACGTGATGCGCGTTACGTAAAAAATGGCGATGGAGATACCGGGATTTCATTATTATGTGGCATATCTGGATGGAAAACCGGCAGGTGCCTGCTATGCATATGCGATAGATGGCTATGTGGGTGATGGATGCTCTTGTTGTAAGGGAAGCATTTCGCAAGCGTTACGTGGCGACCACACTTATGAAAACACATTGCATCTCAGTTTAAGGAAGAAATGTTCCTGCATGCAGATGCAGACGATACACCGGAAAAGAAAATGTATAGTAAAAATGGGGATTTGAGACGGTTGATGAACTGTATGAATACTTTGGAAAATGTGGTAATTGTGAGTTATCACGTTATGTAGTGGTGCCGACAAAGTCATTCATCGAGGTGCCCTTGCGATAAACTTGCTTGTAATACTAAAAAAAGCCGGGGGGACAGGTACCCCCTGGCTTGGGTTTTCAGTTCCCTTCGTCCCACCAAATTTGACAAAGTTTTCATGCAAGCATGGAATTTGTCAAATCTAGTGTGACGTGTGAACTGATTTAGCAAATCTCAGCGCCAGCTGGCATTTTCTTCTCTGGTGTCATCAGTGCAAGATTTCCGTCTGCATCCTCTGCACACAACAGCATACCTTCAGATAAAACACCTGCAAGTTTTGCCGGCTTTAAGTTTACAAGAACCATAACCTTCTTGCCAACCATTTCTTCTGGTGTGTAGTGAGCTTTGATACCGGAAACAATCTGCTTTACCTGAGATCCTATCTTTACCTGAGAGCACAGAAGCTTTTTGGACTTCTTTACTGCCTCGCAGGAGATAATCTCACCTACCTGGAACTGCATTTTTGAGAAATCTTCGTATGTGATTTCTTCCTTTGGCTCGATGTCGATAACAGCCTCATCTTCTTTTTTCATCTTCAGCAGTTTCTTCGGAAGCGTCCTTGGCAGCGGCCTTCTTGGACTCCATAAGTGCATTAACTTCTTCCATCATCTTTTCTGCATCAACACGTGCAAAAGAATCTGTGGCTGATCTGTTACCTTATTTCCAGATGGGTAGGTGCCCATTGTGGAAACCTGATCCATTGTGCGAAGCGGTGCATTTAAAGAATCAGCAATCTTCTTTGCAGTCTCTGGCATGAATGGCTCAAGTAAGGAAGCACCGATTAAGATGCTGTCGATCAAGTTGTACATAACAGTAGACAGACGCTCTTTCTTTGATTCATCCTTTGCAAGTACCCACGGAGCAGTCTCATCGATATACTTGTTGCAGCGCTTAAACAGGGTGAAGATCTCGGTGATTGCATCGGCAACACGAAGCTTATCCATGCGAGCAGTTACTCTAGAAGCAGTGGAGGTGACAACCTCAAATAAGGAATCATCAACATCCTCTTTTACGCCATAGTTGACAGCAACACCGCCAAAGTACTTGTTGGTCATGGAGATCGTACGATTTACCAGATTTCCAAGTGTGTTTGCCAGATCAGAGTTCATACGCTCAATCATCAGATCCCAAGAGATTACACCATCGTTTTCAAACGGCATCTCATGAAGAACGAAGTAACGAACTGCATCAACACCAAAGAAATGAACAAGCTCGTCTGCGTAGATTACATTTCCTTTTGACTTACTCATCTTGCCATCACCCTGAAGCAGCCACGGATGACCAAATACCTGCTTTGGAAGCGGCAGATCAAGAGCCATAAGCATGATTGGCCAGTAGATGGTATGGAAACGAAGAATATCCTTTCCAATAAGATGAAGGTCAGCCGGCCAATACTTTTCAAACATCGGATCGCTGTTTCCATCAAGATCAAAGCCAAGTCCAGTGATATAGTTGCTAAGTGCATCAATCCATACATAGATAACATGCTTTGGATCGAAGTCTACCGGGATTCCCCACTTGAAGGATGTTCTGGATACACACAGATCCTGAAGTCCCGGAAGGAGGAAGTTGTTCATCATCTCATTTTTTCTGGATTCTGGCTGGATGAAATCTGGATGCTCATTAATATAAGAAATAAGCTTATCTGCATACTTGCTCATACGGAAGAAATAAGCTTCTTCCTTAGCTGGTGTACATGGGCGTCCGCAGTCCGGGCATTTGCCGTCAACTAACTGAGATGCTGTGAAGAAGGATTCACACGGAGTACAGTACATACCTTCATACTCACTCTTGTAGATATCACCCTTGTCATAAAGCTTCTTAAAGATCTTCTGAACCTGCTTTTTCATGGTAGTCGTCAGTAGTACGGATAAATTTATCATAGGATGTGTTCATCAGGTCAAAGGTCTTCTTGATCTCGCCTGCCACCTCATCAACAAACTGCTTTGGTGTTTTTCCAGCCTCAGCAGCTTTCAACTCGATCTTCTGACCATGCTCATCCGTACCTGTCTGAAAGCGCACATCATAGCCCTGCATTCGCTTGAATCTGGCAATGGAATCTGCCAGCACGATCTCGTAGGTGTTTCCAATGTGCGGCTTGCCGGAAGTGTAAGCAATGGCCGTGGTGATGTAATACGGTTTCTTCATGGTGTTTTTCTCACTTTCTGCCGCAGAAGCGGTCTGTTTTTTCACAGTGATGCTATTTGTACAGCCCGAATTTACAAAGAGCTGGAAAATGCAGCACAGATATAATTTATGATACCACCAGGAACGAAAGATTGCAAGAAAAACGTGAGAAAAGCAATTGTCTGTATTGAAAAATCATGCTATACTGTGATTATAGGTTACTGTGTCGCTTTGTGTCAGGTAAAAGCAGCACAGTAAAGAATTTAGAAAAAGAGAAAGGCTGGATTGTTGTATGAATTCAGAAGATAGAAAAAGGATTAGAAAGCAGAAGCACAGAATCATGATGATGCGTTTGTGGCTGCCAGTTGTACTGGTAGTAGTCTTGGTTGTCGGATTGACAGCAGGCGGTATTGCGATGTCACTAGGTCAGACAAAGAGCGTGGCAGAGCAGGGCACAAAGGAAGTTGGAACGAAAGAAAATGAAACAAAAGAAACTTCTAATGAGCCAAAGGAAACAGGTGATGTAAATGGTGAAGCACAGACTGGTGAGCAGGCAGATGCAGACAAACAGCAGTCAGAAGAGGCGCAGACTGGAGCAGAAAGTGATAATTCTCAGGCTGGCAATGAGGATGATGACAGCAATCATGCGATAGAGCAGTCTGACTTTGATGAATTTATCACCAATCTGAATGAGGCTGTAGCACAAAACAGCAATTATTTAAAGCGTGAGAGTGAGAATCTTACAAGAACACTTGCGGAGTTACAGACGTATGACAGAACACATTTGACAGAGGTACAGGCAAAGACATATGATGCATTGCTTGACGCGTTGAATGTTGAGATGGATGGCGAGCAGTATGACAGTGTGGCAGCGGCCGCAGCTGATGCAGCACTTTGCAGTGTTGAGGGCGGTGTTGATTACTACAATTATCTGCTGCAAAAGTATAGTGGTGTAGATGGAACTTGGGGCGATTTCCGAGAGATATTGGCAAATGAAGCAAACAGTAATTATCAGGTTATGAATGACTTAATGGGTGTTGATTCAACGCTTCAGGTAGGCGCAGCAAGCTTTACAAAGCAGGCACCTGATGATGCATACGCATATGATACAGTCAGCGCATCTTCAAGCGCGCTTAAGAAAAATCTTGTATGCAATGGCTTTGTAAATGGCTGGACTGAGTTCGGTATTATTCGAGCTTATTTAAACGATGATCGATTAGACGATAATTTAAGAAATTACCTGATTGCATCGACGAGAATGACGTATGCATTGTATGGTGTTGCTGATATTTCAGTACATGCAGGCGGCTGGGGTGAAGCAGAGGTAACAGATCTTTGCACAACTTATTTTGGAGAAGCAGGCGGAAGCAGCTATGGTTCTAGTGTGTATCAGATGGTTTTAAAGAATCCTGGAAAATATGCAGCTGCAGCGATTGACTATTTGCAGATCACAGAGCTTGAGTCAACAATGGCTACCAATCAGGGTGAAAACTATAGTGAAGCTAATCTGTTAGACCTTCTCTTTAATCAGGGACCGGCAAACTTTAGAGTATTAAGAAGCTGGATTGGATTATAAAAAAACAAGACCAGGGGGCAACCCCCTGGTCTTTATTTACACTACTTTTTTGTATTTACTCCTGTAGTGAACTGGAGACATGCCATAATATTTCTTGAAAAGCTTACTAAAATAGTAAACATCATCGTAGCCAACGCTGTTTGAGATGGCTTTTATGCTTTGTCCGTTATCAGATTCAAGCTGAATGCGGGCGCGCTCTAAGCGCATTTTAATCAGATAGCTTGATTGGAGCTTCACCAGTCTCTTCTTTGTAAAAATTTTTGATATGTAAGCAGAGCTTAGATACATATTCCGGGCAATCAGATCAAGTGAAATCTTTTCAGCATAATGACTGCTCAGATATTGGCGGATCTCGCTCACCACATATGTTTATGGTGTGTCTCAAAAGTGACAGGAGAACAGCTTTGTTTTGGCGGAACAGTGATCTGACGGATGATTGTCATAAGAAGCTGTGTCAAATATGCCTTTTGCATAAAGTACTGACCGACCTGATTGCTGTAGCGCTCAGATATCATACGAAGACACAGATTTGTGATATCCTGACGGACAAGACCGTCCGTGTGAAGCACAGATGAGCCGCCAGGAAAATCAAGACGGTTTGGTTCCATTCCCTTAAAGTGAAAGTTTGAAAATGAAGTAAAGAATAAAATTGCAGGGTTATCATGCACTGTCGGCAGTGTACGGTGCGGCATGTGCGACGGTACACAGACAATATCACCGGCTGTAAGTGGAGTGGTAGTTCCATCCATCCAGATTGCCAGATCACCAGATAACACTATAAAGAGTTCGGGTGCATCATGCGTATGAGAAAAATTCGATTCTGTCACCGTGCGCTTACCGGCGAAATATAAAGTTGGATTTAAGTCAGAGTAAGTAATGTCGTACGTATCACACACAGTAAAGTAAACCTCCTTAAAAATAAAAATGCCTAAAAACGATAAAGCTTGATTTGATTATTATACATCAATTTTCAAGAAAAGTACATTTTATTTTAAAATATTAGAGTAACATGAAGGCACAAACTACAAAAAGGGAGGAGAGAAATATGGGATACATACGCTGGTTTTTATCTTTTTTAAAAAAAGTACCGCGTAAGAATGATCGTAGGCTTGATCTTAGTGTTTATCACATCACTGCTTGTTTTGATCAACCCACAGATTTCTGGTATGATTGTGGATGAAGTTATTGAGGGGCAGCATTATGAAAAGCTTGGTATTTTGCTGCTTATTATGATTGGAGTGACGCTTGTTCGATCGCTGCTGCGCTTCACATTTTTAATGTGTTTTGAGTCATCCAGTCAGGGACTTGTCTACGACATGAGGGAAGAAGCATATCGTAAGCTGATGAAGGAAGATTTTAACTTCTTCAACAAAAACCGCACAGGAGACCTTATGTCCAGACAGACAGGAGATATGGATGCAGTGCGTCACATGGTTTCTCATGTTATTTATTTTAGCTTTGAGAATATCCTTGTATTTTGATGGCACTTGTGATGATCTTTCTGTTAATGTTAAATGGCACTTTGTATGCTGATTGTACTTCCGTTTACATTGGCAGTGACACTGAGCCAGAGACGTCATATTAAGCCGGCCTTTGACAGGGTGCGTGACTGTTTCTCTAGTTTGAATGCATTTGCACAGGAGACAATCGCAGGAAACCGTGTTGTAAAGGCATTTGCAAAGGAAGATTATGAGCTTGAAAAGTTCGACCGCGAGAATGATGGATATCGTGATGCACAGTTAAATGCCGCATCGATCTGGATGAAATATATTCCGATGTTTGAGATTCTTTCTCAGTGTCTGACTATTATCCTTATGATCATGGGTGGTTTTATGGTAATTGACGGCGAGATGACTATAGGAAACATGGTAACTGTTAACGGTTATTTATGGATGCTTAACAGTCCGCTTCGTCAGGCAGGATGGATCATCAATGATTTGCAGCGCTTTCTTACCGCAATTGAAAAAATCTATAAGGTTTATACAACTGAGCCAGATATAAAGCAGCCAGAGCATGTTGTAGAAAAAGAAAGCTAAAGGGCAGTGTTACCTTTGATCATGTAAATTATTATACAAATGATGATACTGTGTTAAAGGATATCAGTTTTCACGTAGAGCCAGGTCAGACAGTTGGTATCATTGGTGCGACTGGTTCTGGAAAGTCATCACTTGTCAATTTGATTTGCCGTTTTTATGATGTGAATCAGGGACGCGTGCTTGTCGATGATATTGATGTTAGAAATTTGAATCTCCAGACGCTTCGCGGAAATATCGGAATTGCGATGCAGGATGTCTTTTTGTTCTCAGATACAATTGAGGGAAATATCGCTTATGGAAATCCAGACTGTACGTTTGAGCAGGTGCAGGCAGCTGCAAAGATTGCAAATGCTGACGAATTTATCAGGGAGATGCCAGAAGGATATGATACGATTATTGGTGAGCGCGGTGTAGGTCTGTCTGGTGGACAGAAACAGCGAATTTCGCTTGCACGCGCAATTTTAAAGGATCCGTCAATAATTATTCTTGATGATACAACCTCTGCAATTGATATGGAAACGGAGAGTATGATTCAGAATGAATTAAAGAAAATCTCGGATGAGCGCACTGTATTTATCATTGCTCATCGTATATCTTCTATTATACATGCAGATCAGATTCTTGTACTTGATAATGGCCGCCTTGTCGAGAGAGGAACACATGAACAGCTGCTTGCTAAAAAAGGGCTATTATTCAACTGTATTTCATCATCAATATGGTGAGTTTGACCGCTTTAAGAAGGTTCGCGCAGAAAAGGGAAGGGGTGAGGCATAATGGCACGAAATAAATATGACGTGGATGAGACACTCGAAACTAAATTTGACATGAAGCAGATTAAGCGATTATTTAGTTATGTAGGCCGTTATCGCAAAAAAGCTGATTATGACAATAATGCTTATGCTGTTTTCCTCAGCGCTTGGCATGGTTATTCCTGTGCTGATGCAGCGCGTAATGGATATTTACATTCCGAATCACGACAAAAAGGGAATCCTTTTGATGGCGGCGCTTGCAGCTTTGATAATTTTGGCAACAGCTTACATACTTCGTATCAAGATTAAGTGGACATCTCAGATTGGTCAGGGCATCATTCATGAGCTAAGAAGAGAATTGTTTATTCATCTGGAGGAGCTGCCATTTTCTTATTATGACAGCCGTCCGCATGGAAAGATTCAGGTGCGTATTGTCAACTATGTAAATAACATAAGTGATCTTCTGTCAAACGGTATCGTAAATACCATCACAGACTGCTGTTCATTATTTTTTGATTGTAGGCTTTATGTTTTATTATAGTGTGCCGCTTACTTTGATTTGTATGTGTGGTCTTCCTATTCTTATTGCAATTGTGCTTTTTGTAAAGAAAAAGCAGCGCCGCGGATGGCAGCTTGCAAGCAATAAGCAGTCAAATTTGAATGCCTATATTGCAGAGAGCATCAATGGTGTGCGTGTTACACAGGCATTTGTAAGAGAAGATAAGAATCTTGGCATATTCAATAATTTAAGCGGAAGCTATCGAAAGGCATGGATGAGCGTTATCAAGTATAACTTTATGATTGGACCGACTGTTCAGTTTATATCAATCCTTGCGACGGCAGCTGTATATTGGGTTGGTATTCACTGGATTATGGGCGGAAATGATATAATTAGTGTCGGTGCTCTGACGGCACTTACAATTTATATCAGCCAGTTCTGGAATCCGATCAATACGCTGGCTTCCTTTTATAACTCACTCTTGACGGCAATCTCATATCTGGAGCGTATTTTTGAGACTATTGATGAGCCAGTTAACGTAAAGGATGCTCCTGGCGCCGTGGAAATGCCGCCGATTAAGGGTGAGGTAGAGTTCTCTCATGTTGTATTTTCTTATGAGCCAGGTGTGCGTATCTTAAATGATGTAAATTTTAAGGCAAACATAGGAGATAGTTTTGCAATCGTAGGTCCGACAGGAGCAGGAAAATCAACAATTGTAAATCTTATCAGCCGCTTCTACAATATTGATTCTGGAAAGATTTTAATTGATGGAATTGATATTAACAGTGTGACGATCAAATCACTGAGAAAACAGATGGGCGTTATGATGCAGGACAGCTTTATTTTCTCAGGAACAATAATGGATAACATCCGCTATGGAAACAGGGAAGCAAGCGATGAAGATGTAGTCAGAGCAGCGAAGACAGTTTGTGCGCATGACTTTATTATGAGTATGGAAAATGGCTACCAGACTCAGGTAAATGAGCGCGGAAGCCGTCTGTCGGCAGGACAAAGACAGCTTATTTCCTTCGCGAGAGCGCTGCTTGCCGATCCTAAGATTTTGATTCTCGATGAGGCAACATCAAGCATAGATACAGAGACAGAGTTACTTTTACAGCAGGGTCTTCAGGAATTATTGAAGGGCAGAACTTCCTTTATCATTGCCCATCGTCTGTCAACTATTAAAAGTTCAAGCTGTATCATGTATATTGATCAGGGAAATATTTTGGAGAAGGGTACGCATGATGAGCTGATGGCAAAGGATGGCTATTATAAGGAATTGTATATGAGCCAATATGCGTTTTTGGAAAAAATGTGATATCATACTTTGGTATGATTTACATTTTTGGGGAAATCTTCTATAATGAAAAGTGCAGTAAAAAAGTAAATAACTAGTACTAGTTAAATTGATTGGAGGATTTCTTTATGAAGATGAGAAGAACGTTAGCAACGATGATGAGTGGTATTCTTGCAATGAGCCCGGCAGGTGTGATCTTTGCTGACGAGGCTGTAGAGACACCTGTAACTTATGGCGATATGATTTCATTTTCTCTTACACAGGGTGGAGAAACATTAAGCGCTGACATCACAGCTGTTTATAACGAAAGCGGAGACAGCTCCTTTTCTGTATCAGTGACTCTCCCGGCATCAATGATGGGCACAGAAGAGCCTGTTGTTTATGGTTTTGATGATGTGCTTCGTGTATGTGGTGAGGATGTTTATTTAAATGTAGAAGAGATTGTAAACATATATAGTGAGCTTACCGCAGATGACAGTATGACTGAGTTGCTTTCTATGGTAGGAATTACAGAGTCTTGGCTTGCAATCCCTGTTCCGACAGCATCAGATGATGGTCAGCTTGATACTATTTTGACAGCAATTACTGATAATCTGGCAGATTTAGAGACTGTTGAAACTGATACTGGTGTTCAGATCGCAATTAATAATGATGCCCTTCTTACAATCGCTCAGAGTATTGATGAGGCAATGGCATCTGTAGAAGGAACAGATGGTGAATCCGCAGAAGAGGGTGTAGAGGAACTTGAATTTGTTTCTGATTACATACTGGCAGCAGCAGAAGGCTTTAGAGAAGCTGATCCTGAGCTTTCAGAGGAAGATAGTGTTGCACTTGTTTCAGAAGTGATAGATGCGTTATTTGCTGGTGTTGAGGAAGAGTTCTCTATGGGAGCAGATGAGTCATCTGATATTTCATTTGCTGAGCTTCTTTCATCAGCATTAGAGTATGCTGCTTTTGAGGGTACACTTTCTATTGATTCCGCAGATGGCGTATCTGCAGTACTGCTAGATCTTTCAGCAACGGCAGAAGGTGAGGATGCAATTGGTGTTCAGCTTGGTATTGCTTCCATTACTGATGGAGAATTTGTCGAGTTTACATCACCAGAAAGCTTTGTATCACTTCGAGATGTTGTGAAAAATGTTGCTTCGCTGTACTACACCAGCATTGCATCTTATGAGGAGCCTTCCGAGGAAGTTTCTACTGAGATTGTAGAATAATTACGCTTGGTTTTCCATATTCGACACACACCCAGAAGGCTGATTCATGAAAGTGGACAGCCTTTTTATCATTTTAATACTTTAGAATGATTTACTTTTTTTATAAAAGCGGTATAATTTAAATTAAAGTTGGCTAAAAAGTCGTATTTTATTTTATAAAAATCCGTAACTATTAACTAAAAAGAGAGGAGGATTCTGTGGATAGATATGTGATTATAAAAAAGACAATAAAACTAAATTTGATGAGTTTATGGATCATGGACGTATTTTGTACTTTGGTGCACCATGTGGAATTTGGTAAAAAGCACGGTGGCTTTTGAACTTCTGCGCGGCAAAAAATTTGAACTGATAAGTGGCTTGGAGTCAGATGGAATGCTGCCAGAGATCAAATTAAATCGCGACATTGTGGTGATTGATGATCTTCAGCAATTTCAGGAGAATGAGGATCTACAAAAAGTTAAATGAATTAATTCGTGATAATCCGCAAAAAAAGTTTGTGCTGCTGTCGCGCGGTGGTGTGCCAGGTGTGTTTAGGGCATTTCAGTATACTGGTGATATGATGGTTATTGGTGCGAGAGATCTTTTATTTGACAGAGATGATATTCGGAAGATGCTTTTTGAATATAATATTAAGCTGACAGACAGTGAAATTAATGAAATGCTTAAAGAGTCAATAGGATATCCTTTAGGTGTTGTTGTTACACTTCAATGTATCAATCATGCGGATAGTCAGCGTGTATTTAATTCAGATATTGTAAAGGAAGCATATCATGAGGTGTTTCTTTATTTTGAAGCAGCAATTTACCATCGCTTTGATTTGCCAATACGCCGTCTCCTGCTTGAATTGGCGTCGTTTGATAATTTTGATTATGAGCTAGCAAGAATGGTCAGTGGTGATCCTAGTACCAGCGAACTGTTAGACTGGATTCAGAAAAACACAACAATGCTTCTTTATGATGGAATTCATAAATTTCGTTTTTTGGCCACAATTTCGTGATTTTCTTTTATGGGAGCTTGAGCGCAAATATAGTTCGCAAAAGAAAAATCGCAGTGCTTGTGAGAGGCGGCATGTATTATGAGTTAAAAGGAGATTATGAAAAAGCGCTTGATTGCTACAGTAGGGGGAAAAGATCACTCAAAGGTGTCGGAAATTCTGATTCGAAACGGAGAGAGTCATCCTGGAATGGGACATTACAGCGAGATGGAAAAATATTACCGCAGTTTGCCAGAGTCAGAAATTTTAGAATCACCGTCACTGATGCAGGGAATGAGTATGCTATGTGCGCTTAGCACAGATTATGAGAATTCGGAGCGCTGGTATCATGAGCTGGAACAATTTGCAGCAAAGTGTAAAAAGCAGGATGGTGTGCTTCGTCAGATCAAAAGTCGAATTGCATGGCTTGATATTTCACTTCCTCAGAGAAATACTGACAAAATGATTCAGATTATTCCATCTGTTTTTCGGTTGATTACTAATAGAGAAGTGAAGCTTCCGCCATTTTCCGTGACGAGCACGCTTCCAAGTATTATGAATGGAGGCAAGGATTTTTCACCATGGAGCAAAAATGATGATCTTCTTTATAAGACAATGCGCATTCCAGTAGAGGCTGTTTTGGGAAAGGACGGAGTAGGTCTGGCAGACTGTGCAATTGCAGAGAGTAAATTTGAAAAGGGCGAGGATATTTCTGGGCGTATTCTTTTGCTTGTTTCTCAGCTTGGAGAGGTGCAAAAAAAGGGGTAACTCCGGATATTGAGTTTGCAATGGTTGGTTTATTGGCGCGCAGCCAGATTGCATTAGGACGTGCAGAGGATGCGCTTCGAACAGTACAGATGGCTCGAGAGCGTTTTGAGGAAAATGGTCATACGCGTTTCTTCCATAATATGGATGCAGTAATCTGCCGTATTTGGCTTCATATGGATGATTTTGAGCGTGTGCAGGTTTGGTATCGGGAGCAGGCACCGAAGGATCCGCTTCATTTAAATGATTTTAAAGCGTTATCAATATCTTACACAGGCGATGGCAGAGCTTGCACTCGGAATGCCAGATGCAGCACTTTTGACACTCGCACCATTGGAGTCATATTGTAAGGACTGTTCAAGGTATATAGATGGGATTCATATTAATGTGCTAGAGGCGATTGCATTGTACAGAAAAAAGGATTCACTTTGGAAGGAAAAATTAAATTCAGCGCTTGATGCGGCGCAGGAGTTTGGTTTTATACGAACTATAAGTGTATATGGAGCCGCAGTGCTTTCACTGCTTGAACAGACAGAGTATAAAAATGATGATGAATGGTTTGCGCGGCTGATAAAAGATGTAAGAGTAGAGGCATCATTTTATCCTGACTTTTTTGCAGCCGCATCTGTCAATGGAAAATGAACTTACAGCAACAGAGCTTCAGATTCTTCGTCTTATCTGTGCAGACAAAAGCAATGCACAGATTGGGCAAATTATGGATATAAAGCTTCCAACTGTTAAAACACATGTGAGCCATATTTTGACAAAGCTTGATGTAAGCCGAAGAAGCGAAGCAAAGACGGCAGCAAAACGGTTATGGCTGATTCCGGATGATAAAAATTAGTGCCAGCGCTCGACAAAATTTCGTTTTAAAATAAGAAATTCTTCAAGCTGCTTTAAAATATAGAAAAGAACAGCTCGGCTTTCAAACTCCTCGCGTTTTGTGGGGAGTTTTTCATTTTTCATGGAAAGAATCAATTCATGAAGTGTATCAAGAAGTGATTTCACATCATTTGTTTTTGCATATTCCTGGCTGATTCTTTCAAAAAAATTCAGCTATGATTGGAGCCTGGTCTGGAAGATATGCAATCATTTGAATGCTGTTATATATTTGACGAAGCACTTGACTTTGAAAATCGCGCATTTGTACATAGTCAAGTTCGGCGCAGGATGGTGTGCCAAGTGTGTTATCCATGTTTGTGAGTGCAAGGCTTTTTGCAGCAGTAAGCTGTTTGTCAAGCAAAAGAAAGCAGGAACCATCGTAGTTTGTACGATCTAGTGTTCTGATACGTTCTGCCATTCTTTTAATAATTGGAACGAATGGACTCATCTGCTTCTGCCATTTTATCTTTCCATTCAATTTTCCATTTGGACGAAGACTAAGATTAAGAAGGACTCCAATGCCAGCACCGATTAAAAACAGACTTATCTCATTTGCAATCATTGGAATATTCATTGATTTTTTCAGCTGAAAAAATGTGTAATGAGAACAGAGTCCATGGCGATTGCTGATGACCACTTCATTGTGAGGCAAAGTGTTGTGAATACTAACAGATAGATGCCAAAAGCTGCTGTTGTATAGCCGGAAAAAATTATAACATAAAAAGGAAACTAACAGTGCACAGCAAAAGGCTTCGCCTCTTGCAAGTGCAGTCTGTATGGTTTCCGTTTTTTGTATTTTGAATGCTTAAAATTGTGATAATGCCAGCTGTAGCGCTGTACTTTAAGTTTAGACAGGAGGCAAAAAGAATGGCTAAAATTGCGCCAGCAGTGATTTTAACTGATTTTAAAATGAGTGCATTATAATTTCGATTCATAATTGCCTCCCTAAAACTTTTAAATTTTTTTCTTTTACTATTTTTGCAGCAATCAGGCAAAGTGCGATTGTAAGCAGCATATCAGGCAGTGTATTTCCGCACACGATGTCTATACGCATAAGAATACGGTACATGATAAAACCAATCAGCCATATAAACAAATTACGCCACTGAAACGGTTTATCAGTAGATTTTCTCTTTAAAATGTAGAAGTCTGCAATCTGAATAGCAATCATCGGAGCAAAAACAGATCCGATCAGATAGAGGAAATTAGTGATATCATCCATCGGGTATACAATAGCCGCGATGGTTCCGATAATAGTTATGGCAATAGCTACATAATTTCCCTTTATTCCAGATACAATAGATTCACTTGAAATACCTGCTGAGTAGGCATCAAGAAATGTTGTTGTTACAGTAGAAAATACAACAATCAGAAGACCAGCAGCGCCAAGTCCGGCTTTTACCATAATCTGAGCAATGTCGCTCTCACCAGTAAAAATAGAAGCGCCCATACCGATCAGATACATAAAGCAGCTTACGATACCATATACAAATCGCGCTGACAGCGTTTGCTTTAACAGGCTGATTTTGCTTCGCGTGTGTAGTCACTGATAAGCGGAAGCCAAGAAAGAGGCATTGCGACAGCAAGTTCTACAGCAGCGCCAAATGACATTGCTTCATCTTGAACTAACGGAAGGCAGTCCCGTTAAAGAAAATTACTTTGCTAAATAAGTGTCAGAATAAAGAGGGCAGTCCATTGCGACTGTATTGAAAATTTTCCAAGATTGGTGATTCCAATCAGGATCCAGACAATAATTAAAACGCCAATCAAAAGACACCAGATCCACTGACCAGCCTGGCAAAATTCCCTGTGCAGCCAGTGCACCGTCATAAATCATAATTGCAGTCCATCCGGCAAGCTGAAGTACATTTAAAATTGCAAATAGCTGACCACCATGAATGCCGAAACTGTCTTTTACTGTTTCCATTGCACATTTTTTGGAGTCTTCCGCCAATAACACCTGATAAAAATAATAAAACACATCCAATTACATGACCAATTAAAATTGCAGCGAGACCCTTTGCCATGCCAAGAGGAGCGAAGTAGGTACCTGTCAGAATTTCTGCAATCGAAACACCGGCACCAAACCAGATTAACCCATTTTCAAACAGAGAAGATTTTCTTTTCCATAATTAGATGTCAGCCTCCTTTGTGTAAATATTATCGATTGCAAAGCCGTGATCCATAGGACCGCTTCCTTTTCCAAGGTCAAGCATTGCAGATAATGCGCCAGAGATATAGTCCTTTGCGCGGCATACAGATGTCTCGAGATCAAATCCCTTTGCAAGATTTGATGCGATTGCGGAGGACAATGTGCATCCAGTGCCATGTGTATTAGGATTTTGAATACGCTTTCCGTAAAACCAGCGATAAGTATTGTTTGCATATAAGAGATCGTTGGCATCATTTATGGTGTGCCCACCCTTGCATAATACTGCGCAGTTGTATGTTTCTGAAATCATCTTTGCTGCATCAATCATTTCCTCGGCATTAGAGATAGTTCGTCCAGTCAGAACCTCGGCCTCTGGAATATTTGGCGTAAGCACATCAGCTAGTGAAATAATTCCTGCTTTAGCGTATCAATGGCATCGTCGCTGATAAGCTTTGCGCCGCTTGTAGCCACCATAACAGGATCTACAACAATGTTTTTCGGCATTGTATTGGCGAAGCTTTGATGCAATTATGCGGATCAGATCACTTTCTGAAACCATGCCAATTTTACAGCATCTGGATAAATGTCAGTAAAAAT
>ENA-OQES01000479-OQES01000479.1-human-gut-metagenome-genome-assembly--contig:-NODE-479-length-16972-cov-14.052894_pt1 | contig 16972 bp, 20 predicted proteins | sample MGYA00242798_ERZ504641 | MGnify/ENA primary metagenome ERZ504641 (study PRJEB26092, sample SAMD00036327) | human gut metagenome | host: Homo sapiens | study: EMG produced TPA metagenomics assembly of... | reverse complement strand
CATGGAGGTGGGCCTACAGCAGTCATCAATGCATCCCTTTACGGTGTGATCGAAGAAGCAAAACGAAATCCGGAGGTTGGAAAAGTTTACGGAGCGATTGGTGGAACCGGAGCAATTTTTTGCAGAAACTTTCATAGATTTGACTTCGTTTGATGATGAAAAATTGAAACTTCTTTGCATACACCTGCTTCGGCAATTGGATCTTCCAGATATCCTCTATATGAAAAAGATTATGAAAAAAATGGTGGATATCTTTAAAAAAACATGATATTAAATATGTTCTTCTGAATGGCGGAAACGGAACTATGGATGCATGCGGACATATTTATGAGGTCTGTAAGGATCAGGATATCAAAGTTGTTGGAATTCCGAAAAACGATTGACAATGATATCGCAATGACAGATCACTCACCAGGATATGGAAGTGCGGCAAGATTTATTGCAGCTTCTACCCAGGAAGTTGGTGAAGATGTAAAATCTCTTCCCATTCATGTATGTATTATGGAAGCCATGGGAAGAAATGCAGGATGGATCACAGCAGCTTCCGCACTTGCAAGAAGGAAACAGGGAGATGCTCCTCACCTGATCTATCTGCCGGAACGAAACTTTAATGAAGATGAGTTTCTTGAGGATGTATCCAGACTTCAGAAAAAGCAGGGTGGAGTAGTAGTTCTGGTAAGTGAGGGACTTCATGATGCAAATGGAGAATCTATTGTTCCTCCGATCTTTAAATCAGAAAGAGCTGTTTATTATGGAGATGTAAGTTCACATCTTGCGAATCTGGTAGTTAAGAAACTTGGCGTAAAAGCAAGAAGCGAAAAACCCGGACTTTGCGGAAGAGCTTCTGTAGCACTTCAGTCACCGGTGGACAGAGAAGAAGCAAGACAGGCCGGCACAGTTGCACTGAGGAGTGCTGTTGAAAGAAACAGCGGAGTGATGGTAGGTTTTGAACGGGTTCCGGGAACGGTGTATCAGATGAAAACAAAGCTTGTTCCTATCAAAGAAGTTATGCTTTATGAACGGAAGATGCCTGACAATTTTATAAATGAAAGAGGTAACGATGTAACACAGGAATTTGTTGACTGGTGTCGCCCGCTGATCGGAGATCCACTTCCGGAATTCCTGAACTTCAAGGATTATCTTTAAAACGAAAAATATACAAAACAAAAATGAAAATGTTCCATTGAAAGGAGAGTAACTATGGAAAAAAAGGAAAAAAGGAGTAATGCAGTCTATCCCGGGATGGGCATGGGTACTGATTTCCCTTGCGGCAGCAATCCTGTTATGGTATGCATTATCCATTAATCCAAAAACAGCACGAAGCTTCCCGTTTATTCCGGCTATTCTTGAGGCTGCCAAACGAATGATTGATAATGGCGCGCTTGGACAGGACTTCTGCAGTTCAATGATATCAATCCTGGCTGGATTTGCACTCGGTTTTGTAACCGCAGTACCGATTGCGTTTCTTATGGCATGGTATCTGCCGGTAAGAGGAGTTCTGGAACCATGGATTCAGTTTATTCGTAATATCCCGCCTCTGGCATATGTACCGTTGGTAGTTATTACAGCAGGTGTAGGTAGAAAACCTCAGATTATTGTTATCTGGATCGCAACATTCCTGATTATGACAGTTACAATTTATCAGGGCGTAAGAAACATTGATAATACCCTGGTAAAGGCAGCCAGAGTCCTTGGCGCAAAAGACAGAGATATTTTTGTGAAAGTTATTTTCCCGGCAACAACCCCGTTTATTTTGACAGCTGTTCGACTTGGTATTTCTGTTGCGCTGACAACATTGATTGCGGCAGAAACAACAGGAGCTACTGCTGGACTTGGAATGAGAATCCGTTCTCTGGCAAACAGTTTTGAAACAGCAGGTATGCTGATGTATATCATCATCATTGGTATCATCGGTCTGGTAATGGAAAAAAATCATTAAATTCTTAGAAGGAAGGTTAACAGGATGGCAGGAGAAGAGAGAGTGACAAAACTTAAGATTGATAACGTTAAAAAAAATTTATCAGACCCGTAAGGGCGAGATGACTGCATTAAACGGAGTCAATCTTGATATTAAAGAAAATGAATTCATCTGTGTGGTAGGACCTTCCGGGTGCGGTAAATCTACATTGTTGAATATTATCGCAGGGCTGGATACTCCAACCAGTGGAGCGGTATATATTGATGGCAAGAAAATTGAAGGAACAGGTACTGAAAGAGGTGTTGTATTCCAGCAGTATGCATTGTTCCCATGGCTGACGGTTCTGAAAAATGTTATGTTTGGATTGAAATTGCAGGGCAAGAGCGATGCTGAAGCGAAAGAAATTGCAATGAAATATATCAAGATGGTACAGCTTGAAGATTTCGTAAATCATTATCCAAAGGAACTCTCCGGTGGTATGAAACAGCGTGTTGCAATTGCAAGAGCCTATGCTGTAAAACCTGAAGTACTTCTTATGGATGAGCCTTTCGGAGCTTTAGATGCGCAGACAAGAACTCAGCTGCAGACAGAACTTCTGAAAACATGGGAGAGTGAGAGAAAAACCATGTTTTTTTATCACACATGATGTAGATGAGGCAATTATTCTGGCGCAGAGAGTTATCGTTATGAGTGCCAGACCCGGACGTATCAAAGATATTGTAAATATTGATATTCCATATCCACGTGATCAGGAAACAAAGATGAGCCCAAGGTTTATGGAATTGAAAAATCATATCTGGAGTCAGGTATATCAGGAATATCTGGAAGTAAGAAAATAATGAATTTTGGTCGTTGCTTGTATGGAACGGTTCAGAATAAAGAGAAACTATTAAATACTACCCTAAAAAGTGGAAAAGAAAGGAAGCAGGACAATGAGAAAAACATGGAAAAAGTTAGTAGCAATGGCAGTAACAGCATCTATGGTCATTTGTGGCGGAGCAATGGGAGTAAGTGCAGCGACAGAGGAAGAACCGGAAAAAGTAACTGTACATGTAGCTTATATGCCTGATTATGCAAGTTTAAATGGTCTTATCTCTGCAATTGAACTTGGATATTTTGATGATGAGAATATTGATGTACAGCTTACAGAGTTCTCCGATGGACCGACAATCATTCAGGCTATGGAATCTGGATCTATTGATGTTGGATACATCGGACAGGGAGCCCACAAACTTTGCATCAACGGTAAAGCTGATATCTTTGCACTTGCACATGTATCTAATGGTGATGCTGTAATCGGAAGTAAGGAAAAAGGAACAGATACAATTGAAGGATTAAAAGGAAAAACAATTGCTTATTCTTCAGGAACATCCAGTGAAGATATCCTGAATAAAACCCTTGCAAAAGGAGGTATGACGATGGATGATATCACAGCAATGGATATGGATGCAACAAACATTGTAACAGCAATGCTTTCTGGCAGTGTTGATGCGTGTGCAACATGGGTACCGAACTCTTTGAAAGTTCTTGAGGAACTTGGAGATGATGGTGTACAGCTGACAGATAACAAAACATTTATTGATCAAACTGTATCTCTTGCAAGTTGGATTGCAATGCCGAAATATGCTGAAGAAAATCATGACGTACTTGTAAGATTTGCAAGAGCTCTTTATAAAGGATTTGACTATCGTGCAGACCACAGCCATGATGATGAAGTGTGCGGCTGGATTGCTGACAAGATTAAACTTGAAAAAAATTCCCTTCTTGATCAGGTAGAAGTAGCAGACTGGACAACAAGTGAATTCATCAGGGATCATATGGATGATGTCAAAGGCTATTATGAACTGCAGCAGAAATCATTTGTTGAGAGCGGTGACTGTGAAGAAACACCAGTTGATAATTATGTTCTTTTCGATGTAATGGAAGAAGCTTGCGCAGAATAATAAGAAAGATTACACAGGCAGAGATGTCTGTGTAATCTTTGGAAAAAAATATACACTCGTGTGTATATTAAGAAAGTCATCCGGAAAGGAACAGAACAGTGGAGAGCGGACGACAGAAAGTAACAAGAAAAGATGTTGCAAGAGAAGCAGGAGTGTCGGAAACAATAGTTTCTTATGTACTTAACAAAAATCGTTATGTGAAAGAGGAAAAAAGGCAGCGTGTTCTTGAGGTTGTGGAAAAACTTCAGTATCATCCCAACAATATTGCAAGGGCTCTTCACGGAAAAGGCAGCCTGCAGATTCTTTTTCTTGCAGAAGAACTGAGCAGTGGTTATTTTTCCGAACTGGTAAGCCAGATGAGCAGGGATGCTTACAGACGGGGATATATGATCTCTCTTTGTGAGAGCCAGGAGGAAGATGAGTTTGTAAGTCAGATTCTAAGCAGGCAGTTTGATGGTTTATTTGTCAGTGCTTCCAGTGTAACAGACAGGGAACTGAAACTTCTGGTGAAGTCAGGAATCCCTATGGTACTGTTTTTAAACAGGGAGATCAGCTGTGAGCTTCAGGATACAGTTGTGGTAGATACAGGACTTTATGAAGGCAGCAGAGAATGTGTAAAATACCTTGTGAAAAATGGATGCAGAAATTTTGTTTATCTTGATAAAACAGGAAAACAATGTGACAGGGATATTCACTGGAAGGGATTTCTGGATCAGATAAAAGAATCAGAAATTACTTTTGCACAGGCGCAGAGGATTTCCGGATGTGAGGATATAAAAGAACTGGAACAGAGACTGCAGTTACTGCTGGAAGAAAATCCTTTTGTTGATGCAATAGTGGCAAGATATGACAATCTGGCTGCAGTGGCACTTTCTGTGGCAGGAAGAACCGGTAGAAAAGTCCCGGATGATCTGATGGTGACTGGATTTGATAATGATTTTATAAGTAATTATGTAAGCCCGGCTCTTACTACAGTGGAGATACAGAAAGAAGAAGTGGCAAAATTTGCAATAGAATCACTTCTGTCACTGATTCGTCATGATGAAGCAAATAAAAAAATAAGCTTTACAGCCAGGTTGGTTATCAGGGAAAGCACAGAGGAAAAAATGTTATTGTAAACAGTAATGAAAAGATAAATAAATATAACCTGCCAGGAGCAGGGGAAAGAAGTGAAAATATGTTAGTTACAAGTAAGGAAATGCTCGAAAAGGCACGAAGAGAACATTATGCAGTGCCTGCAATGAACACACAGGGTGGAAACTATGATATTATCTGGGCGATCTGCAGAGCAGCGGAAGAAATGCATTCACCTGCGATCCTGGCTCATTATGTGGCTACAGGAGCATATTCCGGAGATGACTGGTTTGTAGAAGTATGTAAATGGTGTGCAAATAAAGTAAGTGTACCAATCGCGATCCATCTGGACCATGGTGACAGCTTTGATATCTGCATGAAATCATTAAAGAATGGATTTACGTCCCTGATGATCGATGGCTCTACAAAACCGATTGAAGAAAATGCCAGACTCACAAATGAAGTGATCAAGGTGGCAAAATGTTTCGATGTTCCTGTAGAAGCAGAGATCGGAGAACTTTTAAGATTAGATGAAGCCGGTGCTCAGATGGAGAATAAAAATGTAGCAAATCCGGAGCAGGTCCGTCAGTTTCTGGATTTGTGTCAGCCGGATTCCCTGGCTATTGGAATCGGAAATGCTCATGGATATTATAAGGGTGAACCGGATATCAAACTGGAAGTTCTGGAAGAAGTAAGGAAATTTACAGATATTCCATTTGTTCTTCATGGATGTACAGGTATGAGAGAAGATATCATCAAAGAAGCTATTAAGCTTGGTGTTGCGAAGATCAACTTTGGTACAGAAATCCGTTATAAATATGTAGAACATTATGAAGAAGCATTGAAGACAAATCATCAGGGACATTCATGGAAACTGTCACAGCTTGCAAATGATGCTCTGACAGAAGACATCAAAAAGATCATCCGTCTTGCAGGTTCAGAAGGAAAGGCCTGAGAAGATAAAAGCAATTAAAATAAAATCACAAGGGAATTAAATTCAGGAGGAAATATAAATGGAAAAAAACAGTGAACTGACCTATAAAGAAATGTACCAGCAGCCGGCTTCTTTTCAGGCTGTCAATGATACTCTGGAGGATATTTTCAAAACTCTGGACAAGGTATTCTTCGGTGAGAAAAAATATGATGAGCTGATTTTTACAGGATGTGGAACTTCTCTTTATCTGGCACAGGCTTCAGCAGCAGCATTTTCCACTTATACAGGAATTCCGTCAAAGGGAGTTCCATGCTCTGAGCTGTATTATTTTCCGGAAACTTATGTAAAAGAAGGAAGAAATGTGCTGATCCTTCCGATTACTAGAAAAAGCTATACTACAGAAGTAAGAATGGCTATTGATAAAGTTCGTACTTATCCTCAGGTTACTACACTGGCTATTACCTGTGACAAAGACAGTGAAAAAATATAATGACTATTACATTCTTTCACCGGATACAGCTGAAGACAGTGTTATCATGACACGTTCTTTTACAAGTATGTTATATATGGCTGTTATCATGGCTATGTATGTAGGCGGTAAGAAAGATGAAATTGCTGCAATGAAAGATTATGCTCCATATTCTGAAAAGGTTCTGAAAGAAATGGATGAACTGTCTGCAAAAATCATGAATGAGCATAAAAACCTGAATCTCTACATTATTCTTGGACAGGGTATTTATTATGGTGTTGCCAATGAATGTATGAATAAGATGAAAGAAATGGGACTCAGCAATTCTGAAGGATATTATGATCTGGAATACCGTCATGGGCCAATGAGTCTTGTAGACGAAAATACACTGATCGTGTGCTTAAGCAATAAAGCCTGCAGAGATGGTGACAAAGCACTTATGGAACAGATGAAGAGTTATGGTGCAATAGTTGCAGTTCTTGGCGGAGAACTGGGAGATACCTTTGATCAGATCGCTGATTACGTATATTCCATGGATAAAGAATGGAATGATATGCAGTACAGTGCAATCATCGGATTTATCGGACAGCTTCTTGGATATTATATTGCAGACAGTAAGAATCTGGATGCAGATTCACCGAGACACCTGACACAGGCTATTGTATTGAAATAATTTAAGAAAATTGAGGAGCAGATTGCGAATATCCGCCTGATTCAAACTGCGAAGCAGTTATAGTATAAAAGAAAAGACTCCCGGCAGGAAGAAGTGCTGCCGGGAGTCTTTTCTATTACTGAGGAGGAAGACTTGCAAAAGTCTTACGTCTTCTGTTAAGTTTTCCGCAACTGTCTCTTTTGGCAATGTAAAATGGAAGAGAGATACGCATGGGAAGGCGATGTCCGCCGTTAATACGGTCGATCAGGGTTTTTGCAGTTATTCTTCCAAGTTCCTCCAGAGGAATATGTACTGTGGTCAGCATGGGAGAAAGATATTGAGCTGTCTCTATATCATCTACGCTGATAACAGAAATATCTTCCGGTATTCGAAAATTTTTTTGCTTTTAATGCGTGAATGACTCCGATAGCAGTGGTATCGTTTGCACAAAAAATTGCAGAAATATCTGCCTTATTGTGCATCAGGATATTAGCACCTTTGTAACCGCCATCTGCAGAAAGATGTACATTACTGGTATTTTTCTGCAAAAACGGAAGACCAAGTTTGGCAAGTGCATCTTTATAACCGCTGAAACGTACTTCATTATTCTGTTCACCTACATAACCGATTTTCGTATGTCCGAGCTCTGCAAGATAGGAAAGAGCGCTATAGGAAATATCACTTCCGTCACAAACTACCTGGTCATATTGGGTTCCCATTGGATTCAGACCTGTATAAATCACATTTTTATAATTTTGAGTAAAGAAGCGTAACAGCTGTTTCTCATATCGTCCCAGAATTACGATTCCGTCTACAGGAAATTGAGCAAGCTGTCGTGCCATATCGGGATTTGCGATATCCATGGCTGTAAATGACTGACGGATAAAATAGTTGCTCTTGAAGGCCTCCTGTTCAATCGCTTTTGCAATCTGTGAGAAGAATGGATCGGAAACAGCGGAATTACTTCTTGCATAAATACAGGCAATGGATTTGGGCATTGTATTCTGGATCTGAGCTTTTTGTCCTAATTTGAGGCTTCGGGCTGTTGCATTGGGAGTATAACCGCTTTTGCGTACGATTTCCCATATACGTTCCTGAACTTCCGGACTTGCCGCTTTTGTATTTTTCTGGTTTATTACTCTGGAAACCGTCGAAACAGAGACATTTGCCTGCCTGGCAATTTCTTTTAATGTCATAATAACTCCCCGCAATCTTTTATACAACTATTTTCTAAAACTATGATGTTAGGGTCAAAAGGTATTTTGCTCCTAACTTGATATCAAACTATGTGAAAAACAGAGGACTCTGTTTTAAAAAAGTCGTTCAGAACCCCGTCGGGGGGTTCTGGACGACTTTAATTATACAGTAAATTTATCAAAAAAAACAATAAAAAGAAGGAAAACGTTTGCGTACTTTGAATGCAAAATCAACTCAAAGTCATTGATAAAAAAATAAAAACTTATATAATTTTTGATAGAGTACATAGAACTAAAGTGGAGGTGCTTAAATTTATGGGGAAAACATTGTATTTAGAGTGCTATTCCGGAATCAGTGGTGATATGACCGTCGGTGCACTTCTTGATCTGGGGGTGGATAAGGCAGTTTTGGATAGGGTACTGCAAAGTCTTCCTGTATCAGGGTTTCAGATAAAAACCGGCAAAGTGGTAAAATCCGGAATTGCAGCCTGTGATTTTGACGTTATGTTAGATAAAGATCATGAAAACCATGATCATGATATGAAGTATCTGCATGGTCATAATGAGAATACTGCGGGAGAGTCTGAGATTCATATACATGAACATGGTATTGCAGACCATGCATGTGCACATGAGACAGAATCTGCACATTGTCATCATCACCATGAACATAGAGGGGTGAAAGAAATTGCACATATTATAGAACATAGTGCAATGACTGACAATGCAAAAAAGATTGCTTTGAGAATATTTGAGATTCTTGCAGAAGCAGAGAGCAAGGCACATGATGTGCCTGTGGAGCAGGTACATTTTCATGAAGTCGGTGCAGTTGATTCCATTGTAGATATTGTGTCTGTGGCAGTCTGTCTGGATAATCTGGATATTACGGATGTAGTTGTACCTGTACTTTATGAAGGTTGCGGAACCGTCCGCTGTCAGCATGGAATTTTACCAATTCCTGTTCCTGCAGTTGCGAATGTGATAAGCGCAAATCATTTGTGCATAAAGGTGACAGCTGTTGAGGGGGAACTTGTAACACCTACAGGTGCTGCTATTGTGGCAGCAATAAGAACGAAAGATAAGCTTCCGGAGGAATTTGAAATAAAGAAAATAGGGATTGGAGCCGGAAAACGTCAGTATGAATGTCCCGGAATCCTCAGAGCAATGATTATTTCTTAGAAAACGTTTGCGCAGATTCCAGGCAAATTTGCATTGAATTCGTTGATTAAAAAAATTTTATCTACTATAATAAATACAACAATAAAGGTAACGAGCTGGATAATAAATGAAAGGAAGTAAAGCAATATGGGACATAGTTATTATAGCTATACAAAGGAAGAGTTAGTGGGTAATGGACCGAAGCTTCCGGTAATTGTTATGGAAGACAATGCAGAAGTATTTCATTCTATGGCAGTTGAAATGGTGGATGAGATCAAAAAACATAACGAAAAGGGAGAAAAAACAGTATTTATCTGTCCTGTAGGTCCTGTAGGACAGTATCCATATTTTGTGGATATGGTTAATGAGCAGAATATCAGCCTGAAAAATGTATGGTTTATTAACATGGATGAATATCTGGATGATGAGAAACAATGGATCTCAAAAGATCATCCGTTAAGCTTCAGAGGCTTCATGCAGCGTACAGTTTATGATAAAGTTCGCCTGGAACTTGTAATGCCGGAAGATCAGAGAGTATTTCCGGATCCGAATCATCCGGAATATATTTCTGAACTGATTGAAAAACTGGGGGGCGTTGATATCTGTTTCGGTGGAATTGGAATTAATGGTCATGTAGCATTTAATGAAGCAGATCCATCCCTTACAAATGAAGAATTTCTTGCTCAGAAAACACGTGTTCTTGAAATTACCAAAGAGACAAGAACAGCTAATGCGATTGGTGATTTTAATGGAGCACTGGAAGATATGCCTCATTATTGTGTTACCATCGGAATCAATGAGATCTCTCATGCAGGAAAGATCCGCCTTGGCTGTTTCAGAAACTGGCATCGTGCAGTAGTACGAAGAGCTGCATATGGGGAAGCAACTTCTGATTTTCCGGTATCTCTTCTTACTTCACATCCGGATATTAACCTGAAGATAACAGAATTTGTTGCAGCACTTGACTGAGATAGTCGATAACAGACAATAGAAAGAAGGAAGAACATGAGCATTCGGATCATAAATGGAAAAGTATATAAGAATGGAACTTTTTCAGAGGAAGATCTTGTTCTGAAAGAGGGAAAGATCAGTTCTGCTGAAGATGAAAACGCAGATGAAGTCTATGATGCAAAAGGGAAATATGTAGTACCCGGTTTTATAGATGTACATACTCATGGCGGTGCAGGGGTAGATGTAAATGCGGCTGATCAGCAGGGATTTGAAAAAATCGGACAATTTTTTTGCAACTCAGGGAACTACGTCATGGCTTTCATCCATATTGACAGATACGAAAGAACAGACGTTGAAAACAATAAATGAAGCTGTGAAGCATCAGGAGGCACAAAAGAACGGACATGAAAACTGTGCAGATCTTCTGGGGATTCATCTTGAGGGACCATTCCTTGCGCCGGAATATAAAGGAGCAATGCCAGAGCATTTGCTGATTTCTCCGGATCTGGAGCTTCTGAAAGAATATCAGAAGGCAGCAGACGGTAATATTCGCTATATTACTGTTTCGCCGGAAGTAAAAGGAGTGCCGGAAGCAATTAAGGGAATGACGGATCTTGGTATGAAGGTTGCTATCGGTCATTCAGGCGCAGATTATGAGACTTCATGGAAATGTATTAATGAGGGGGCTGTAGCAGCGACACATACATTTAATGCGATGAAACTTCTTCATCAGCATTTTCCAGCTATCATGGGGGCTGTTCTGGAATCTGACATCTATTGTGAAGCTATCTGTGACGGACGGCATCTGCATCCGGGAACCGTTCGTTTTCTTCTGAAAATGAAAGGTCTGGACAAAGTAATCGCCATAACTGATTCTATCATGGCTGCCGGACTTCCGGATGGAGAATATATGCTGGGCGTTAATCCGGTTATCGTAAAAGACGGAGACGCAAAACTGAAATACGGAGATTCCAGAGCGGGAAGTACACTTACAACAGGATGTGCACTTAAGAATCTGATCAAATTTACAGGAAGATCTCTTGAAGAGATACTGCCGCTTCTTACATGCAATCCGGCTAAGATGCTGGATGTATATGACAGGATTGGAAGTCTTGATACCGGAAAAGATGCGGATGTGGTTATTCTGGATGAAGAATATTCTGTCATTGATACATTTGTAAAAGGTAGAAAAATAGAACAATAAGGGAGAGAAGATTATGCCATTAATACCATTAAGACCATTACTGGAAACTGTAGATAAATATCACTTTGCACAGGGGGCGTTTAATGTAAATGCAGTAGCACAGGCAAAAGCAGCAATTGAAGTTCATGAAATGTTCCGTTCTGCAGCAATCCTTCAGGGAGCAGATCTTGCAAATGGATTTATGGGTGGAAGAACAGATTTTCAGAATGCTACTCTGGAAGATAAAAAAATTCGGTGCAAAGAATATCGCAGATGCTGTAAAGAAATATGCAGAAAATTCTCCGATTCCTGTTGTTCTTCATCTGGATCATGGTAAGAATTTTGATTCCTGTAAAGCAGCAATTGCAGGCGGTTATACATCTGTTATGATTGATGGCTCCAGCCTTCCGTTTGATGAAAACGTGGAACTGACTCGTGAAGTTGTCAAATATGCGCATGAAAGAGGTGTTTCTGTAGAGGGTGAACTGGGAGTTTTAGCCGGCGTGGAGGATCATGTATTTTCTGCTACATCTACTTATACCAATCCTTTAAAGGCTATTGAATTCTTTAAGAAAACAGGTGTTGATGCATTGGCTATTTCTTATGGAACCATGCATGGCGCTTCTAAAGGAAAAAAATGTTAAATTAAGAAAAGAAATTGCCATTGCCATCAAAGAGTGCATGCTGCATGAGGGTATTTTTGGTGTACTGGTATCTCATGGATCTTCAACAGTGCCAAGATATATTGTAGATGAGATCAATGCTCTGGGTGGAAATATCCAGAATGCCTATGGAATTTCTATTGATGAACTGAAAGCGGCAATTCCATGTGGTATTGGAAAGATCAATGTAGATACAGATATCCGTCTGGCTGTTACAAGAAATATGAAAGAATTTTTTGCAGCTCATCCTGAAAAAAGAGAAAGCCAGTCGATTGGTGAGGTATATCGCCTTCTGGAGGCAAAGAAAGAACAGTTTGATCCACGTGCATTCCTGACTCCTATTATGGATACAGTTATGTATGGCGTTATTCCGGATGAAGATGTTGCTGCTCTTATGGCTGTTGTTGAAAAGGGCGTAAAAGAAGCAATCGGTACTCTGATCGTAGAATTTGGTTCTTATGGAAAAGCACCGCTGGTGGAGATGACTGGTCTGGATGAAATGGCAGAACGCTATCGTAAAGGGCTTTGATCTATATATTAACAGCACTGGTAGCTTTGGCAGGAAGTTGTGTGCAGAGCAGCAGTGGATTTGGCTATGCAATTATCTGTATGGCCATCTGGCCAATGTTTATGCCTTTTTACACAGCTTCCATACTGGAAGCGATTGCAGCTTTTTTTATGGTAATTTACATTGCAGTAAAGTTGTGGAAATTTATTGACTGGAAACTTCTTTTGCCACCTGTGATCATGGCTACGGTAACCAGCCTTCTGGGGGTGAATACGCTGATGGCTCTGGATGAAGCTGTTTTGTCAAAGATCATGGGAACAGTTCTTCTTGTTCTGGCAGTTTATTTTATTTTCTTCAGCAGTAAAGTTCATTTAAAGGCAGGTTTGGTTTCCGGATTGGCAGCCGGTGCAGTCAGTGGTTTTTGCGGAGGACTTTTTAATATTGGAGGTCCACCGATGGTAGCGTATTTTTTGTCTGTGACAGATGATAAAGAAAAATATAATGCTACACTTCAAATGTTTTTTACAATTAATACGGTCAGTGTTTTCCTGATCCATGTGTTTCAGGGTCATGTATCAGGAGCTATGCTGCCTTTGGTTGGAGCGGCACTGGCAGGAACGGCAGTTGGAACAGCAGTTGGAATGTTTTTGTTTCGCCGGCTTACTATGACAGGGATCAAAAAAGTGGTATATATTTTTATGATGTGTGCCGGAAGCTATCTCCTTTTATCCTGAATCTGTTTGCAGAGACTATAGGCAGACTGCACATTGTATGATGATTATTTGTCTGTTAATTTTGTCAAAAGAAAGGTAAGAATTTTATGAAACACATTTATCTGAATTTAAAAAGATTTGATGTTCCGGTGGAATTCGGAGGTGTAAACCGTCTGGCTCCGGTTGCTGACTGGGCATCCTGTATTGTAAAGAATACACAGGAAGAATTAAAGACATATGATCCTTCTGAAGTGGAATTTGGTATGTATTTCCCGGAAGTACATCTTCTGAATGCAGCAGCAGCAAAAACAGAGGGAAGTCCTGTTCAGATCGGCTGTCAGAGTGTATTCAGAGCAGATACTGCAGTTGGCGGAAATTTTGGCGCATTTACTGCAAATAGACCGGCTTCAGCTATGGCAGCGGCCGGATGTGAGACTACGATAATCGGACACTGTGAAGAGAGAAATGATAAGGCAGGAATCCTTGCAGAGGCAGGTGTCACAGATACAGGTGCTGTAAACCGCCTTCTGAATCAGGAAATTAAATGTGCGATTGCAAGAGGAATGAAAGTTCTTTACTGTATCGGTGAAAAAAGTGAGGAACAGGAGCAGTGGCAGGAAGTTCTTGGAAAACAGCTTGAGATCGGACTTAAGGATGTAGACACTTCAAAGGTTGTGATCGCATATGAACCGATCTGGTCTATCGGACCGGGAAAAACACCGGCCGGAAAAGAATATATTACTAAGATCGCAAAATTTGTAAAAGAAAAGACAAATGGTATGGACATCGTATATGGTGGTGGTCTGAAGCAGGACAATGCAGAAATGCTTGCGTCCATTGATGAGATAGATGGTGGATTGATCGCATTGACAAGATTTCAGGGTGAAATTGGATATTATCCGGAGGAATATCTTGAGATTATTCGTCTTTATATGGGTAAGGTAAATAACAGATAATAAATTAAGTACGTATAATGAAGGGAGATTTACTATGAAATTTGATTTTGAGTATGGACAGGGAACCATGTCTGCTGAATTGCCGGATAATACTGATATTTTTATTCCGGGAGAAACTGTAAAGGATCCTGATCATATTCCGGAAGATCAGCTAGAGGCTGCTTATCTGGAAAGTCTGGCTCATCCGATCGGTATGCCTACTTTAACAGAACTGGCAGGACCCGGAAAAACAGTTACTATTGTTGTTCCGGATCGTGTAAAAGGTGGCGAGCAGGCTACCAGCCACAGAAAGTTAAGCATTAAATATATTTTGAAAGAATTATATGCTGCCGGTGTTGAGAAGAAAGATATTCTTTTCATTATTTCTAACGGACTTCATCCAAGAAGCACAGAAGCGGATGCAAAGGCTATCTTTGGAGAAGAATTATTTAATGAATTTTGGCATACAGGACAGATCATCAGTCATGACAGCGAAGATCAGGAACATATGGTAGATCTTGGAACCACTCACAGAGGCGATCCGGTGTACATGAATAAATATGTCTTTGAGTGTGATATTCCGATTCTTATCGGTCATGTACAGGGAAATCCTTATGGTGGATATTCAGGCGGATACAAACACAGTGCAACTGGTATTACAAACTGGAAATGTATTGCAAGCCATCATGTACCGTCTGTTATGCACAGAGATGATTTTACACCGGTTAATGGTGGAAGCCTGATGCGTAATAAATTTGATGAGATCAGTATGCATATGGAAGAAAAAATTGGGACATCCTTTCTTCTGCTGTGATGCTGTACTGGATACACAGTCCAGACAGATCGCAATTTACTCAGGCTATGCAAAGGAAATGATGCCGATCAGCTGGAAGCTTGCTGACAAGAGAACCTATGTACACTGGGCAGAGAAGAAATATGATGTACTTGTATTTGGTATGCCGCAGAAATTCCACTATGGTGATGGAATGGGAACCAATCCTATCATGATGATGCAGGCTTTAAGTGCACAGGTACTTCGATTCAAGAGAGTTATGAGTGATAACTGTGTAATTATCTGCGCATCTACATGCAATGGTTATTTCCATGATGAGCGTTGGCCATATTTAAGAGAATTATATGATCTGTTCCAGCATGATCATATGAATACGCTGCCGGATATGAACCGCCTTGGTGAGTATTTTGCTACGAATGAAGAATATATCCGTAAATATCGTTATACGAATGCATTCCATCCATTCCATGGCTTCTCTATGATGTCCTGCGGACATATTGCAGAAATGAATACCAGTGCAATCTATATCGTAGGCGCTGAGGAACCGGGCTATGCAAGAGGAATGGGCTTAAAAACAAGAGCTACATTTGAAGAAGCACTGGAAGATGCCAAGAAGAAATATGTTGGTCAGGAACCAAATATTCTGGCACTGCCAATGACATTCAAAAAAGCAGCTGTACATCTTTGCATGAAAGATCCTGCACAGGATTGTATGGATGAATATGGACATCGTCATCCATGTTGCTGTTGATGTAGCATCATTATATTAGTAGGGTATAGTATTTATAATATAAGCATCCCTGTCCAGAGCTGTTTTGTGTTTCTGACAGGGGTGTTTTGTTATATGACTGGCATTTTTATACTGAAAGAGAGAATTTGGGATATGAAAGAAAATACAGCTTTAAGAAAAAGAATTTTAGCAGCATTGTTTCTTGCGATCGGACTGATCCTTCCATTTATCACAATGCAGATACCGGCAGTAGGGAAAATGCTTTGCCCGATGCACATACCGGTGTTATTATGTGGATATATCTGCGGATGGCCATATGGTTTACTTATTGGGATTATTACACCTCTTTTAAGAGGAGTGGTGTTCGGAATGCCGGCAATTTTTCCGAATGCCTTCTGTATGGCGTTTGAACTTGCCACTTATGGGCTGGTGGCAGGAATTTTATCAGAAAAAATGAAAAAAGATATAAAATCCCTGTATATTTCACTCATAGCAGCAATGCTGTGTGGACGGATCGTATGGGGACTGGTTTCGGCAGCAGTATATGCATTTACAGGAGGGATCTTTACCTGGGAACTGTTTCTGATGGGAGGATTTATAAATGCGTTGCCGGGAATTCTGATTCAGCTTGTTCTGATCCCGTCCCTGGTAGAACGTTTGTATAATATGGAAGGAACAGTAGAATGGAATTAAAGGCATGCTGCAAAGAAAGATTTGAACCGGTAGTTCAGGCAATCAGAAAATTGCAGAAAGAGAAGGAAGGACTGGATGAGCCTCTGATCGTTGCAATTGATGGCAGGTGTGGAAGTGGGAAAACTACATTGGGAGAATATCTGGAGCAGGTATTCAACTGTAATCTGTTCAGAATGGATGACTTTTTTCTGCGCATGGAACAGCGTACGCCACAGCGTCTGAAAGAAACAGGAGGAAATGTGGATTATGAGCGGTTTGAGGAAACGGTATTAAGACCAATCTTTCAGAAGCAGACTGTTTTTTCATCAGCCGTTCAGCTGCCAGAAATGGAATCTGCTGGAGGGATATCCTGTTCCTTATAAAAAAGCTCAATATTATAGAGGGTTCTTACAGTATGCATCCATATTTTAAGAACCCTTATCAACTTCGTGTATTTTTAAATATTTCTCCCAAAGATCAG
>ENA-OQES01000478-OQES01000478.1-human-gut-metagenome-genome-assembly--contig:-NODE-478-length-16977-cov-3.062196_pt1 | contig 16977 bp, 13 predicted proteins | sample MGYA00242798_ERZ504641 | MGnify/ENA primary metagenome ERZ504641 (study PRJEB26092, sample SAMD00036327) | human gut metagenome | host: Homo sapiens | study: EMG produced TPA metagenomics assembly of... | reverse complement strand
GACCACAATGGCAAGCCCTGCAAAGGCTGGGAGACCTTCAAGACCAAGGCCGAAGCGCAGGAGCGCAAGATCACGGTCGAAAAGGAACTGCTGGATGGTACATTCCTCGTGCCGGATGCAATGACGGTGGAGGAGATGCTCTACAAGTGGATCCCCATTCAGTCCAGCAAGCACAAGTGGTCGCCAAAGACCTACACGCAATCCGTCGCGATGGTGCAGAACCTCATCGTGCCGTATATCGGCAAGCGGAAGGTGCAAGACCTCCGCACCTACGACATCGAGCAGTTCTACGCCACGCTGAGCCAGACCCCATGCGGTCAGTACGTTCACGGCGAGAAGCAGGAGCTTACGGAAAACCAGAAGAAGCGGCTGCTGTCCAGCACGTCCATTCACGAAGTCCACACACTTCTGAAGACCGCCTTTTCGTATGCCGTTGACTGGGATTTGATTCACAAATCGCCTACCCCTCGTGAAGCCCCCAAAGTCAACACCGAGGAGCGCACGATCTGGGATGAGCGCACCATGCTGGCAGCGTTGCAGACCATCGAGAACCCGGCACTCCATCTGGCGGTGCATCTGAGCATGATTCTCTCCCTGCGAGAGGGTGAGATCCTCGGCTTACAGCCGGGAGACCTCGACTTCGATGCCGCCGATGGTCGTGGAGCTATCACGGTGAACAAGGCAATGCAGCGCGCCAACAAGGAAGCCTTGTCCAAGATCGACCCCAGCCAGATCTACCACACCTTCCCGGACAGACGGGAAGGGAGCAAGTCCTCGCTGATTCTGAAAAAGACCAAAACCAAGAAGTCCAACCGTGTCCTGTATATGACGAAACCGCTGAAAGAGGAACTTCTGGCATGGCTCGACAAGATGAAGCAGGACGAACAGAACGCCCCGGAAAAGTACAGCAACTGCGGTCAGCTGTTCCGCTTACCAGACGGCTTACCCATTGCCCCGGACGTTCTGACCAAGTGGTATCGCCAGTGGAGAGCAGAGCACCCGGAGTTTGAGAAGATCGTGTTTCATGGTCTGCGACACTCCAGTGCCACCTATCAGCTGTTGCAGTCTGGCGGCGACTTCAAATCGGTGCAGGGCAACACAGGTCATGCAACTGCTACCGTCCTGATGGACACCTACGCTCACACGCAGGACAGGCCCCGGTTGGAGCTGGCAGAGAAGATCGAAGCCGACTTCTACCGGCAGGACACAGCAGGAGCAGCGCCGCAGGAACCCCTGGAAACAAAACGCCGGCGGCAACCAAAAATCACAGGTAAAATGATCCTTGAAGCCATCCGGCAGATGGACGCAGAGGAACGCCGCGAGCTGACGCGGGTGCTCTTCGCGTAAAATTCTCCTTTTTTTGTGCAAGCGAAAATACACGCTGTGCAAAGCGATGCAAAGAGTTCATGGCCTTTTTTTGTAAAAGTGTGCAGGAGATGTGCAAAAGTGTGCAGACTCTGCCAGGAAAAAACAAAAAAAGCCATGAAATCCTTTCGATTTCACGGCATTTTTGGTGCGATGGAAGGGACTCGAACCCCCGGCCTACTGATTCGTAGTCAGTCACTCTATCCAGCTGAGCTACCAACGCATACGTTCCGTTCGGAACATGATGTATTTTATCACTGAACCGGGGTTTTGTCAACACTTTTTCGGAAATATTTTTGAGATTCCTGAAAAAGAACGTCTTTTCATCCACTTTTCTTTTATTTTCTATGCATCAGCCCTGCTCTGCGAGGGTCTGGGCGATGCGGAGGCCGGTGGGCGTGGCGGCAAGACCGCCCTGACCGGTCTCCCGGAGGTCGGGGGAGAGGAGGCTGCCCACGCGGCCCATGGCGTCGATGACCTCATCACAGGGGATGGCGTAGTCCACCCCGGCAAGGGCCATATTCGCACAGGAGACGGCGTTCACGGCGCCGACGACGTTCCGCTTGACGCAGGGAACTTCCACGAGGCCGGCCACGGGGTCGCAGACGAGGCCCAGCAGGTTGCCCAGAGCCATTGCGGCGGCAGCGGCGCACTGCTCGGGCGCGCCGCCCTTGAGGTGGCAGAGAGCGGCGGCGGCCATCGCGCTGGCAGCGCCCACCTCGGCCTGACAGCCGCCCTCCGCGCCCGCGAGAGTGGCGCGGGCCGCGATGACCTGACCGAACCCGGCGGCGACATAGAGGGCGTCGCAGATGGACTCTTCGTCGGCCTCGCCGCTGCGGGCCAGCGGCAGCAGAACAGCGGGCAGGACGCCGCAGCTGCCCGCCGTGGGGGCAGCGACGATGCGCTTCATGCAGGCGTTGCACTCGGCGGTCTTGAGAGCTTCGGCAGTCACTGCGGCGAGGTAATCGCCGCCAAGGCTCTTTCCTTCTTGATGGGCCTGCTCCACCCTGGCTGCATCGCCGCCCGAAAGGCCGCTTCGGCTGCGCTGGGCCGGGTCATAGTCCCGGCTGGTGGCCTGCATCACCTGCCAGAGGTGGTGCATCATCTCCCGGCTGTGGGCCTCGGTGAGGCGGCTCTCGGCTAAATCGCTGCGGAGGATGGCCTCCGAAAGGGAAATATTCTGGCTGCGGGCAGCGGCCAGCATCTCTTCACAGGATAAAAACGACACGTCTCAGTCCTCCTCGCATTCTTCCGGCTCGTCGATGTTCAGGCAGGTGACTTTGCGGATGCCCGGCATCACGGCCATCTGCTGTTCCAGCACGTCGGGGGATATGGGAGTCGCATTCCAGCACCATAACGGCGCAGCCGCCCGTCGCGGCGCGGAACACCTGCATGGACGCGATGTTGATGCGGCGCTGGGCCAGCGACATCGTGACCTCGGCGATGCAGCCGGGGGTGTCCTCGTTATGGATGATAATGGTGTTGCTGTCCCCGCCGAAGTCGGCAGGCACACCGTCGATCTCCGTCACGCGGATGCGTCCGCCGCCCACAGAGGCCGCCTTCAGGACGAGGGTCCGGCCCGCCTTACTCTTTAAGGTAAGCACCGTCGTATTCGGGTGGGCGGCACGGAGCTCCACCGGATGGATGGTGAACTTCATGCCGGCCTCCTCGGCCAGCGCGAAGCTGTCGGGCAGGCGGGGATCATCCGGGCGGAGACCCAGCAGACCCGCCACCAGCGCACGGTCGGTGCCGTGGCCCCGGCCTGTGGTGGCAAAGCTGCCGTAGAGCCCAATGTCCGCCTCGGCGGGGCACGTCGCCCAGCAGCTTCTGGGCGGTATATCCAATGCGGGCCGCACCCGCCGTATGGCTGGAGGAGGGGCCGATCATCACCGGCCCGAGAACGTCGAACAGACGCATGAGGTGTACACTTCCTTTCGTTTTGCAGCGCCCGGGACTCCATTCGCTGACAAAAGAACAGATTTTCTTTCTTTTTATTATACCGCTTTTGAGCTTATTGTGCTATAATAACTTCATAATGTTTTGAATCTTGCCCTTTCAGGGGGCAGCACGGAGGGTAGAACCTATGAAACTGGTAAGCGTGGAAACTCCCGAAAGAGTGTCTGCAAAATGACTTTCAGCGCTTCGGCTGAGGAGCTGGAAGCTGCGTCCAACGCCGTGTACGAGCGCACCCGCGCAACGTACACCATCAAGGGCTTTGCCAAGGGCGAGGCTGACCGCGCCCAGATCGAGGCCGACCGCGGCGAGCACACCTTCTGGTACGACGCCATCAACGATTTGATGGACAAGGACGTCCCGGCCCTGTACAACGCAGCGATGGCAGAACACGGCTTCCATGCTGTGGACGAGCCGGTCTACGACCTGGTCAGCGTGAAGAAGGACGAGGGCTTTGTGGCCACTGCCACCACCGCCCTGCAGCCTGAGCTGAGCCTGACCCAGACCACCGGCTTCAAGACCGAGTGCGTCACCCCGGGAAGTCACCGACAAGGAGATCGACGCTGTGCTGGAGCGCCGCCGCGCCATGGCCGCTGAGCTGGTGCCTCACAAGGGCTCCGGCCGTCAAGGGCAACATCGTCCACATCGACTACGAGGGCCTGCTGGAAGGCAAGCCCTTCAACGGCGGCGCCGCCCAGAACCAGACCCTGCAGCTGGGCAGCGGCCGGATGATCCCCGGCTTCGAGGAAGGCATCCTCGGCCACAAGGGCGGCGAGGAGTTTGACATCTTCGTCACCTTCCCGGCCCGCTACCACGTCAAGGACCTGGCCGGCAAGCCCGTGGTCTTCAAAATCAAGCTGCACGACGTCTGCGTCCGCCAGCTGCCCGCCCTGAACAGCGATTTTGCCAAGAAGGCTGCCAATGTGGACACCATGGACGAGTTCCGCGCCCAGATCCGTCAGCAGCTCCACGACAACAAACATGCCGCCGCGCTCAACCGCGCCAAGGACGCCATCCTCACCCAGCTGGCCGCAGCCGCTGAGGGCGAGCTGCCCAGCGTTCTCGTCGAGAGCGCCTATCAGCAGGAGATGGAGCAGATCCAGCAGCAGCTGCAGATGCAGCGCCTGAGCCTCGACCGCTACCTGAGCCAGATCCATCAGACCCGCGAGAGCTTCACTGCCGCTGTCCGCACTGCTGCGGAGAAGAACACCCGCGCCCGGATGGCCCTGCTGCAGATCGCTCAGAACGAGAACCTCGTTCCCACTGAGGAGGACATCGACAAGACCCTGTCCGAGCGCGCTGAGCGCACCAAGAAGACCCTCGAGGAAATCAAGGCTGCGTCCAACGTGGAGGCCATCCGCCGCAACGAGGGCATCCGCCGCGCTGCCGACTATGTCATCGAGCACTCCACCATCGAAGAAAAATTAATTTATCCTGCTTTTGCGCCTGCACCACTGTGCAGGCGGTTTTTTATTGTTCACTTTTTTCTCTCTTGACATTTTTTTCTCTGCCGCGGTATTTTTAGGGTGAGAAATTCTATCCGGCCGCAGCTGCGGCCCGGACGGATAAAGTAAAATCTTCTGCGGGACATTCCGCTCATCTATTTTATTGCGACAGGAGGTTTTCCTTATGAAAAAGTTTCTTCTCGCTCTTCTGACAGCTGTCACGGCGGCTGCATTCTTCTGCGGCGCGGCGGCATCTGTGGCCACTTACAGCGCCAGCTATGACGCACCGGCCGGCATCAACGCCATCGTGGTGCAGGACAACAGCGCTGCGGTCATTCTGCAGGCCGCCGACATCGACCACGTCCACGCCGATTACACCTACACCTCGAGCTACGCCTTTGAAAGCTCCAAGCTCTACGACTTCACGGTGGCGGGCAGCACCCTCACCGTGACCAAGACCCGGGAGCCCAACGCTTCCCTTGTCATCCAGAGCCAGGACACCCGCAGCTGCACCCTGACGCTGCAGGTACCCCGCCAGACGCTGGCAAACATCACCGTCAGCACCACCAACGACAACATCACGCTGGACGGCGTTTCGGCACAGACCGCCAGCCTCACCACCGACAATGGCCGCATCGAGGTGTCGAACTTCAACGGTTCTACCCTGAGCGGCACCACCCGCAACGGCAAGATCACCATGAGCGGCGTCACCTCCCAGAATGTGGCCGCCACCATCCAGAACAGCGGCACCCTCAAGCTGGAAAACATCTCTGCCAACGTCTGCAACGCCAAGGTGCAGAACGGCAGCATCACCGGCTCTGTGATCGGCAGCGGCAGCTCTTACGGCTTTGATCTGGCCGCAGGCGGCGGCAAGATCCGCGTCTCCGACGCCAACGACAAGAACTTCGTCTTCTTCGGCAAGGACACTCTGCAGCAGAATGCAGATGCCCCCAACAAGCTGAACCTCGCCACCAAGAACGGCGACGTTGAGGTCGAGTTCGTCCGTTAAAAGAACATTAAAAATGCCTGTGCAGCATCTGCCGCACAGGCATTTCTTTTTGTCCGGATACGGTCAGCTGAGCCAGTTGAAGCCCATGACCACCACGCCGAGGATAAAATGTTCATGCTTCTCCTTCCAGAATGGCGTCCAGATTCTTATTCATGATGTCCATCGTCTCGAAGAACGCCTTTCGCTGTGCTTCGTTGGTGTGCTCCAGCAGACGTGCGCCAAATTCCTCCTGCAAGGCCCGGCCCTGCTCGATGATGGGGCAGGCTTTTTCGGTGCAGCGCAGCAGGGTGCGGCGGCGGTCGCCGGGGTCAGCCTCGCGGACGAGGTAGCCCTCCTGCACCAGACGGTCTACGTTCACCGAGACGAGGTTTGCTTTCAGTTTGCGCACCTCTACCACATCGCTGGCGGTCTGGTAGCCGGGGTTGTTGGCGAGGAACATCAGGATGTCAAAAGCCGTCTGGGGCAGATGGAGCTTCTGGCACAGGGGCTTGCAGAGGGCGGCGTAAGCCGCCGAGATCTTCCGCCCGAATTCGATGCCCGGGGTATTCATGGGGCGCCTCCTTGTGATTCAAAATTGTATCATTCAAATTTGAAGTAATAATAGCACAAAAACGCAGCGATCGTCAAGAGAAAAGGAGCGGCCCGCATCTTGCAGGCCGCTCCCTGTTTCCGTTTTCTTTACAGCATCATGATGAGCCGCGTGCCGAAGGCCGCCAGCCATGCTACGATGCACTGATTTGCCACCATGATAAACGCCCACTTGCCGCCCAGCTCCCGCTTGACCGAGGCCACCGCCGCGATGCAGGGCGTATAGAGCAGGCAGAACACCAGCAGAGGTGCAGCCGCCGCCGGGGACAGCGCGGCGGCAAAGGCTGCAGAGGAGCCATAGAGGATGGTGAGGGTCGAAACGACGCTCTCCTTGGCCATAAAGCCGGTGATCAGGGCCGTAGACACCCGCCAGTCGGCAAAGCCCAGTGGCGCAAACAGCGGCGCGATACCGCTGGCCAGCCATGCAAGGATGCTCTGCTGCGGGTCAGCGGTGAGGCTGAGCCGCAGGTCGAAGCTCTGCAGGAACCAGATGATGATGGTCGCCACAAAGATGACCGTAAAGGCGCGCTGGAGGAAATCGCGGGCCTTTTCCCAGAGCAGCTGGACCACATTCTTGAGGCCGGGCAGGCGGTAGTTGGGCAGCTCCATCACAAAGGGGCACGGCCTCGCCCTTAAAGACACTGCTCTTCAGCAGGATGGCCATCAGAATGCCCACCGCAATGCCGAGGAAATAGAGGCTGACCATCACCAGAGCCGCGTGCTCCGGGAAGAAGGCCGCCGCAAACAGGCTGTAGATGGGCAGCTTGGCCGAGCAGCTCATAAAGGGGGTGAGCAGGATGGTCATTTTGCGGTCGCGCTCCGAGGGCAGGGTGCGGCTGGCCATGACGCCGGGGACGGTGCAGCCGAAGCCGATGAGCATTGGCACGATGCTGCGCCCCGAGAGGCCGATGCGGCGGAGAAGCTTATCCATCACGAATGCCACGCGGGCCATGTATCCGGTATCCTCCAGCAGAGAGAGGAAGAAGAACAGGGTCACGATGATGGGCAGGAAGCTCAACACACTGCCCACACCGGTGAAGATGCCGTCGATGACCAGCGAGTGGACGGCTGCGTTGACGTTCCACGCCGTGAGGGTGGAGTCCACCGCGGCGGTCAGGGCATCAATGCCCATTTCCAGCAGGTTCTGGAGCGCCAGACCGATGACGCCGAAGGTGAGGTAGAACACCAGCGCCATGATGCCCACAAAGGCCGGGATGGCGGTATAGCGGCCCGTGAGGAACCGGTCGATCTGGGCCGAGCGGAGCTGCTCCTTGCTCTGGCGGGGCTTCACGACAGTCTGATCCACCAGCTGGTGGATGAAGTGGAACCGCATATCCGCGATGGCGGCGGCGCGGTCCAGACCCCGCTCCTGCTCCATCTGGACGATGATGTGCTCGATCATCTCTTTTTCGTTCTGGTCGAGCTTCAGGGCCGCCTCGATGCGCTGGTCGCCCTCCACGAGCTTTGTGGCCGCAAAGCGCACCGGGATGCCTGCGGCCTTGGCATGATCCTCGATCAGGTGGATGATGCCGTGGATGCAGCGGTGGACTGCGCCGCCGTGATCCTCCTCGCCGCAGAAATCCATCCGGCCCGGCCGCTCCTGATACTTTGCGACATGGAGCGCATGATCCACCAGCTCGTCCACGCCCTCGTTCTTTGCCGCAGAGATGGGCACGACCGGGATGCCCAGCATGGCCTCCATCTTATTGATGCGGACAGTGCCGCCGTTGCCGCGCATCTCGTCCATCATGTTCAGCGCCAGCACCATCGGCGTATCCAGCTCCATGAGCTGCATGGTGAGGTACAGATTCCTCTCGATGTTGGTGGCGTCCACGATATTGATGATGCCCGTGGGCTTCTCGCCGATGATGAACTGCCGGGTCACGATCTCCTCGCTGGTATAGGGCGACATGGAGTAGATGCCGGGCAGGTCTGTGACCTCCGTATTCGGGTTATTCCGGATCGCACCGCTCTTGCGGTCCACCGTCACACCCGGGAAATTGCCGACGTGCTGGTTGGAGCCGGTGAGCTGGTTGAAGAGGGTCGTCTTGCCGCAGTTCTGGTTGCCCGCCAGCGCAAAGGTAAGGGTCGTGCCGTCGGGCAGAGGGTTCTCGCCCTTTTTGGTGTGGTAGCGTCCGCCTTCGCCGAGGCCCGGGTGCTCCACCGGCTTTTCACTTTCTGCCGCCGCCTTTTTCGCCGCCGGGGCTTTGGCCAGAGTGACCCCGATGCGGGCGGCATCGTCCAGCCGGAGGGTCAGCTCGTAGCCGTGGATGCTCAGCTCCATCGGATCGCCCATGGGGGCAAATTTGACCAGCGTGACCTCCTCACCGGGGATCAGCCCCATATCCAGAAAATGCTGCCGCAGAGCCCCTTCGCCGCCCACGGTCCCGACCACGGCAGTCTCGCCGATGTTCAAATCTTTCAACGTCATATGGAATGTTCCTCTCGAGCGCGTTTGTTAGTTTGCGTTAACAACAGTAATATAGGCTAACTTTCCGGCGTTGTCAAGAGAAACGGGGCTGTTCTGAACGGTTCTCTGAAAAAAAGTCATGCCGCCTTCCTCGAATATCCGAAAAATGTGCAAAAAATTAAGAGCCTGTACCCGGGTAAGTACCCGCCGTACAGGCTCTTATCGGTTTTTTATTCAGTTCGCGGTGTGGTAGCCGTCAGGGTTCTTCTTCTGCCAGTTCCAGCTGTCGGCGCACATCTCCTCGATGCCGTACTCAGCCACCCAGCCCAGCTCGTTTTTGGCCTTGGTGGGGTCAGCGTAGCACTCGGCGATGTCGCCGGGGCGGCGGGCATCGATGACGTAGGGGATGGGCTTGCCGCAGGCCTTCTCGAAGGCATGGATGACATCCAGCACGCTGTAACCCTTGCCGGTGCCGAGATTGCAGATGAAGAGGCCGCAGTTCGTTTCCAGCTTCTTGATGGCGCAGACATGGCCGCGGGCCAGGTCCACGACATGGATGTAGTCGCGGACGCCGGTGCCGTCGGGAGTGGGGTAGTCATTGCCGAAGACATGGACCGTTTTCCAGCTTGCCCACAGCCACCTTGGCGATGTAGGGCATGAGGTTGTTGGGGATGCCGTTGGGGTCCTCGCCGATGAGGCCGGACTTGTGGGCGCCGATGGGGTTGAAGTAGCGCAGCAGAGCCACGTTCAGGGTGGGGTCAGCCTTGCAGACATCGGTGAGGATGCGCTCGGTCATGGCCTTGGTGGTGCCGTAGGGGTTGGTGGTGGCACCCACGGGGAAGTCCTCGGTGATCGGCACACTGGCGGGGTCGCCGTAGACGGTGGCGGAGGAGCTGAACACGAAGTTGTGGCAGTTGTGCCTGCGCATCACATCCAGGATGACCAGCGTGCAGTTGAGGTTATTGTAGTAGTATTCGATGGGCTTGGACACGCTCTCGCCGACGGCCTTATAGGCTGCGAACTGGATGACCGCCGTGATGTCGGGACACTCGGCGAAGATCTTCTCCACATCCTCGTGTTTGGTCATATCGGCCTGATAGAAGCGGAAGTCCTTGCCGGTGATCTGCTTGACGCGGTCGAGGACCACAGGGGATGCATTATAGTAATTGTCTGCCACGACGACGTCGTAGCCGGCATTCAGGAGCTCGATGCAGGTGTGGCTGCCGATGTAGCCTGCGCCGCCGGAAACCAAAATAGCCATGTCCAGTACCTCTCTTGTTCCAGATGTTGCTTCGCACAGAGCCCTTGTGCTCTGCCTGCCTAAAGGATACCGCTTTTTGCACAGAGAATCAAGTACCGGCTTTTTTATTAAAATGTATTTTTGTTGCATCTTTTCAGCCGGTCTGATGAACTGCAAAGATTTTTAGTCCGCAAGGCATGGAGAGGACACCCAAAAAATCAGCAAAGGGCAGCTCCCGCAAGAGAGCTGCCCTTTGCTGCGGCTGATATTTGCTTACAAACGGCCGCACTGACGGCCGGTGAAGAAGCGGAGCGTAGTGTTAGCCCGGAAGACTTTGCCTGCCCGCAGCACCGTCGTCGGGAACTCCGGGTGAGAGGGGCTGCAGGGGAAGTGCTGGGTCTCAAGGGCAAAGCCGCCGTACTTTTCCAGCGGGACGCCGCCCTTGCCGGGGGAGGGGCAGTTCTGCAGGAAGTTGCCGGTGTAGAGCTGGATGCCCGGCTGGGTGGTGTACAGCTTCATGCTGATGCCGGTCTTGTCGCTGGACGCCCAGGCGCAGAGGCTCTGGCTGGCACCCCGGGGCCGGTCGAGGACATAGCAGTGGTCGAAGCCGCCGCCCGCCATGGTGGTCTGGTAGAAGCCGGTGTCGAGGTCGCGTCCCAGAGGCTTTCCGGTGCGGAAGTCCATCGGCGTACCGTCCACGGGCAGGATCTTGCCCGTGGGGCAGGTCTCGTTGTTGCCCTCGAGGTAGTTGGAAGCGTAAATGCGGAGCTTCTGGCCCAGCACATTGCCGCCGCCGTCGAGGTTGAAATAGGTGTGGTTGGTCAGGTTGATGATGGTGTCCTCGTCGGTGGACACACGGTAGTCCATCCGCAGGGTGTTGTCCGGCGTGAGGATATACCGCACACTGACCTTCAGATTTCCGGGGAAACCGTCTTCGCCCGCCGGGCTTTCGGTCTCCATCAAAAGGGTGTCGCCGAACATCTTCACATCGTAAATTTTGCGGGGGGAAGGTGCCGTGCAGGTGATTTTTGCCATTGTTGGCTTCCAGCTTGTAGGTCTTGCCGCTGAGAGAAAATTCCGCATTTTCAATGCGGTTGGCGTACCGGCCCACGAACGCACCGCAGCAGGTGCTGCCGGATGAGTTGAAATCCGCCTCATAGTCGGCGAGGGTGTCGTGCCCGACGACCACATCCACCATACCCGTTTTTGTAGGGACGAAGAGATTTTTGATCACACAGCCATAGTTCAGCACGCTGATCTCAAGTCCACCGGGATTGGAGATGATGTATTCATCCACCTTATCACCGTTTTGGGTCACCCCAAAGGGCTTGGAGCGGAACTGTGCCATAAGGCTCGCCTCCTTCTTCATTATTTTCGGTCAGAGCAGCGCAGCCCCGGCCTCATCCATAACTATGATTATAGCACAGTTTTCCAGCCTTGTGTGAGAATGATTTTAGATTTATCTTCCAAAATTTCGAGAGATTTTTTGGACATATTGCGAAACGCCTTTCATCTTAAAAGGCTCTCCCTTTGGGAGAGCTGGCGCGAAGCGCCTGAGAGGGCAAGGACGCTGATAAAAACTTCGAGTGCGGCGATGGCTCGCTCTGACAAAAAGTCTGCTTATCGCTGCATAGCGGCTCTATCTTACCAGGCTTGCCCTCTCCGTCACCTTCGGTGACACCTCTCCCAAAGGGAGAGGCTTTGCCCTCACGCAAAAAAGAGACTGCCGCGCTGCGGCAGTCTCTTTTGCGTTTCAATGTAAAGGTCACGTCTCCGGCTGAGCCGCGGCGGCGTTCGACTGCGCGATATACTCGGCGGCGTCATCGGGGATGTCGTCCATCCCGTCGTCACCCACATCGACCACCAGCGGCGGCTTCTTGAAGAGGATGTCGTAGAGGATGGGGACGATGTACAGGGTCATCAGGGTGGCGTAGCTCAGGCCGCAGATGATGACGATGGCCATGCCGCTCATGAGCTGGCTCGCCATATCGTTGCTGAACACCATCTGCAGCATGGCCAGAACGGTGGTCAGGGTGGTCATGAGGATAGGACGCATACGGGTCTTGCCGGTGGCGACAAGGGCCGCATGGCGCTCCAGACCGCCCAGACGCAGCTGGTTGGCGTAGTCCACGAAGACGATGCCGTTGTTGACGACGGTACCCATCAGGACGATGAAGCCCATCAGGGAGATCATGGTCAGCTGCTGGCCGGTGACCAGCATACCCAGCAGGCCGCCGGTGAAGGCCAGCGGCACCGTGAACAGGACGATGAAGGGGGACAGCAGGCTCTGGAACTGAGCCACCATGACCAGATAGACGAAGGGCAGGGCCAGAGCCATCCACTGCACCATCTCATCGACCATCATGTTGACGGTGGAGGACTCGCCGTCCAGCGAGAAGGAGCAGCCCTCGGGCATCTCATCGGTGAGGGCGAAGGCGTCCAGCTTCTTCTGCAGCACGCGGGACTGGACCGTGGTGTTGTAGCCGTCCAGCGTGTCTGCCGTCACCGTGATGTAGCGGGTCTGGTTCTCGCTGGTGATGGAGTCGGGGGCAGTACCCGTCGTCCAGGAAGCAATATCGCCCAGCGTGCAGGTGCCGGTGGTGATGGTGCCGGTGGCGTCCATGACGCTGGTGGTGAAGGTCATGTCCATCATGTTTTCCTTGGTCACAGGGTCAAGATTATCGCTGATCTGGACTTTCATGGTGGAGCCGTCCACCGTGACGGGCGTCTCCGCCGTCGTGGTGGTGGTGAGCTTGGCGGCGATCTGCTGGTAGACCTGCGCAACCGTCAGGCCATAGGCGCGGACCTTGTCGCGGTCGATGTCCAGATTGATGGTCGCATCGCCCTGACCGAGGCCGGTGGCCGCATTGGCGAAGCCCTCGGTGTCGTTGACCATCTGGACGACCTTATCGCCCAGTGCGGTAATGGTATCGGCGTCGGGGCCGTAGATCTTGACAGAGAGGCCGCTGCTCAGCTGGCTGGTCAGGTCCTGCATACCGCTGATCTCGACGGTGCCGGTGCAGTTCTCGACGCCGGAAACGGCATCATTCAGGGCCTGCTCCACAGCGGCGATCTTAGTGGAGGAGAGGGACTCGTCCAGCATGACGTTGAACTGGTAGCTGCCGTAGCTGTTGGCGGCGCTCAGCAGGTCGGTGATGGCGCTGGGCAGACCCAGCTGGCCGATGTCGATGCCGGCCACAGTAGTATCGGTGGTGACGCCCACCTCTTCCACGCCGTCCACGGCCATGACGGCCTCGACGACCTGTCCGGCCACACCGTAGGATTCCTCTTTGGTCAGGCCGTCGTCGGTGGAGAGGGCGATGGTGGCCTCATTGCTGGAAATTTCGGGCAGAAGGACGACGCCCATGGAGAAGACCTTCCAGCCGCAGAAGGCCAGCAGCACGACAGCGGCCAGCAGCGGCAGAGCGCGGTGCTGCAGGCACCACTCGAGGCTGTGGGCATACTTATCCTGGATCTTTTCGAACCAGACCAGACGCTTCGGCTCAGCCTTTTTCAGGACAGTGGAAGCAGCGGCAGGCACGACGGTGATGGCCACGATGAGAGAGGCCATCAGGCAGTAGCCGATGCACATGGACATGGGCTGCAGCAGGCTGCGCACCGTGCCGGAGGCGAACACCACCGGCAGGAAGACGCAGACCGAAGTAAGGGTGGAGGCCACCACCGACATGCCCACCTGACGAGCGCCCTGCACGGCGGCGCGGGCCGCCGGTACGCCCCGGCCCCGCAGACGGTAGATGTTCTCGATGACGACCACGGAGTTATCCACCAGCATACCGACGCCCAGCGACAGGCCTGCCAGCGTCATGATGTTCATGTCGAGGCCAGTGAAGTACATCAGAACGACGGCGAACAGGACGGACAGCGGGATGCTGACGCCGACCACGAGGGTGGGCTTGATGTCCTTCAGGAAGATGGCCAGCACGATGATGGCCAGCGCAGCGCCCACCAGCATACTGCTGATGATGCTGTTGACGATGATGGTGATGTAGTTGCCCTGATTGGACAGGACGACGACGTGAAGGTCAGAATACTGAGCCTGCAGCTCTTTGAAGGCATTCAGGCAGCCGTCCGAGACGCTGCTGGCGCTGGAATTGGCGTTGCGGAAAATTTTCAGCACCACGGCCCGCTCCCCGTTCAGGCGGGTATAGCTGGCCTCGGCGTTGTCGATGACGGCCACGTCGGCCACATCGGAGAGGCGGACATCGCCGAAGCCATCGACGTGGAGCAGAAGTGCGCCCTCGATGTCCGAAACGCTGTCGTACTCTTCGCCGACCTTCAGCAGCCAGGACTCGCCGCTCTTATCGGCGACGTAGCCGGCAGGCATCGAGAAGTTCTGAGCGTAGATGAGCTGGGCGAGGGTCTTGATGTCCAGCTGCTTGGCCACATCGGCGCTGGCAAGGGCCTTTTCCTTGGTCTCCTCGTAGAGCTGCTTGGCGTCTTCCAGCTGGTTCTCGTAGTCCTTCAGCTTCTCCCGGGCCTCGGTGAACTGCATATAGGCGCTGAGCTGCTGGCTGGAATAGTTGCCCAGAGCGACGGAGAACTGGTTCATCAGGCCGGGGACATTGTCCATGGCTTTGATGACCTCGTCCAGAGTCTTATAAATGGTGCTCAGGCTGTTGGAGACTTCCAGCTCGTCGGCAAGGTCGGAGACGGTGCCGTCGCTGGTTCCCAGACGGCCCTGCAGCTCCTGCAGAGCGGCGGTGAGCTTATCGGTGATGTCGCGCAGCTCGCCGACGATCTCGATGAGGGAGTCGATGTCCCGCATACCGGTCTGGTTGAACTGGTCCACGACCCGCTGCAGGCCGTCGCGGACGTCGATGAGGGCCTGCTGGATCTCCGGCTCATTGACCACGCCGATGAGCTGGTTGATGCTGCTCAGCAAAGCCTGCGCCTGGTCGCGCACGACGGTGACGGCGTCGGCCACCTCCGTACCCATCTGGGCCATGACGGTGTCAGAGACCGTGTCGCCAAAGTTTTTCAGCTGTTTTTCGTACTCGGCACGGCCCGCGGCGATCTGGGCCTCGGCGTCATCGAGCTGGGCGCGGGCGTCGGCCAGCTGGGTGTCGATGAGCTCCAGCAGGCGGGCGTTCACTTCGTCTATCTTATCCTGATTCAGCTGCACCTGCACCATCTTTTCGATGAGGCCGTTGGCCGACACGCTGGAAACGCCGCCGGTGCGGCCCACATAAGGCACGAGGGTGTTATCCACGAAGTCCGACAGATCGTAGACATCGCTGCCCTCCCGGCTGACAGCCGCCGTCATAAAGGCGTTCATGTTCAGGCTGTACTCGATGATGGAGGGGGTTCAGACAGGTGCCGGGCAGGCTGGACGCGGTCTGGTCCACCTTGTTGGAGGTCTTGACCATCGCGCTGTTCATGTCGGTGCCTTCGGCGAATTTCATGAGCAGAAGGCTGTAGTTTTCTGCCGAGGTCGCCGTGATGCTCTCGACGCCGGACACTGTACCCAGCGCGTTCTCCATCACATCGGAGACTTCTGACTCCACACGCTCCGGGCTGGCACCGGGGTAGACGGTGACCACCATGAGGTATGGCGTGCTGATGTCGGGCAGAAGGTTCGTCTGCAGGTTCGTGATGGACACGAAGCCCAGCAGCAGGACCATGATGACCGCAACAAGGATGGTGAACGGCATTTTTTGACACTGCAAATTTTTCCATGATTTCCTATCCATTTCGTTTTTTATGCCGCCGCGCGGCAAAAGGTACGCCGCAACCACGGCAGCACCCTCTGAACGCTTCTTATCGTTCCTATTATACACGAGGGAATCTCCCTTGCAATAGTCCTGAAGTTAATATTTAACAAAACTTTCCTTAATCCACCTTCGTTTAGGAAGTCAATGGGAAGATCCCGGCTACTTTCTTGCCATATTTCGTGGAAATACGGGCCGGATTATGCTATACTAGAATGCAGAATGGAATTTTATCGCAATTTCAGGCACAGCGCCTATCCAGACTGCATAAGGGCCCATGTTCCGGGCTTATATACGTTCGATACGACCCCAAAGAGGAATGCTATGAAGAAAGTTATATCCGTCCGTTTCAAGGACAACGGCAAGACCTATTATTTTGACCCCGCAGACACCCCCATCAAGACCGGCGACTATGTTATCGTCGAGACGGCCCGGGGCGTGGAATGCGGCGAAGTGGTGCAGGGCGTGAAGGAGATCGCCGACTCCGCTGTCCCCAAGGCCCTCAAGCCCATCACCCGGATGGCCGACAGCGTGGATGTGCGCCGGATGCGCCAGAACCGTGAGGACGAAAAGCGCGCCTACCGCACCTGCCAGGAGTGCATCGCCCGCCACGGGCTGGAAATGAAGCTGGTGGAGGCCGAATACACCCTCGACCGCTCCAAGATCATGTTCTATTTCACCGCCGATGGCCGTGTGGACTTCCGTGAGCTGGTCAAGGACCTGGCCGGCATCTTCCACACCCGCATCGAGCTGCGCCAGATCGGCGTGCGCGACGAGAGCAAGATGATAGGCGGTCTGGGCATCTGCGGCCAGCCCTTCTGCTGCAGCCGCTTCCTGAAAGACTTTCAGCCCGTCTCCATCAAGATGGCAAAAGAGCAGGGTCTTTCCCTCAACCCGACCAAGATCAGTGGTGCCTGCGGCCGCCTGATGTGCTGCCTGGCCTACGAGGAGAGCGCCTACGAGTACCTGAACAGCATCATGCCCATGGTGGGCAGCACCGTCCGCACGCCGGACGGCCTCGGCACCGTGCTCGAGGTCAACCCCATCTCCGGCTATCTGCGGGTGCGCTGCGGCACCGAGGCCTTCGCGCCCCGGTACTATAAGGTGAGCGTCTGCGAGTATATCTCCGGCGGCAAGCGCGCACCCCGCCGCCCCGACCGGACGACGATTATTCCGGCGTGCGCAATCCCGCCCCGGTGTGGCTTCGGTCAACGCCGACGGCACCTCGTCCTGCCCCC
>ENA-OQES01000477-OQES01000477.1-human-gut-metagenome-genome-assembly--contig:-NODE-477-length-16984-cov-5.159340_pt1 | contig 16984 bp, 17 predicted proteins | sample MGYA00242798_ERZ504641 | MGnify/ENA primary metagenome ERZ504641 (study PRJEB26092, sample SAMD00036327) | human gut metagenome | host: Homo sapiens | study: EMG produced TPA metagenomics assembly of... | reverse complement strand
GGGATGGACCTGTTGATCTGTATGATATGTTTCGGTTGGAAGGAACGAAAGAAGAGAAAGAAATTTTGGAGAAATATCTTCCCAATTATAAAATCAATCTTGTAGACGCAGAACGATTGGAAGATGTTGAAAAATTTTCGGATGATTTACAAGTGATATTAACTATGCTAAGATATAGGGACAGTAAGGAAGAACTGAAACACTATATTGATGAAAATAAAAAGTTTTTTCAGAATGTTGATTATGAAACAAGTCAGGCGATGAAAGCATTTTTGAACATGAAACAAATACCAAGTGAAACAGAGCAGAAGGAGGAGATGGTAGATATGTGTAAGGCAATACAGGAAATGTATGATGATGGAGTGAAAGATGGAATTCAGCAAGGAATAGCAGCAACTATTAGAACGTGTCAAAATTTGAATGCTTCTAGAATAGAGACGTTTAATAATGTTCGGAAAGAGTATAAATTAACAGAGGAGCAAACAGAGGAATACTTAAACACATATTGGAAGTGAGGCTGAAACAAATACCACGAAAAACAGAGCAGAATGAGGAGAAAGAGATGAACGCAGTAGAAGCTTTAGATGAATTACAGCGCAAAGCAAGACATGATGATAAATTAAGAGAACAGTTCATAAAGACAAGGGATGCAGAAGATCCTCTTGGAGGATTCTGCTCTGTATGTCGTGAGACGGGTTATGAACTTTATCCGATGGATATTGTGCAGGCGGGAGATGAATTTTATGCCGCAATGAAGCGCAGTACGAATGGTGGCGGAGAGAATTCACCGGTGCTTACAGGAGAGGATGACCCTTATGAATTGTTTTTTCGCAGGACTACAAGAACTGTAAAAATAATTTTAGTGTATAAGCATTAGACATAAATGAACAGAAGTGATTACAAAATAGGAAGATTTATTGATGATAAAGATAATTCGCGTTGGAAGAGAGCGCTTACGAGAAGCGTACGAAATTGTGAATAAGGTAGACCAGGGGATGAACGTTCCGGAATGGTTTGTTGCAGAAACGTATGAAGAATTTGATTTCTGGATGAAGAAGGAACGAGGTCTTTTATATCTTGCTGTTGATGAAGAGGGCAAGGCGGGAGCTATGGTTTTTTCGTAATTTTACCGGGCGCTCACCCGGATAATCTGGGATATGATCTTGGAATGGAGGAAGAGAAACTGAAGCTTTGTGCTATGATGGATACGGCGGCTGTATTACCAGAGTTTCGAGGGCACTATTTACAATATAAAATGATGCAGCACGCGGAAGGTGATTTGAGACAGATGGGATATCGCTACCTGCTTTGTACGGTGCATCCGGAAAATGTTTTCAGCAGATCAAATGTCATGAAACAGGGGTATCAGAAGATGCTTACGAAGGAAAAATATGGCGGATTCTTAAGAGATATCTGGATGAAAAATATTATAGAATAAGAAAACAAACATCGGAATAAACATCTGATGTTTGTTTTCACAGAAATGCACTAATACGTTAATACGTGAAAAAGATAAAGCAAAATACTGATATAATATAGAAAAAAGAAAAGGTGTGTGGTATACTCTCGACATAGCCTCTGGCAGGATTGCAGAAATGCCGAGGCATTCCTGAATGGAAACTGATAGAGATATTTAACGGCAGGCTGATGAAAGGAGCAATAAAATGGAGACATATATGCAGATGCTTGGAAGACTTGCAAAGAGTGCATCCCGTGAGGCAGCAAAGCTTGGAACAAAAGCAAAGAACAGAGGACTTCTCGTAGTGGCAAATGAACTTGTGGAAGAGAGAAAATTGATTTTACAGGAGAATGCAAAGGATATCGAAGCTGCGAAAGATAAGGGCGTGAAACAGTCATTGATCGACAGACTGGCACTGACGGAACAGCGAATTGAAGATATGGCAGAAGGTCTGCGTGAAATTGCTGCACTGGATGATCCGATCGGAGAAGTGCTTGGCATGAAGACAAGACCGAACGGACTTCGTATCGGAAAGAAACGCGTACCGCTTGGCGTTGTCGGAATCATCTACGAATCCAGACCGAATGTGACAGCAGATGCATTTGGCCTTTGTTTCAAGACAGGAAATGCGGTAATTCTTCGTGGCGGAAGTGATGCAATCCATTCCAATCAGGCAATCACGCGTGCAATCAAGACAGGTCTTCGCAAAGCAAAGTTATCCCAGGATCTCATTCTTCTCGTAGAAGATACAAGCAGAGAAGTTGTAAATGAGATGATGAAGATGCATGGTTGGATCGATGTTCTGATTCCGAGAGGTGGAGCAGGACTTATTGCAAATGTAGTTGCGAACAGCACTGTTCCGGTAATTGAGACAGGGACCGGAAATTGTCATGTATATGTTGATGAGACAGCAGACATTAAGATGGCAACAGGTATTATTGAGAATGCGAAGACACAGCGCCTCGGTGTGTGTAATGCATGTGAGTCACTGGTGATTCATTCCAAGATTGCAGAGGTAGCTTTGCCTAAGATCGTAACAAAACTGAAAGAACATGGAGTAGAGATTCGTGGAGATGAGAGAGCGCAGGCAATCAGTTCTGAGATCATCCCGGCAACAGAAGAAGACTGGGGAACAGAGTACCTGGATGCAATCATTTCCGTGAAGATTGTTGATTCCATTGATGAGGCAATCACACATATCAATACATATAATACAGGACATTCAGAATCCATTATTACAAAAGATTATGATAATGCATTGAGATTCCAGGATGAGATCGATGCGGCAGCGGTTTATGTAAATGCATCAACAAGATTTACAGATGGATTCGAATTCGGATTCGGTGCTGAGATTGGAATCAGCACACAGAAGCTTCATGCAAGAGGTCCGATGGGACTCGAAGCATTGACAACAACAAAGTATATTATCTTCGGAAACGGACAGATCAGGGGATAGTATAGATAGCAGGTTTTAAAATCCAGGTCAATTAGTGTAAGTTAAATAAACTTGTCTTTGACCTGGATTTTATGTATCATAATTCAAGTCAACTTATGATTTGGCTATAAGCTTGCCTGGAATTCACAAAATTACAATCCAAGTCAACAACATTTCTATAAAATCACATTTCCTCCCCCAAAAAGCATCCTATTAATAAAATAAGAAGAAAATGAAAAAACTTATCAAAAATAACAATCAGTGTTGACAAACAGAAATCGAGGTGCTATCTTAGTATCTGTAAGGTGTTAGCACTCAAAAACAAAGAGTGCTAATAACAAACATAGATGAGAAGAAAGGGGAACACAGAGATGTCTGTAGAAGCTGAATTAAGTGAAAGAAAACTTACGATATTGAAAGCCATCATACAGAATTATCTGGAGACTGGCGAACCGGTCGGATCACGAACCCTTTCGAAATACACAGATTTGAAATTAAGTTCCGCAACGATAAGGAATGAGATGGCAGATCTGGAAGATCTTGGTTACATCTTCCAGCCGCATACATCGGCAGGAAGAATTCCATCAGATAAGGGATATCGCTTTTATGTAGATCTTCTGATGGAGAACAAGGAGCAGGAGATCAGCAGACGAGAGGATGCACTTCTTGAGAAGACAGATAAGGTCGAGAAGGTACTCCAGCAGGCGGCAAAGGTTCTTGCTTCAAACACCAATTATGCAACGATGGTTTCCGCACCGGTCAACAGCCGGAATACATTGAAGTTCATTCAACTATCACAGGTGGATGAAGAACAGATCGTAGCAGTCATCGTACTTGGTGGTAATGTGATCAAGAATAAGATCATTGAAGTTGGAGAAACCTTAAGTAATGAAAATCTGTTGAAGCTGAATATGCTTCTGAACACGACACTGAATGGATTATCCATTGATCAGATTACATTAGGTCTGATTGCCAGATTGAAAGAACAGGCTGGTATCCACAGCGAGGTTGTCGGTCATGTACTGGATGCAGTGGCAGAGATCATTCATGTAGATAATGACATGGAGATCTACACAAGCGGCGCAACGAATATTTTCAAATATCCGGAGCTTAGTGATAAGCAGAGCGCACAGGAGATCATCAGTGCATTTGAAGAGAAACAGCAGCTGGCAGATCTGGTGACAGAGACACTGGCAAGTGAGGAGAACAACGGCATACAGGTTTATATCGGAGATGAAACTCCGGTTAAGACCATGAAAGACTGCAGTGTTGTTACCGCCACATATGAGCTGGGAGAAGGTATGAAAGGAACGATTGGAATCATCGGTCCGAAGAGAATGGATTATGAACATGTCATGAAGACGCTGAAAACGCTGCAAAGTGAGTTGGATGCGATTTATAATAAAGAACCCAAAGAGTAATAATAGGAAGGTAGAAAGCTGGTGACAGAGAACATGAGCAAAGAAGATATGGTAAAAGAAGCTGTTGAAGAGGCAAAAGCAAAGGCTGCAAAAGAGCAGGCAGAAGCTGAAGAGACAGTAGAAACAGAAGATGCCCAGGAAGTTGAGACTGAAGCGAAAGAAGCGACAGAGGAAGCAACTGAGACTGAAGGAGATTCAGAAGCAGCATCAGAAGGTAAGAAAAAGTTCTTCGGAAAGAAAGAGAAGAAGGACAAGAAAGACGAGAAGATCGAGGAACTTACAGACCGCATTACTCGTCAGATGGCAGAGTTTGATAACTTCCGCAAGAGATCTGAGAAGGAGAAATCCCAGATGTACGAGATCGGAGCGAAAGATATCATAGAAAAGATTCTTCCGGTTGTAGACAACTTCGAGCGTGGACTTGGTTCCGTACCGGAGGAGGAGAAGAATGCTCCGTTCGTAGAAGGAATGGAGAAGATCTACAAACAGCTTATGACTACACTGGAATCCGTTGGAGTAAAACCAATCGAGGCAGTTGGTCAGGAATTCAATCCGGATTTCCACAACGCAGTGATGCATGTGGAAGATGATGAGTTCGGTGAGAATATCATCGCAGAAGAATTCCAGAAAGGTTACATGTACCGTGAGAGTGTTGTAAGACACAGCATGGTAAAAGTAGCAAACTAATTTGATTTTTAACAAGATTCAGAGATTAGATAGAGGAGGAAATTTATCATGGGAAAAATTATTGGTATTGACCTTGGTACAACAAACAGCTGTGTAGCCGTTATGGAAGGTGGACAGCCAACAGTTATCGCGAATACAGAAGGCGCAAGAACAACACCATCTGTAGTAGCATTTACAAAGACAGGAGAGCGTCTTGTAGGTGAGCCTGCAAAACGTCAGGCTGTAACAAACGCAGCAAGAACAATCTCATCCATCAAAAGAGAGATGGGAACAGATTATAAAGTAGATATTGACGACAAGAAATATTCTCCACAGGAGATTTCTGCAATGATCCTTCAGAAACTGAAAGCTGATGCAGAAGGATACCTTGGTGAGAAAGTAACAGAAGCTGTTATCACAGTTCCGGCTTACTTCAACGATGCTCAGCGTCAGGCTACAAAAGATGCAGGTAAGATTGCAGGACTTGATGTAAAACGTATCATCAACGAGCCTACAGCAGCTGCACTTGCTTATGGTCTTGACAACGAGAAAGAGCAGAAGATCATGGTTTACGACCTTGGTGGTGGTACATTCGACGTATCCGTTATCGAGATCGGTGATGGAGTTATCGAAGTACTTTCAACAGCTGGTAACAACAGACTTGGTGGAGATGACTTCGACCAGAAGATCACAGATTACATGCTTGCAGACTTCAAGGCAAAAGAAGGCGTAGATCTTTCTACAGATAAGATGGCACTTCAGAGATTAAAAGAAGCTGCAGAGAAAGCAAAGAAAGAACTTTCAAGCGCAACAACAACAAATATCAACCTTCCGTTCATCACAGCAACAGCTGAAGGACCGAAGCATTTCGATATGAACCTTACAAGAGCTAAATTCGACGAGCTGACAAGAGACCTCGTAGAAAAGACTCAGGAACCGGTAAGACGTGCACTTTCTGACGCAGGAATCACAGCTTCCGAGCTTGGACAGGTACTTCTCGTTGGTGGATCAACACGTATTCCGGCTGTTCAGGAAGAAGTTAAGAGACTGACAGGCAAAGAGCCTAGCAAATCCCTTAACCCAGATGAGTGTGTAGCACTTGGTGCTTCCGTACAGGGTGGTAAACTTGCAGGAGATGCAGGCGCAGGAGACATCCTTCTTCTTGATGTAACTCCACTGTCACTGTCTATCGAGACAATGGGTGGTGTAGCTACAAGACTGATCGAGAGAAATACAACAATCCCGACAAAGAAGAGCCAGATCTTCTCAACAGCAGCAGATAACCAGACAGCTGTAGACATCAACGTTGTACAGGGTGAGAGACAGTTCGCAAGAGACAACAAGTCCCTCGGACAGTTCAGACTTGATGGAATCCCGCCGGCTCCACGTGGAATCCCGCAGATCGAAGTTACATTCGATATCGATGCAAATGGTATCGTAAATGTATCTGCTAAGGATCTTGGAACAGGTAAAGAGCAGCATATTACAATTACAGCAGGTTCTAATATGTCTGATGACGATATTGATAAAGCCGTAAAAGAAGCAGCTGAATTCGAGGCTCAGGATAAGAAACGTAAAGAAGCAATCGATACAAGAAACGAAGCAGACGCTATGGTATTCCAGACAGAGAAGGCAATCAAAGAGGTTGGCGACAAAGTCGATGCTACAGAGAAGGCAGCTGTAGAGGCTGACGTTCAGGCACTGAAAGATATCCTTGCAAAATCTGCTCCGGAGAACACAACAGAAGAGCAGGTAGCAGAGATCAAAGCTGCGAAGGAAAAACTGATGGAGAGCGCACAGAAACTGTTCACAAAGATGTATGAGCAGGCAGGTGCTGCAGCAGGTGCAGGTGCACAGGCTGGTCCTACACCAGAAGCTGGTCCGGCTCCGGATGGTTTCCAGGGTGATGATGTTGTAGACGGAGACTACAAAGAAGTCTAAAATATAGAAAAGATGCCGGTAAGACAGAAGAGAAACAGGCAGCAGGGCATCAGATAAATGAAGCATGAAGAGAAATTCTACGGAGCTTTGTAGCTTCGTAGAATTTCTTGAGGTTAAGAAAGAGATACAGAAAGGTTAGTATTTGTGTTATGGCAGAGGCAAAGAGAGATTATTATGAGGTGCTCGGCGTAAGCAAAGATGCAGATGATGCTACAATCAAGAAAGCATACCGCCAGCTTGCGAAGAAGTACCATCCAGATATGAATCCAGGGGATAAAGAAGCAGAAATAAAGTTCAAAGAGGCTTCCGAAGCCTATGCCGTTCTGAGTGACGCTGACAAACGTCGTCAGTACGATCAGTTCGGCCACGCTGCATTTGATGGCGGTGCCGGCGGCGGAGCAGGTGGATTCGGCGGCGGATTTAACTTCAATGGAGCAGATTTCAGCGACATTTTCGGAGATATCTTCGGAGATATGTTCGGTGGCTCCAGAAGAGGCGGCGCAAGCAACGGTCCTATGAAAGGGGCTAATATCAGAAAGAGTATCCGTATCACATTCGAGGAAGCTGTCTTCGGATGCGAGAAAGAACTGGATCTTGTGCTGAAAGATCCTTGCGAAGACTGTCACGGCACAGGTGCAAAGCCTGGAACATCACCGGAGACATGTCCGAAGTGCGGTGGTAAAGGTCAGGTTGTATATACATCCCAGTCCTTCTTTGGAACCGTACAGAATGTACAGACGTGTCCTAACTGTGGTGGTTCCGGTAAGATCGTGAAAGAGAAATGTCCGAAATGTGCAGGTACAGGATATACATCCAGCAGAAAGAAGATCAAAGTTACGATTCCGGCAGGTATTGATAACGGACAGAGCGTACGCATCCGTGAAAAAGGAGAACCGGGAGTTAATGGAGGACCGAGAGGAGATCTCCTCGTTGAGGTTAACGTATCCAGACACCCAATCTTCCAGAGACAGGATATGCATATCTTCTCAACCGTTGCGATTTCCTTCGCAGTGGCTACACTCGGTGGTGATGTGAAGATTCCAACTGTAGACGGAGACGTTCTCTACACAGTAAAACCCGGGAACAAAGACAGATACAAAAGTACGTCTGAAAGGAAAGGGAGTTCCATCCCTTAGAAATACTCAGGTAAGAGGAGATCATTATGTAACATTAGTGATCCAGACACCGGAGAGATTAAGCGCAGAGGCGAAAGAGGCTCTGAGAAAATTCGATGAGCTTAGTGGAAATACACTTCATCAGCATGATAACCTTGCTACAAAATCTGAGAAATCAGAGAAAAAGGGCAAGAAAAAAGGATTCATGGATAAGATGAAAGAAGCCTTTGAAGATAAAGAATAAAAAGAATGATGAGAGCGGCAGGTGCTGACCGAGAGGTTGGTGGCTGTCGCTTTTTAGCATATCTAGCGACGCAAGTCGCTAATACGCTGAAGAATATGATATGGGAATAATTGAAAAGCAGATTCAGGGAATCAAGGAAAACTCATATCCAAAAAAATTCCCCCCTAGAACATCTCCTTGTATTTACACGCGAAATCGGATATATTAGAAGATATTGGAAATGCGTTGCACGAAGCATCCGCAGGCATCGTAGTTGTGGGTTTTGTCTCCAACATCTTTACAAATATAGCAGAAAGAAGGTGAATTTCATCGTGAATCAGATCGTTTTGACAGGAATGGTGCTTTCTGTCGCACCGGTGGGCGAGTACGACCGCAGAGTTGTCATACTTACCAAAAGAACAGGGGAAGATCTCAGCCTTTGCAAAGGGATCAAGAAGACCGAACAGTCCATTGGTGGGAGCGGTAAATCCATTTACTTTCGGTGAATTCACGATGTATGAAGGTCGTTCTTCCTACACAATTCAGTCTGTAAATGTATCCAATTATTTTTCGGAATTGAGAGCAGATGTGGTAGGCGCATATTATGCTTTATTTCCTGAGGTTGCGAATTACTATGCGAGGGAACGGAATGATGAGCGGGAACATTTTGAAGTTACTTTATCAGACGATGCGTGCGCTGACAAATCCACATCTTCCGAATCAGTTGATCCGTTACATTTTCGAGTTGAAAGTGCTGACGATCAATGGACAGGGACCGCAGGTGTTCCAGTGTGTACAGTGTGGCGACCGGACGAGGCCGGCAGTGTTCAGCGCGGCGAAGGGCGGACTTGTGTGTAATGAGTGTGACGGAGAAGTGAGAGACGGAATGTTTCTTGACGGTTCTACGCTGTATACGATGCAGTATATTGAATCCAGTACAATTGAGAAATTATATACATTTAACGTGAAGCCGGAAGTGCTGGAGAAGTTTGGACGCGTGATGGGACGGTTGATGAAGATGTATGTAGATAAGGAGTTCAAGTCTCTGGAGATACTGCAGACATTGCTGTGATATTTTGGGGTATTATTTAAAAATTCTCAACAACATTTAAGACATTATGCAATTGTTGAATCATGAAAAAAATCATGCTATAACTACGGTTATATCACCTGTTACATGACAGTGTGAAACGAGCGTATTTTGTTGTAAATGTAATAGTAGCAGAGGAAAGAAAAGAGAAAAATGATGGACGAGACATTTTTATGAAGGAAAAAAACCGATTTCTTTCGAATGACTACCTTGAATATGATGAGAACAGCAGGGGGAATCTTGGAGGAGAACTCCCTGTGATTGTATATCGGTTATTGGAATATTCTATAAAAGACGAGCTTGCGGTACGTTACGGAAGAGCAGAACAGGTTGAGATTTTCCAGAATGCGGGAAGGAAAGCGGGAGAATTTTTTTGCACGTAAGATGCTGAATCTGAATCAGCCGCTGGATCAGTTTGTGGGTGAACTCCAGAAGAAGATGGCAGAAATGAAGATTGGAGTACTCCGTATTGAATCAGTAGACGAGGAGAGCGGGCAGATCATTCTGACCGTCTCGGAAGATGCGGACTGTTCGGGGTTTTCCGGTGCTTGGTGAGACTGTCTGCAATTATGATGAAGGATTTATTTCCGGAATTTTATCTTTATACTCTGGAAAGGAATATGTAGCAGTGGAAACGGACTGCTGGGCAACAGGAGGCCGTGTCTGCCGTTTCCAGGCAGATGTAAGAGAAGGTGACGTTTAGAGTTATGGAAGAGAAAAACTGTGAGATATTATTTGAATATCTGAGGGATATTATATATGATTCCGAGAATGCAGAGTTGGATCTTGAACAGCTGGACGAACCTTTTTTGGAAACTTGGAATGGGACTTCAATATCTGGATAAAGCGGTGAAAGAAATGAAGCATTATTCGGCGGAGATTTCAAAGGGAAATCTGTCAATTGAAGCACCGGGGCGAGATAATTTCCTCTGTGAGAATCTGAAGAATATCCATGCGAATCTGAACCATCTGACCTGGCAGGCAAAGCAGGTGGCGAAAGGAGATTATTCTCAGAGCGTTTCTTATCTGGGAGAATTTTCAGAAGCATTTAATACAATGACAAAGCAGCTGAAAGAACGAGAAGAGGAACTTGAAGAAGAGGCTTACAGAGACAAACTTACAGGTATTGGAAATCGTCATCTGTTCCATGAACGGGCGGAAACGATGCTTGCCACAGGCGAGAAGATAGTCTTCTGTTATTGTGATCTTGATCATTTAAAATATGTGAATGATCATTTCGGACATCAGGAAGGGGATCGTTACTTGCTGTATTTCGTTGAGACGGTGAAGGAAAATATCCGGCCGGGAGATCTGTTCGTGCGTCTTGGCGGTGATGAGTTTTGTGTTGTGCTTTTGAACTGTTCGCAAGAGACCATGCAGGAAAAGTTTAGAAATATACATGAAGCGTTTCGTCGGGAAGGTGCTGGTGATTATCCGAAGAGTTTCAGTTATGGTATTATAGAACTCCCTGAAAGACATGATATTGTTTCTACAGATGAGATTCTGCAAAGAGCAGATGAAGTTATGTATGAATATAAGCGGAAACATAAAGAGAAGTACCTAAAACAACTTGAAAAATAAGGCATTAGTCGTTATAATAGGAAACATTGATGTACAAAGGGGAATATCTTTAAAGGAAGATGTGAATAACTTCTGTGAAAAGATCAACCGGAGTGCATAAGTTATGTAAATAATGTAAATGATAAAGAAGAATGTGAGGAACATACAATGGTTGAAAAGACAATGGACAAGATCGTAGCACTTGCAAAGTCAAGAGGATTCGTATATCCGGGTTCTGAGATCTACGGCGGACTTGCCAACACATGGGATTATGGTAATCTTGGTGTTGAACTTAAGAATAATGTGAAGAGAGCATGGTGGAAGAAGTTCATTCAGGAGAATCCATACAATGTTGGAGTTGACTGTGCAATCCTTATGAACCCACAGACATGGATTGCTTCCGGACATCTCGGAGGATTCAGTGATCCGCTGATGGACTGTAAACAGTGTCATGAGCGTTTCCGTGCAGATAAGATTATTGAAGATTATGCAGCAGAGAATGGAATCGAGCTTGAGAGCTCTGTAGACGGATGGACACAGGAGCAGATGGCAGCATTTATCGAGGATAATAACATTCCATGTCCGACTTGCGGAAAGCATGATTTTACAGATATCCGTCAGTTCAACCTGATGTTCAAGACATTCCAGGGTGTTACAGAGGATGCGAAGAACACAGTATACCTTCGTCCTGAGACAGCACAGGGTATCTTTGTAAACTTCAAGAATGTACAGCGTACATCCAGAAAGAAACTGCCATTTGGTATCGGACAGATCGGTAAATCATTCCGTAACGAGATCACACCGGGTAACTTTACATTCCGTACCAGAGAGTTCGAGCAGATGGAGCTTGAGTTCTTCTGCAAACCGGACACAGACCTTGAGTGGTTTGATTACTGGAAGAGCTTCTGCCTGAACTGGCTGTCATCTCTTGGACTGAAAGATGAGGAAGTACGTTACCGTGACCATGATCAGGAAGAGCTTTCCTTCTACAGTAAGGCTACTACAGACGTTGAGTTCCTTTTCCCATTCGGATGGGGTGAGCTGTGGGGAATCGCTGACCGTACAGATTATGACCTGACACAGCATCAGAATGTATCCGGACAGGATATGACATACTTTGATGATGAGACAAAGGAGAAATACATTCCATACGTTATCGAGCCATCACTTGGTGCTGACCGTGTTGTACTTGCATTCCTTTGCAGTGCATATGATGAGGAGAATATCGGAACAGAAGAGAAACCGGATATGAGAACTGTACTTCATTTCCATCCGGCACTGGCTCCGGTTAAGATCGGTGTGCTCCCACTTTCCAAGAAACTGAACGAAGGTGCAGAGAAAGTATTTGCAGAGTTATCTAAGTATTACAACTGTGAGTTCGATGATCGTGGAAATATCGGAAAACGTTACCGTCGTCAGGACGAGATCGGTACTCCGTTCTGCGTAACATATGACTTCGATTCCGAGGAAGACGGAGCTGTTACAGTACGTGACCGTGATACAATGGAACAGGAAAGAGTTAAGATTGAAGATCTGAAAGCATACTTCGAGAAGAAATTCGAGTGGTAAGATAAATAAGAAAAGCCCGGACTGTAGTTCACAGGTAAGCTTGTGGATTCAGTTTGGGCTGTTTCTTTATAGAGTTTTTGAAATAGCATAGAAGATAGAACGTTGCTGGTCGCACATCGTGTGAACAGTAACGATAGAACAGGAGGAGAATGACATGGACAGAAAAAATGCATGGACAACTTACAGTAAGGAAGAGCTGGACAGATTAGAACAGGTGAATACAGAATACAAGAACTGCCTTGATGCCGGCAAGACAGAGCGCGAGTGTGTTACATTGGCAGTTGAAAAGGCAAAAGCAGAAGGATATAAGGATATCAGAGATATCATTAAAAACTGGAGAAGAGGTGAAAGCCGGAGATAAACTGTATGCAGTATGTATGAACAAAACAATTGCGCTGTTTCATATGGGTACAAAACCGCTGACAGAAGGTATGAATATTCTTGGAGCTCACATTGATTCTCCGCGTATTGACGTAAAGCAGAATCCTTTTTATGAAAATGAAGAGTTTGCTTATCTTGATACACATTATTATGGTGGAATCAAGAAATATCAGTGGGTGACACTTCCACTTGCCCTTCATGGAGTGATTGCAAAGAAAGATGGCACAACAGTTCAGGTAAGTATCGGTGAAAAAGAAGATGATCCGGTCTTTGTTATCACGGATCTGCTGATCCATCTCGCGTCGAAACAGATGGAGAAAAAGGCTGCAACGGTTGTAGAAGGAGAGAAGCTTGATCTTCTGATCGGAAGCCGCCCGATTGAGCAGGATGAAACATTAGAAGAAAAGGAAAAAGAGGCTGTAAAAGCAAATGTAATCAATCTTCTGAAACAATATTATGACATGGAGGAAGAGGATTTCCTCTCCGCAGAGCTTGAGATCGTTCCGGTAGGAAAGGCCCGCGACTGTGGATTGGATCGCAGTATGGTACTGGCTTACGGACAGGATGACCGTGTATGTGCATTTACCTCTCTCTTTGCAATGCTTGATGTGAAAGAAGTAGAGCACACAGCGTGTTGCATTCTCGTAGATAAAGAAGAAATCGGAAGTGTCGGTGCGACCGGAATGCATTCTCGTTTCTTTGAAAATACAGTTGCAGAACTTGTGGCACTGACAGAAGGGGAGTCTGACCTGAAAGTCAGAAGAGCGTTGATGAATTCCAGAATGCTTTCTTCTGATGTAAGCGCAGCTTATGATCCGATGTATGCTGAAGTATTCGAAAAACGCAGTTCTGCATTCTTTGGAAAAGGACTTGTATTCAACAAGTTTACGGGTGCTCGCGGAAAGAGCGGTTCTAATGACGCAAATGCAGAATATCTTGCAAAGATCAGAAATGCAATGGATGCGCAGAGTGTTGCATACCAGTTCGCAGAACTTGGAAAAGTAGATGCCGGCGGTGGTGGAACAATTGCTTACATTATGGCAAATTATGGCATGGAAGTCATCGACAGCGGTGTCGCAGTGTTGAGTATGCATGCGCCGTGGGAAGTGACAAGCAAGGCAGATGTGTTTGAAGCTTATAAGGGATATAAGGCATTTATTGAAGAAATGAGATAAGGGCAGAAAATTGTATATTAATCACAAAAAAAGTAGTTATTTCCAAGTTCTTATAAAGCATGGATAACTATTTTTTGTGCATGTTGTATATTGTATGAAGATTGATGCAAATATGCAAAATGACAGCCTGATGGATGATGTGTTTACAATTTGTGAAAGATAGGTTAACCAATATGAAAAGTATACAAAAAGCATTTGTAAAAATTGTATATAATTACGGACAAAAGACTTGACTCATAAGTATAAAACCATTAAAATATTATATGCGAAATAAAATTATTTTATTTGTAAAAATTATTTTAGGAGGTCATTGATCATGGCAAAATGGGTTTATATGTTCACTGAAGGTAACGCAGATATGAGAAACCTTCTCGGTGGAAAAGGCGCAAACCTGGCAGAGATGACAAATCTGGGTCTTCCTGTACCACAGGGATTCACAGTAACAACAGAGGCTTGTACACAGTACTATGAGGATGGCAGACAGATCAACGATGAGATTATGGCTCAGATCATGGAAGCTATCGATAAGATGGAAGGAATTACAGGTAAGAAATTCGGAGATAAAGAGAACCCGCTTCTCGTTTCCGTACGTTCAGGAGCTAGAGCTTCTATGCCTGGTATGATGGATACAATTCTTAACCTTGGACTTAACGAAGAGGTTGTTGAAACACTGGCAAATGCTTCAGGCAACCCACGTTGGGCTTGGGACTGCTACAGAAGATTCATCCAGATGTTCTCTGATGTAGTTATGGAAGTTGGTAAGAAATACTTCGAAGAACTGATCGACAAGATGAAAGAAGAGAAGGGTGTTAAACTTGACGTAGAGCTTGACGCTGATGATCTTAAGAAACTTGCAGAGCAGTTCAAAGCTGAGTACAAAGAGAAGATCGGTGAGGACTTCCCTACAGATCCTAAGGTTCAGCTTATGGAAGCTGTTAAGGCTGTATTCCGTTCATGGGATAACCCGAGAGCTAACGTATACCGCCGTGACAATGACATCCCTTATTCATGGGGAACAGCTGTTAACGTTCAGATGATGGCATTTGGTAACATGGGAGATGACTGTGGTACAGGTGTTGCATTTACACGTGACCCAGCTACAGGAGAGAACGGTCTGTTCGGAGAGTTCCTGACAAACGCTCAGGGCGAGGACGTTGTTGCCGGTGTTCGTACACCAATGCACATTTCCGAGATGGAGCAGAAGTTCCCAGAAGCATTCACACAGTTCAAAGAAGTTTGCAACACTCTGGAGAAACACTACAGAGATATGCAGGACATGGAGTTCACTGTAGAGCACGGTAAACTGTACATGCTTCAGACACGTAATGGTAAGAGAACAGCTCAGGCTGCTCTTAAGATCGCTTGTGATCTTGTAGATGAAGGAATGAGAACAGAGGAAGAGGCTGTTGCAATGATCGATCCTCGTAACCTCGATACTCTGCTTCACCCACAGTTCGACGCTGCAGCACTGAAAGCTGCTACACCAATGGCTAAAGCACTTGGAGCATCTCCAGGAGCTGCTTGTGGTAAAGTCGTATTCACAGCTGATGACGCTGTAGAGTGGGCTGCAAGAGGAGAGAAAGTTATCCTTGTTCGTCTTGAGACATCACCAGAAGATATCACAGGTATGAAGTCTGCTCAGGGTATCCTGACAGTTCGTGGTGGTATGACATCTCACGCAGCTGTAGTTGCTCGTGGAATGGGAACATGCTGCGTATCTGGTTGTGGTGACATCACAATGGACGAAGCAAATAAGAAATTTACACTTGGTGGAAAAGAATTCCACGAGGGAGATTCAATCTCACTTGATGGATCCACAGGTGCTATCTATGACGGAATCATCCCGACTGTAGACGCTACAATCGCTGGTGAGTTCGGAAGAATCATGGGATGGGCTGACAAGTACAGAACTATGAAAGTTCGTACAAATGCTGATACACCGGCTGATGCTAAGAAAGCTCGTGAGCTTGGTGCAGAAGGTATCGGACTTTGCCGTACAGAGCATATGTTCTTCGAAGGCAACAGAATCGACGCATTCCGTGAGATGATCTGTGCAGAGACAGTTGAAGAAAGAGAAGCAGCACTTGCTAAGATTCTTCCAGAGCAGCAGGGAGACTTCGAGAAACTTTACGAAGCTCTTGAAGGTAACCCGGTTACAATTCGTTTCCTTGACCCACCGCTTCATGAGTTCGTTCCTACAGAGGAAGAGGACATCAAGAAACTGGCTGACGCTCAGGGTAAAACAGTTGATCAGATCAAAGCTATTATCGACAGCCTGCACGAGTTCAACCCAATGATGGGACACCGTGGATGCCGTCTTGCAGTTACATATCCAGAGATTGCTAAGATGCAGACAAGCGCTGTTATCCGTGCAGCAATCAATGTAAAGAAAGCTCATCCGGATTGGAACGTAAAACCAGAGATCATGATCCCACTTGTTGGAGACATCAAAGAGCTTAAATATGTTAAGAAATTCGTTGTAGAGACAGCTGACGCTGAGATCGCAGCAGCTGGAAGCGACCTTGAGTACGAGGTTGGTACAATGATCGAGATCCCGAGAGCTGCTCTTACAGCTGACGATATCGCAAAAGAAGCTGACTTCTTCTGCTTCGGAACAAACGACCTTACACAGATGACATACGGATTCTCCCGTGATGACGCTGGTAAGTTCCTCGATGCTTATTATGATGCTAAGATCTTCGAGAACGATCCATTTGCAAAACTGGATCAGGTTGGAGTTGGCAAGCTCATGAAGATGGCTATCGAACTCGGAAAACCGGTTAACCCAAGCCTGCATGTAGGTATCTGTGGAGAGCACGGTGGAGATCCAAGCTCTGTAGAGTTCTGCGACAGCATTGGACTTGACTATGTATCTTGCTCACCATTCCGTGTACCGATCGCTCGTCTTGCAGCAGCACAGGCAGCAATTGCCAAAGCAGGAAAATAATA
>ENA-OQES01000476-OQES01000476.1-human-gut-metagenome-genome-assembly--contig:-NODE-476-length-16999-cov-3.687293_pt1 | contig 16999 bp, 28 predicted proteins | sample MGYA00242798_ERZ504641 | MGnify/ENA primary metagenome ERZ504641 (study PRJEB26092, sample SAMD00036327) | human gut metagenome | host: Homo sapiens | study: EMG produced TPA metagenomics assembly of... | reverse complement strand
ATCAACGTGCATTTTTTGATGTTTACCTTTGGTAAAAGGGAGTTTGGAATGTCGCATTTAAAAAACTAAATTTTAACACGGTGTATAACGCAAAACGTTATTTCCCAACAAATGCAAGACACTCTTCGGAAAGCAGTGTTATTCTTCGGGCAAGGATGGAACAACATTTCTTGCATCGGGCCATTTCGAGTTCTATAACTGTGCGAACCACTTTTTTGCCCTGCCTTGTCCAGCATACGATATGGTTTGACTAAAGAATCCATCTCGGAGGGGGTGGCGTGAGATTCGTGGTGTTCTCGGACTTCATCTTGAAAAATGAAGTTCGCGTCAACATTCAGCGCGTGCATGATATTGCTTAGCATTGCCATGCTCGGCTCACTTTTACCTGTTTCGTACCCTGTGATAGTTGTTTTTGCACAGCCGACCATGTTGCCCAATTCGGTTTGAGTTAATCCAGCACTTTTTTCCGCGCTTCACGAAGTCTGCTATTATAAGACATTTTGGTATCACCTCAAAGACAATTATAATCGCCAGTGAAGGTTTCCGTCAACAAAAAGTTCGAGAAAGTCGGACATAAATGCAAGAACCCGCTTGACAAAGTGGAGCAACTCGACTATATTATAAATAGTTCGAGATACTCCACTTTTAAAAAAGTAAAGGAGGTAAGATTCAATGGTAATTAACAATCGCCCAGTTTCCGATAACATACTCCGCATCATTAGCGAGAGGGGCTATAAGCAGAGCGCAGTGGCTCGCAAAGCTGGATATTCAAGGCAAACATTCGGGTACATGGTGCATAATACTCGAATTATTCGCCCGGAAGACGTTCAACGCATCGCTTTTGCCTTGGGAGTTGAACCGGGTGAGTTGTTCAAGGATGCTGATCTAGGCGCATAACAGCCGAAACGGCCCTCCGGGGCTGTCTGCCGGGAATGGCCGCCCGGTACTGAAGATGGCAGGCCAAGGAGAGCGGTATGAAAATTATTGAAGCCATACAGGAAGCCTACGGCCCGGAGTACACCACGCTGGAAGATGCCATCAACTGGTGGAGCGGGCCGAGGGCATGGCGCGAGGATTTTACCGCTGTCCTAATTTTAAGGAGCGGTAAAAGACCGTATAAACAGCATTTAAGCGAGGTGCAATTTGACGATGACGAACATTGATGCAGGCAGCCAGCGCATCCGCAGGCTGCCGGACAAGCCGATTGTTGGGGAAACTTACCCCAACGCCGGAGGCATTTACAAGGTGGATCGGTATGATGCCGAGCGCGATCTGGCATGGGTATACAGGCGAGGACGGCTGGAAGTGCTGCGCACATGGCCCCGCGCTGTACGATGTGCCGGGTCGGGGTATCGAGTTGCAGTGGAATTACAGCACCGGGGGCCAGTTCAGTGCCGACGATTGCGGCGAAAGGTGGTGAAGCGATTATGAAATCAAAGAAAAAGAGCAGGCTGTTTCAACTGCCTGCTCTGCCCAAAGCACCGTGGTGGCTTTCGCTGACGATTGCCAGCGTGTCACTCATGGTATCGGTTATCGCATTAACGCGATGATTGCGACGATAAGGCTGGCTATCGAGACGCCTAAAGCCAGCCACGACTGCACCAGCGCAATGCGGTAACGGCGCTTTTCCTGCTCCTGTCTTTTAAATTCAAGCTGCATGGCGGGAGGGATGGCAGCACCACGGGCAATGTCCGGGATGTGAATATCCGGGTCAAACATAAAGATTCACCACCTTTTGCGGCGATTATAGCACAAATACAGAAAAATGAACACCCTATTGCCGAAACGCCCCGCGCGGGCGTCACTGTGAGATGACCTACACAGTCTGATGATGGCAGGTCAGAAAGAGGTGATTTTTTGGGAAGCGTTATTGAAAGCATCGGAAGCAAGTGCCTTGATGGGGCTGTCTGTCCGACACGTTCAGAGAATGGCTAAATCTGGCGAACTGCCCTATCAGACCCACATGAACGAACGAAACAGGCCGGAGTACCTGTTCCCGCTTTCCAGCCTGCCTGATGCGGCGCAGCAGAAATACTTTGCGGAGCACGCGCTCGCCGCGCTGCCTGCGGCGGCCCCGGCCAAGGCGAAAAAAGGCTGACAAGCCCGCCGCCTGCAAACCGCTGGAAGCCTACACTGCCGAGGAACGCGGTGAAATTGGGTACTGGATAACAACCGTTGACCGTTGGCAGACCTACCGCAACAAGGCCGGGACAAAGAAAGCCGAGTGCGACGAAAAATTTGTGCTGCTGTGCCGGATGGAAGAGACAGACCGTCAAATCAGCGTAGAGACGCTTTACAGGAAGTGGGCGGCCATCCGCGAGGGCGACTATGGCGCACTGGTGGATATGCGCGGCAAGGCCCGCAAGGGCATGAGCAAGATGCCGGAGGCTATTGAGAGAGCTTTTTCTGTCACTTTTTCTTGATGAAAGTCAGCTTCCCGTGCCCCGCTGCATTGCGCTGACAGAAGAGTGGGCACAGCAGAATATGCCCGAAGCGATGCCCCTGCCGGGGTATCACACCTTCTACCGCAAAGCAAAGGCTGTGCCTTACCCGGTCATGGTTTTGTGCCGCATGGGCGAGAAAAAATACTATGACCTGTGCAGCCCCTACATACGCCGCGAATATGAGAGCATCAATGCCAACGACTTCTGGGTAGGCGATACCCACACCCTTGATGTGGAGAGCATGGGGCCGGATGGTACGCTGCACCGCCTGTATCTGAGCGCGTGGCTGGACGCCCGCAGCGGTATCTTTACAGGCTGGTATGTCACGGACGGCCCCGGCAGCCAAGCAACGCTGAACGCGCTGCGCAAGGGTATCTTGAAGTTTGGCATTCCGAGCCGCGCCTATGTTGACAATGGCCGAGAGTTCTTGACCTACGACATCGGCGGACGCGGTCACCGCGCCAAAAAGCGGCTGGCCGACGGCAGCGAGCCGTTTGCGCCGCCCGGTGTTTTTGAGCGGCTGGGCATTGAAATGACAAACGCTATTGTGCGCAATGCCCGCGCCAAGCTGGTCGAACGTCGGTTTGAGGATGTTAAAAACTATATTTCCCGACTGTTCCCCACCTACACAGGCGGCAACGTGGTCGAGAAGCCGAACCGCCTAAAGGCCGTTTTGAAGCGCGGGGAGCATATCCCCACCGATGCCGAAGTCATTGCCGCTGTTGATACCTTGATAGAAGGCTACATGAACTGCGACGACTACGGCGGCAGTGTGGCCGAGGATAAAGGCAAGAGCCGCATACAGGTCTGGCACGAGAGTCTGCTCAACGGCGTGGCCCGCCGCCCCGCCAGTGATGACGATCTGCAGCTGATGCTGCTGCGCACCAGCAAGCCCGTCCGCATCGGACGGCGCGGCGTGACCTTGAAGCTGCACGGCTTGGAGTTGGATTTTTACACCCCGGAACTGGTAAATATGCGCATGAAGGAGAAAGTTTATGTGCGGTACGACCCGGAAGATCTGTCCAGCGTGCGCGTCTACGATATGGAAGACCGCTTCTTGTGTGTAGCACCGCAGAACAAGCTGACAGCCGGGTATCTGGAAAATCAAGAACAGATCGCCGACCTTATGGCCGCCAAGCGCCGCGCCGCAAAAAGCCGTGCGGGAATATGGCGCAGCCCTCCGGCTGCCGGATGATCCAGACCGCGCCCTTACCCTTGCAACGGCACTGGCCCAGCGCAATCTGGATGCACTGGACACCTTCCCCAGCCCGAAGCTGATACAGCTGCAGCAGTCGACCCGCGAAGAACCTTTGCTTAAAGCTGTCGGTGACATTGACATCGGCAGGATGAACGAGAACATCATCAGACAACGAGGAGGAATTGAAGATGGAAAAGACCTATAACCCCGCGCTGATCCAGCGCACGCAGCGTTACATGGAGACGCACAGCATCAGTCAAAATCAGTTTGCCGCTAAAGTGAATCTTTCCAGCGCGGCACTGAGCAGCTACCTCAATCAGAAGTATAAAGGCTCGGTGGAAGCCGTCGAGCGGCAGCTGAGCGAGTTCTTCAAGCTGGATGAAGAGGCCGAGGCCGCCGCCGAGAAAACCGCCAGCCTGCTGCCCCGCGCGGCGTATGTGCCGACCAGCATCAGCGAGGATGTCTGCCAGAGCATCCGCTTTGCCCAGCTGGAGCATTGCATGGTCGTGCTGCACGGTGATGCGGGCGTCGGCAAGAGCAAGGGCGCACAGAAGTTCCTGCGCGACCATCCCACGAACGCGGTGGGCATCAGCATCACACCCAGCACGGGCACACTGAACGGCTCTATCAAGCTGCTGGCCCGCGCCCTGCGCGTGCCGGAGTGCCGCAACAAGATGGATCAGATGATGGCACTGCGTTCCCGCCTTGACGGCACAAACTGGGTCATCGTTATTGACGAAGCCCAGCACCTCAAATATGCGGCGTTGGAAGAAATCCGCTCCCTGACGGACGACAACCCCATGACCGGGGAGCACGGTGTCGGCGTGGTGCTCATCGGCAACAGCGAAGTGTACAGCCGCCTGCAGGGCCGCCAGCAAGCGCAGTTTGCGCAGCTATTCAGCCGCATCCGTATGCAGCGCGAGTACACCACCCGCAAGGTTAAAGAAGATGATGTGCGGAAGCTGTTCCCAGTGCTGGCCGAGCAGAACGCCCGCAAGGAGCTGGACTTTCTGCTGAGCGTCTGTCGCAGTCCGTGGGGCATTCGTGGTGCAATGAACCTGTACACCAACGCGGCCAGTGCCAACGATGTAAGCTATGAAAACCTGTACCGCATGGCCGCCCATATGGGCATCGGTATGCTGGGCGCGGTTTGAGGAAGGGAGTTTTTTCGATGAATTTGAAGTGCGGTTATTTTGCCGTGGGCGGCATTATGTGCGGCTCTCTGGTGGGCATCTTCATCGGAGCGCTGGCCGTGAGCGCCAGCCTCGGCTACATGATCCTGCTGCTGGGTGCGTGGGGGTCTGTGCCTTTACATCACATCGCGCAGCCTTATGGACGATGCCCGCCGCGAGGAGGCGGTGCTGAACCAGCCCGCCGAGGAATTTGACAATCCCGATGAACTGCCATCCCTTTACTGGGAGGGGTTTATGACCGAGGCTATGAAGACGCCCTTGAAAGTATGGCCTACACCCGCCCGCCGCGCGTGCGGCCACCCAAGAGCAAGAAAAAAGGTGCTTAGTTTAACAACACCCCCTGCGGGCAGATGCCCGCACCTTAATGCAGCCGCCCGGATGGGCGCGGGTCTCAAGCCCCGGCCAAAGTGCAGAGAGAGGAAGGAGTGTTCTTGTGAAAAAAGGAAGATTGGGAAAAGGCCAAGAGTAGACTGCGTGCTCCACTCGGACAAGTCGATTTGCTGTGCGATGGGTACAGCGTCACACTTGTCAATGAGTGCATCAGCATGTTCCGCAACGGAATAGCAGTGTATGTCAATGGCGAAATACGCGGTTCATGGTTTGTGCAAGATTGCGAGGAGCGCCGGAGGTTTATCCCTCAAAAAGAAACTTCCTTGATGACCCGCAAGCAGATTGCCGCTTATAACAAGATGCCGAAGAAAGACCGAGGACAGCTTAAAAAGTTCCGCGAGAAAACCTTCACGGCCTATCAGACACACTGGACGAACTGGCAGGCGCTTGTCAAGCATTTTGAAGCCAACAATGCCGACATCCGCCTTGTCACGCCGCAATAAAGCAAAGGAGTACATATCTATGGCAAGAAAGAAAGTAACCAGCGTTCCGGCGCTGGCCGACTGGGGCGCAGTGGACAACGCCCTGCGGGACATCCGGGAGTGCCAGCACACGCTGGCGGAAATGGCTGTCCAGCGTGACCGCCAGATAGACAGCATCAAGGCCGACTACGCACAGGGGGCTTTGCCGCTGCAGAACCGGGTCAAGGCGCTGGAAAGCGAGGTCAAGGCATACGTTGATCTGCATCGGGCCGAACTGGACGGCAAGAGCCGCGCTCTGAACTTCGGCACTGTCGGCTACCGTGTCAGCAGCAAGCTGATGCTTGCCAGCAGCCGCGTGGCCGAGGCCATCGCCACGCTGAAGGTGCTGGGGCACACCGAACTTATCAAAACCACTGAAACGCTTGACCGTGAAGCTCTGAAGCGCCAGCCCGGTGATATTTTGCAGCAGGTGGGCGCTTACATCCGCACGGTGGATGAGTTTTACTATGATGTGAGCAGCAAGGAGGCCGACGCGTGATGACTTCTATCGCAGGCGGACTGAACACGGGCATCTGGCTCTGCGCTGTGGTTCTGGGTGCTACCGGGAGCGCCATCATCGTAACGGTGGCGGCATCGCTGCTGTGCGCAGGCGTGAAGTGCATCGTTAAACATTTTAAGAACGGCGGCTGACGCCGGGAAGGGAGGCTACTTATGGCCGGGAGCGGATGCAACGCTTATCAAATCCGAAAAAATTTACGCTATCGGCGGCGCTCTGGGCATGGTGAAGCGGAACGAGGAAGACGACTTGCTGCATGAGTTGGTCGAGGGCATGACCGGGAAAAAATGAGCATTAAAGCCTTGACCTACGGCGAAGCCTGCAAGGTCATCGGCGAGTTGGAGGGGCGGCAAGGAACGCCCCCGCCCCGCAAAAGCGGAAAGCCGCTCCGCAAGACCGCACCGGGCCACACCAGCGAGGGGCAGCGGCGCAAGGTCTGGGCGCTCATGTATCGGCTGCAGGATGCCAGCCCCAGCAAGGCCCCGCTCGGTGACAGGCTGTGCGCCATCATCAAGAAGGAACTGGGCATGGATGCCTTCCCGAAAGACCCCTTCGCGTGGATCAGCTACAAGGACGGCAACAAGCTGGTCGAGGTTTTGAAGGGCTACGTCAAGACCGCGCAGAAGAGCCGGGGTGATGCCGATGGATGAGTGGGAAATCCACCCGACGATCTTTCCCCGCCCAGCGGGAGGTGGCCGACCTTATCGGCTTTGAGAATTACTTGAAGCTGATCGACGTGTACGCTGCCGAGACGATCTACATACCGAAGCGCGACAGTTTTGAGCGGATCGCCCGCAATCAGCGCATCGTGGAGGAATACAACGGCGACAATCTGAAAGCCCTTGCCAAGAAGTACAACTTGACAACGGTGACGGTGCGGGCCATCGTGGACGAAAAGCACCGGGAAATCCGGGCAAAGCCTCTTGATGGGCAAATGAGTTTTTTCCCGCCAGAACGTAAAGTAAAATATTAAAATGCTTAATCTGGCCCATTTTGCGAATCGTGAGTATCATTGGTTATAGAAACCAGTGACACTCACGATTTTTTAGTTTAGGGGTACGGATTATGGAGTTTGATGCGGGGACGTGGTGGCTGATTGGAGTCCTGCTGACGTTCTTGATTGGGGCGTTGGGCTGGATGGTAAAACGCAGTCTTGACAAAATCGAGCGGAAACTTGACAGTGCGGCAACTAAGGCCGAACTTGAAAAAGAGGTCGGCGAGTGCAAACAGCAAATTGCGGAAATTCAGCACACCTACACGACCAGAAGCCAGCACCAGCAGGACTGGACTGAATGCCACAACGACATCAAGTCCATCCAGCGAAACTTTCTGACAAAGGAAGACTACTTCCGGGAGCAGGCAAAAACCGAAAAGAAGCTCGACCAGATATTGAACCTCTTGATGAAAGGACGACTCTCCGATGAATGAAAAAGAAATGCTGATGAAGCAGCTGCGTGCTAACGCCTTTCCGCACAATAACGGCAAGGTCATGCAGGCCATCAACATCATCCGGCACAGCTACAACCGCTTGACCGATGTACAGCAGGCGGCGCAGATTTGGGGCGTCAGCCAAGATGACTTCCTCGACTGCATCAATTATCTGGCGATGGCAAAGTACATCCAGCTGCGCACGATTGCGGACAAAATCCTTGTTCCCGACTTTGCAGACATCGGCTGGGATTTGCTGGAAGCCAAACTTACCGCCGAGGGCATCAGCGTCCTGTGTCACAAAACCAAGGACGAAATGATCGAGGTGTGATATGAGCAGTTGGCCGTTAAATGGCAAAAAGGGCGGCAACCGCAAGCACAGCAAGATCGACACCCTACCCCCGGAGATGAAAGCCACCGTGGAAGAGATGATAATGGATGGCAGTGCCACCTACTCCGACATCGTGACCTATCTGGAGCAGCAGGGGTACAGTCTTTCCGTTTCCAGCGTCTGCCGCTATGCGCAGGGATATGTGGAGAATCTGCAAACCTTGCAGATCGCGCAGGCCAACTTTCGCAATATGCTGGACGAGTTGGAACGCTACCCCGATCTGGACACCACCGAGGCGCTTGTGCGTGTTGCAAGCCAAAACCTTATGACCGCGCTGACCTCTAAAAAGGATGAGGATTGGAGCGCGGTCAGCGTCGATAAACTTATGAATCAGATCAGTGGTCTGACCCGTGCCGTCGCCTACAAGAAGCGCGTGGAACTGCAAAACAAGTCTGACATCGAGGCGGGCACGGGCGATCTGAAAAGCGCCCTGTGGAGCGCCATGGCGAAGGAACGGCCCGATCTATACAAACAGGTATCGGCCTACCTTGATCGCAAGGCACAGGAGGGCAGCGCATGAGTATGTACGCCCTGCAGGTTATGACCGGGATGGAAGCCGAAATCACGCAGAAGCTGTGCGGCAAGGGCGTGGACGCCAGATGCCCGCAGGAACGGCGGATGATCCGGCGCGGTGGCAAATGGCAGGAACAGCTTTACACGCTGTTCCCCAGCTATATCTTTGTAAGCACGCCGGATGTGTACCGTGTCTATTATGCGGTGCGCGATGAGGACGGTGTGCTGCACTGGCTGGGAGCCACCAAAGGCACGCCGGAGGCACTGAGCGCCCGCGAGGAAGCCAACATCCTCTGGCTGGCCGGAGATGGCCCACTGCCGCCCAGCGAGGCGGAGGTGCATGCGGACGGCACTCTGGACTTTACCAGCGGGCCGCTGGCGCACTTGAGGGATTTGCTGGAAAAAGTGAACCGCCATGACCGCCGTGCCACGGTGCGCGTGCCTGTCGGCGGCGAGGATAAAACCATAACCCTTAGTTACCGTTTAAACGGCAGACAGGAAACTGTAAGTAATGCTGCGGCTGGTACGCCCCGCAGCGTGAACGCGGCGGACATATTTTAGAGGATTCCGGCTTGCAGCAAGGCGGAAATGGCGAAGCCTGCCCCCTAAAATATGCCCTGCAATCCAGCCCTGCGCCATAACACCGTTTAAATGCGCGAGAGCGCCGTTCAAAAACGTTCAAACGCGGCGGGCGGCAAAACTGCCCGCAGAATAAGAGAACCGCGCACAGCGCCATTTTTGGGGCTGTTTTGGGCGTCGAGAAATCGACGCCCTATTTTTGATCGAGAAAGGAGCCGCCGATGCGAACAAAAAAGCGGCAGTGTCCGGGAACTGATTGCAGGAATCCGGCAGGCAGCCGAGCAGGAAGCGTACAATCCCGCCGAGGATTTAAAGGCCCTTCAAACGCAGTATAAACGGCTGGGCAAGAAGGACTTCGGCCTTATGCTGGATGCAATGGTTGAAAAATACGCTACCGGGGAATATGCAGCCATCCATGCTGCATTGGTCGAAAAAGCCCGCAACGGTGATATTGAAGCAATCAAGATGTACCGTGAGATGCAGTCGAGCGGCGGCAGCGATGAGGTGGTGATCGTGGATGACGTCGAATAAAAAGCGTATACGGCTGTCGGAGATCATCGGCCCCGCCTTCTATGAGACGCACAAGCTGATCGACATGGGCGTTATCGACGAAGCGGTTGAAGCGGGCGGACGCGCCAGCTTGAAAAGTTCCTATGTCGGCACGGAGTTGGTGCTGCAGCTTTTGAAGCACCCGGATTGCCATGCGCTTGTGACCCGACAGGTCGGTGACACAATGCGTGACAGCGTGTATGCGCAAATCCTGTGGGCAATCGACAAGCTGGGGCTTACCGCAAAATTCAAATGCACACAAAGCCCGCTGCAGTGTACCTACACACCCACCGGGCAGCGCATTCTGTTCCGTGGGTTGGATGATCCGCAGAAAATCAAATCCATCAAGCTGCCGTTCGGTTACATCGGCATCCTGTGGTTTGAGGAAGCCGACCAAATCAAGGGCGGTGAAGATGCGGTGCGCAATGTGCAGCAGTCTGCGCTGCGCGGCGGTGAGTTTGGCCTTACCTTTATCAGCTTCAACCCTCCGGCTGCCAGCCGCAACTGGGCGAACCGCTACGCCCGCGAGGAACGCAAGGGCAAGCGCATCCATCATTCGACCTACCTGCAAGCCCCTGCTGCATGGCTCGGCCCGAAGTTTCTGGCACAAGCGGAGTACATCAAGGAAACGCAGCCGACGAAATACCGCCATGAATATCTGGGCGAGGTCGTCGGCAGCGGTACGCAGGTATTTGAAAATCTGCGGCTTGAGCCTATCTCGCAAAAGACTATCCGAAACTTCGATACCATTGAAAACGGTGTTGACTGGGGCTGGTATCCCGACCCGTGGGCGTTCAACCGCTGCCACTATGATGCGGCACGCAAAACGCTGTATATCTTCGACGAACTGACCCGGCTGCGTACCTCCAACGAGGAAACCGCAAAGCTTGTGCAGCAGCGTATTGAATCGTGGGAGAGCGTGACCGCCGATTCCGCAGAGATGAAATCCTGCGCCGACTACCGCGCTTTTGGCATCCTCTGCCGTGAGGCTGTCAAAGGGCCGGGAAGTGTGAACCAGAGCATGAAGTGGCTGCAAGGGCTGGCAGCCATCGTCATCGACCCGCATCGCTGCCCCGACACGGCAAAGGAGTTCAGTGAATATGAGTACGAGGTTGGCCGTGACGGCACGGTGCTGCCGGGGTATGTGGATGCAGACAACCACCACATTGACGCCGTCCGCTATGCTGTCAACCGTATCTGGATGCGCAGAGGTGCATGATGAAGAAATTTCGAAAATGGCTCATTGACCGCTTTTTGCCGCGCTGGGCCTATGAATCGCTGCTGGAGGAACTGGCAGCCGCCAACAAGAAGCAGGAGGAACTGCGGCAGACCGTAGAGCGGCAACAGTGCTATATTTCCGGGCTGGAATATGCACTGCGGCACATGACACCGACTGTCGTGGTGGAAAGCCATGAAAAAGAAACCAAAGAAAAAGCCGGATAAATGCCGGGGCTGCCCGTGGCGGGCGGCGACAGACTGTTGCCTGTGGCCGCGCTGCTTTCGGAAAATCACTCTATGGGGGAAAGTATGATGGGCGCTCTGATCCGCGCACTGACAAACAACGCAGTCGAAAACATTGAAGAGGCGCTGGGCATGACGGATGCCACCAGCAGTGCCATGAAGCACGCCATCGCAGAGTGGTATGCTGCATGGTATGGCCGCGCCCCGACCAAAACCGAAGATCCCTGCCAGCGCCTGCCGTATGCCATTGTGAACAAGCTGTGCAAGGCAACCTTCGGCGAGTATGACAGCGGCCTGCAACACACCGACAGTGCTAAGGGAAAATATCTTGACCGTGTACGCAACACCTTTGATGCCTGTAAAACCAGCTTTTATGACTCAGGCTATGATTGGCGGCGAGGCGTGGGCAAAGCCTGTACCGATGCCGGATGGACGGCTGACGTGGCAGATCGTGGGACGCGATTCCATCATCATTTTAGGCCGCGATGCAAGCGGCATCCCCTCGGATGTGGCGCTGTGCGAGAAATCCGTATCTGCCGACCATCATTTCTACACGCTGGTCGAGCGGCGCACATCCTTTGCCGGGCGGCTCACGATCCAGTACCGCCTGTACTGCTCCGACAACAAAAGCACACTGGGGCGGCGCGTGCCGCTGGCAAGCCTGCCGCAATATGAGCGGCTGGAAGATGAGTACACCTATGCCGTGCCCATTGATGGCATCGGCATGGTGTTCCTGCGGATGCCCATCACAAACTGTGTAGACGGCAGCGCGGACGGCGTTTCCATCTACGAGCCCGCAATGGGGCTTATCCACCGCATCAACGAAAATGAACTGCAATTCAGCCGTGAATTTGAGTTGGGGCGGATGCGCGTTGTGGCAAGCGCCGATATTCTGCGCACCCACAACGGCAAAAATTCACTGACCGATGATGTGTTCGTCGGTCTGGACGGCAACGAACAGAGCATCGGCATCACACCCTTTGCGCCGACGCTGCGCAATGAAAGCTACGAGGCACGGCGGCAGACCTACTTGAAAGCCATCGAGAATCTGTTGGGCATTAAGCGCGGTATCCTCTCTGACGCCGAGGCCGTGAGCAAAACGGCGACGGAAATCAATTCCAGCGCGGGCGACTATAGCTTGTCTATCATGGATTTTCAGCATCTGTACTACGACGCCCTGCAGGCCGCGCTCCGGCTCGGCGACCAGATCGGGCAGGCATACCGCCTGTGCGATGCGTCGGCGTGGAGCGCGGATGAACTTACTGTAACATGGGGCAACGGCGTGCTGTACGATGCCGATCAAGAGTGGACAGAGCGCAAGGAACTTGTGCAGATGGGCCTGCTGAAGCCGGAACTGGCGCTGGCGTGGAAGTTTGACCTGCCCGCCGAGACGGAAGCCGACCTTGCCGAAATCCGCCAAAAACTATATGCCGGAGTTGAAAGACCTTGAAGGTTGAGGTGATACCGCATGACCGCTGAGCAGCGTGCGGGCTTGAGTGATGCCGCTCTTGCCATGACGCAGCCCTGCATCGATGAACTTATCAAGGACATCAGCAGGCGCGTGCAGAAGGCCGGGGCTATCACTGACACTGCCGAATACCAGCTTTATCGGGCGCAGGCATTGGGCGAAAGCAAGAAGGCCATTGAGCAGGCCGTCTCGAAGCAGATCGGCATCAGCGAGGAAGTCATCGCCAGCCTGTTTGAATATGTGGCTGACAAGAGCCTGAGCCTTGATGAAAACGGCAGCCTAAAGCGGATGACCGAAGCCTACACCCGCATGACCCAGAGCAAGACCCGCGAACTGCTGCGTGACCTGTGGGCCGATACGCCGGAGGGCAAGGTGCAGCCATTGCAGACAGCCTACGCCCGCGCAATGGATTTTGCTTTCCGGCAGGTTGCCACAGGTACACTGGACTTGAACACGGCCATCCACCGCGCCGTGACGCCGCTGGCGAAGCACGGCCTGCGCACCATTGAGCAAAAGAGTGGGCGCAGCGTCGGTATTGAATACGCCTGCAGGCGGTATATCATGGATCAACTCGGCCAGTTGGACGATGAAATCCAGCACGCCGACCATGACGCGCTGGGGTGCGACGGCTGGGAAATCAGTGCCCACGCCGCCTGCGCCCCCGACCATGAGCCGATACAGGGGCGGCAGTACGGCGACGCTGAATTTGAAAAACTGAACAACAGCCTGCAGCGCCGCATCGGGCACCTGAACTGCGGGCACACGGCAAACCCCATCATTTTAGGCGTGAACGCGCCGCAGTACACCAAAGCCCAGCTTCAAAAATTCAAGGATGACAACGAGCGCGGCGTTGTGTACAATGGCTACCGGTACACCTTGTACGAGGCCGGGCAGGAGCAGAGCCGCATCGAAAACGGCATCCGGCTCATCAAGCGCCAGATTCTGGCCGACGAAGAAACCGAAAGCCCCGATCTGCAGAAGCACCAAATCAAGCTGCGGGTCGTGCAGGCCGAGTATGCGAGATTCTGCAAGGCCGTGGGTCTGCCCACCCGCAGCGAACGCCTGCAGGTGGCCGGGTTTGGCCGCAGCCGGTCCAACCGGGCCGTGTGGGCCTACAAAAAGGCTGCGCCGGAACAACTTCGGGATGTAGAAATCGCAGGGCACAAACTGTACAGCGTCACGGATGAACGCATCCGGGCTGTGCCGAAGCCGTTCTTTCAAGGCGTTTCCAACAAGGTCAACGGTCTGGCGCAGGAATACGCCAGAGGCGTGCTGAAAAAGGTGCAGAGGCTGGAAGTCGGCACAGAGGCTGTCGTGAACTTCACCAAAGACGGTAAATGCACAGGCTACTATGTGGGCGGGCAGAACAGTATGAAGGTCAAGCCCCCGGAGATACAAGTGCCCTACTACTCTTTACATAACCATCCCAGCAATGGTATACTTAGCCCAGAGGATATACAGCAGCTTATCAAGCGCCCTCAGATGCAGGGCATCGGCGCTGTCGGCAATGCCGGAGCGCTGTTCACCTGTGAGAAGGTGTTCGGCTATTCCCAAAAGAATGCCGAGGGCTGGTTTAAGGCTTTAAAAAAGAAATATCCTCTTTATAAAGGTGAATCCGGCAAAATCGAAGATGCGCTTGCGCAGCGTATTGCGTTTGCTGAAGAACTGCGAAGGGATGGTGCTAAGTATGGGCTCGTATTTTCAAGATAACCCTCCGACTCCAGAAGAAATCGCAAAGTGGCGAGCAGACCTTACGCGAGGCTGGCCTTATACTGAGGATGATCCCGAGCCGGATTTTTCGACTGGACACCTGACCCGGACCGCAGCGCCACTACGGATTCCATCTATCTGCTTAAAGCAACAGGCAACTGGACAGCGGAAGATGAGCGCATCGCCTTTGATCCCCCAGCAAGACCCCCACCGCGCCCGCTGGCCGAACTGGAAGCGGAGCACGACGCTTTCCTCAAGGAACTGTTCCAAAAAAAGCAAAGTCCCCCTTTTAAACACTGTATAAACGCCATTTGCACCGCTTTTAAAGCGGTGCCTTTTTTCGTGCCCAAAATTATGCAAGAGGTACTTTATGTTCTGTATTACCTATGACACAACCTGTTATGCCGACCCGCAGCGTGCGTTTGATTCCTTTATGCGGCAGCTTCGGGAGTTTTTCGGCCCCGTGCTCCGTGTCAGGAAAAACAAGCGGATCGTCTCACACCCGCAGCCGCACAGGGTTGGCAAGTACCACGCGCCGCATCTGCGGCCCGATCCGCACCCGCATCTGCCGAGGGATCGGCTGCAGGAATATCACTCTGAGCCCGAAATCCCACCCGAAGGAAGCTGCTCCCGCGCCGATGAAGCGCAGGACGATAGCGACACAGACAACACAGACGAAGGAGATCACCTATGATTGACTGGCTGAAACCCATCCTCGGTGATGGGTACAATGAGGAAATCGACAACAAGATCGCCGCCGAGATCAACAAGGGCTTTGTCGTCAAGGCCGACTACGACGCGGCCAAGGACGCCCAGCGTACAGCGGCAGAGGCTTTGGCCGACGCCAACAAGGCGCTGGCCGAGTACAAGGACACCGACATCGACGGCCTGCGCAAGAGTGCCGAGGAATGGCAGGCCAAGGCAGAGCAGGCCGAGAAAGACGCGGATGCCCGCGTTGCGGCGGTGCAGTTTGATGCAAAGCTGGATTCCGCTATTGCTGCCGCGCATGGGCGCAGCGGCAAGGCCATCCGTGCCCTGCTCGATCTGGACGCCCTGCGCGGCAGCGAAGACCCCGACAAGGACATTCCCGCCGCACTGGCTGACCTGCAGAAGGACAGCGGCTATATGTTCGACACCGAGGAAACTCCGCCGCCCTATGCTGCAGGCACGGGCCGCACCGCCATGACCACCGACAATTCTGACAGTGCCCTGCGCAAAGCAATGGGCCTGCCGATGGAATAAGATAAGGAGCAAAACCTATGAGCAACACTATCGAACTCGCAAAATCTTTTGTCCCCAAGCTGGATGAGTGCTACCGACTGGCCTCGCTTACGAGCGTGCTGGACGGTGCGCCCGAACTCGCCAAGCAGGGCGCGAACGCCAACGAACTCATCATCCCCATGATGAGCATGGACGGTCTGGCCGACTACAGCCGCAACGGCGGTTATGTGCAGGGCGGCGTCACCATGACGAACGAGACGGTCAAGTGCAACTTTGACCGTGGCCGCCGCTTTGACGTGGATGTCATGGACGATCTGGAAACCGCTGGCCTTGCCTTTGGCCGTCTGTCGGCTCAGTTCATCCGTGACAAGGTTGTGCCCGAACTGGACGCCTTCCGCTTTGCGTCCTACTGTGGCATCAGCGGCGTCACGAAGAAGGAAGAGACGCTTGCCGATGGCGCGGCCACCGTTGCGGCGCTGAGTGCTGCCGTGACGGCGATGGACGATGAGGAAGTCACCGCCACCGGGCGCTACCTGTTCATCACGCCGACGCTGCTGCAGGGCATCAACGATATGGACACCACGAAGAGCAAGAAGGTTCTGGAAGGCTTCGAGCGGGTCATCAAGGTTCCCCAGCGCCGTTTCTACACGGCCATCAAGCAGCTTTCCGGCAAGACCGGGGAGGAAGCCGGCGGTTACACGAAGGCAGCCGGCGCGGCCAACATCAACTTCGCCATCGTCCAGAAGGATGCGCTCATCCAGTACACGAAGCACGCCGCCCCGAAGATCATCGCCCCGGAGAACAACCCGGACGCGGATGCCTACGTCTTTGGCTATCGCATGGTGGGCATCGCCAAGGCATACAAGAATATGCTGTCTGGCATGTACTTCAGCCACGACAAGGCGTAAGGAGGATTTACTATGGCTATTATCGGATACATCCCGCCCGCCGCCGAGCCGATCCCTGCGGTCAACGCGCAGCCTGTGCCGGACAATGCTCCGCCCGCCGAGGCAGCGGTGGAACTGCCGTTCCCCGAAGTGACGGACACGGCGGCAGAAGAAAAGCCCGCCAAGCGCACAAAGAGGGCGGCGACCAAGGAGTAAACCCATGACGAGTTACGAGTTTTACGTCTGCAAATATGGCGGCAAGGCCATCCAGCCGGACGAGTGGCAGACCGCTTATGCTGACGCCGACGCGCTGATTCGGCGATACGAGCGGCTGTACCGCGTGGAATATCCCACCGACAGCGCCCGCGACACGGCTGTATGTGCCATTGCTGACGCCCAGCGCAGGTTTGCCGATGTACAGAGCGGTGCTGCGGCTGCTCCGGCCAGCGTTACGATTGGCAGCGTAAGCGAAAGCTACGCCGCCCAACACGGCAGCAGCCATTGATGCGACACCCAAGGCACAGGCGGCAGAATACTATCGCATTCTGTGCTTGTATGCTGATGTGTACAGGGGGATGCAGCTGATCGG
>ENA-OQES01000475-OQES01000475.1-human-gut-metagenome-genome-assembly--contig:-NODE-475-length-17005-cov-2.699609_pt1 | contig 17005 bp, 23 predicted proteins | sample MGYA00242798_ERZ504641 | MGnify/ENA primary metagenome ERZ504641 (study PRJEB26092, sample SAMD00036327) | human gut metagenome | host: Homo sapiens | study: EMG produced TPA metagenomics assembly of... | reverse complement strand
GCAAAAGAAATCATCAACGACTCTCCTTATGAATTATGGACTCCCGAACAATACGCTGAGGCATGGGACAAGCAAGATCCGAACCATACAAAGAAATGATTTTTGAATTGATAAACAATGGTTCTGATGACTGGGCCGACCGTGAAGGCATAGGCTACTTGCTGAATGAACAAGGATATGCCGATGCTATCTGTACAAAATCATTTGTTGATATGTTAGCTCAAGATCCAAGTGATGTCCGTTTGGATGTAATCTTGCCGGTACAATTGAAAACAGATGACAATGGAAAACCGACCGATATGTATAAGACCTATGGAGACAATCGTATCTTTATCAATAAATTCCCAATGGGAAGTTTGGGGGATATGCGGTTAAACAACTTACCTATTCTTCGTTTGTCAGAAGTGTATTTAAATGCAGCAGAAGCCGCAGCTAAGTTGAATGACAAAACTTCCACAGCTAAATATCTGAATGAGATTATTAAAAACCGTACAGATGATACAAAACAATTAGTTACAGAGTCTACCGCTACTCTAGAAAGAGTCTTATTGGAACGTCGTAAAGAATTAGTAGGTGAAGGACAACGTTTCTTTGACGCCATGCGTAATAATGAAACCGTAACACGCTATACCAATGAAGATGAGAAAGGTTGGCATTATTCTATAAATAAAGAATCACAAGTATTCGACCGTACTTATTTTAGAACGATTTTACCAATACCTGTCAGTGAAACCAATGCTAACCCTACTTTAAAAGCTCAACAAAATCCGGGTTACTAAATAAGACCCAACTCCGCTGATTCTCCAATGATCTTCAAAGGAGGGAGTTGAAAAAAAGTGCTTTTCAAGGGATGCCCCCATACACAGGAGCATCCCTTTAAAATCAAATATCGGGCATTCCTTATGCAAATACATTGTTTGTGCCAACAGACTTATCCATCAACATCTTCCATTCAATTTTATAAGAAAGAAGCGATTTCCCGCCAATCCCTCATATCAAAACCAGGTTTAAAAGGCAAGCTCTTTCTCACCTTTTATATTATAATAAACATTTCCCATCCCTACGTTTTTCGCACCTTCAACGTCATTCTTCCAATTATCTCCAATCATTAAAGAAGTATGCAGCTCGGACTGCGTAGCCGACATGGCAAAATGAAAAAATCTCCGGAAACGGTTTATGTACTCCTATATCCTCTGACAAAACTATTTTCTTAAAATATCCTTCCACACCGGCAGAACGCATCTTCTGCTCTTGCAATTCCCTAAATCCATTGGACAAAATATACAGATTATAAGCGGATGCCAAATATTCCAAAGCCTCTCTTGCATGAGGCATCAGTTTCTTCTTGTAAACTATATCATCAAAAAAAATTATCCGAATAGGACTTTCACCAACGCTTTATCTGCAACGCCTACCTGCAACAACGGATAGGCAAATCTTTGCTCATTCAACTCATCTTTTGTAATCCTACCAGCACCATATTCATTCCACAACTCCTCATTCTTCCCGCTATACAAAGTATAAAATGCGAAAAAGAACGAAAATAACGATCAAAATGATATTTATCATACATGTCTTGGAATGTATCACGAGCGTTTTCAGTAAAAGCCCATACCGTATCATCCAAATCAATAAATATACTTCTATACATACAACATAAAGCAGATTCAAAAAAGGGTTGCGTCACTCACGGCACAACCCTTTCACAGAACAATAATTTAAATTCCTTATTTCACCTGAATAACAAGATAGCGTGATACGCTCCAGAATTCAGTAGGATTTGTAATCTTCAAAGTCAGCTGGCCTTTCGCATCTTTCACCAGTTCATATGAACCAGCCGGATGTGTAGTCAGCAATTCGGCGCGTTTAGAATACAACTTGATTTCCTTATCAGTACGAATATCAATCTGAGTAAAATAATCCTTATTAAAATCCGCACTTTTCAGGACATCACCTTTTTCAAGAATTTTCTGGTCCTTCAATTCAGATTTTGTACCAAAAACAAACCAGGCAGCATTCAAAGCTTTATCCTGGCTGGCTACAGTTGCAGCCTTCGCCTCATTTTCAGCGGTCAGTTCACTTACATTCTGGCTTAAACCGGCCACAGCATCATCCAGCTCAGCGATACGAATATTTTTTGGAAGCCAATTCAGCCTGCAAAGTCTCAATCTGCTGCTGTTTAGCTTCCAACTCCTTCGTCAGGTTGGCTACAGCTTTCTTCAACTGAGCGGAATTATACTGACTATTCTTCAATTGCTTCTCCAGTTTCGCAATCTGCTCACGGTTTGACTGTAATTTTTCACTGATGAAGCGAATATCTTCTTTTATCTTATCAGCACTATTCTCACGAATAGAACCACTCTGTAAGTCTACACGATTCTCAGCTTCATTTATCTGACGAAAACCTTCCTGTACTTCATTGAAAGCACCCATGATATCGTCCAATTCAGCATTTCTGTTTGACAGTTCCACCATCAAAGAATCATTTTGAGCCTTCAAGGCATCTTTCTGAGCTCCATTACCGCATGAAGTCAATAAAGCCACAGATAACAACGATAAAAATACTAGTTTTTCATTTGCTTTACATTTTAAGTTTATTCATTTTAGTCCTCTTTCCCACCGAGTACGATTACGATTTCACCTCGCGGCTCGTTTTGAGTGAAATGCGCTATAACTTCAGTTAATGTGCCCCGAACACTTTCTTCGTGAATTTTTGAAATCTCACGACATACGGAAACAGGCCTTTCGGCACCGAAAAACTCGGCAAATTGAGTTAAGGTTTTCACCAAACGGTAGGGTGATTCATAAAATATCATCGTCCGTTTTTCTTCTTGCAAAGAGGTCAAACGGGTCACTCTTCCTTTTTTTTGTGGCAGGAATCCTTCAAAGCAGAAACGTTCATCAGGCAATCCCGACGCCACCAGCGCAGGTACAAAAGCAGTAGCTCCAGGCAAACATTGCACCTCAATGCCACTCTTCACACACTCACGCACTATTAAAAACTCCGGGATCAGAAATACCAGGAGTTCCGGCATCAGATATTAAAGCAACAGTTTCGCCCGCTTTGATGCGATTCACAATACCTTCCACTGTTTTATGCTCATTAAACTTATGATGAGACTGCATGGCGTTTTTAATTTCAAAATGTTTCAAAAGAATACCCGAAGTACGCGTGTCTTCCGCCAATATCAAATCAGCCTCTTTCAACACACGGATGGCACGGAAAGTCATATCCTCTAAATTTCCTACTGGAGTAGGTACGACATACAGTTTTCCCATAAAACAATTGCATTCTGTTATACTGGAACAAATGTAGAAAGAATTTAAATGCATAAAGTTAATTGTCCCAATTATTTAACAGATGTTGCACTTTTGTTTAACATTATATCTTTTATTAATAAATTTCCAAGTGAAATAATCCTTTTTCGGGGTACAAGTCGTACATTTGCACTCAGAATTAATCTAATTGTTATAACTAAATTATGGTAGTTTTTTTACAGAAGACCACATCCAGGAAACACGTAGAAGAGGAAGAATAGAAGTAATATGCGGCTCAATGTTCTCAGGTAAACCGAGGAACTAATCCGCCGTTTGAAAAGAGCGAAGTTTGCCCGTCAACGGGTTGAAATATTCAAACCGGCCATAGATACACGCTATTCGGAAGAAGAAGTTGTATCACATGACAGCAACTCTATTGCCTCCACCCCTATTGATTCTTCTGCCAGCATCTTGCTTTTCTCCTCAGACAAGGATGTAGTGGGTATAGACGAAGCGCAATTTTTTCGACGAAGGTTTGGTTGATGTCTGCAACAAGCTGGCAGACAACGGGATAAGAGTCATCGTCGCCGGATTGGACATGGATTTCAAGAGAGTTCCTTTCGGACCTATACCTGCCTTGCTGGCTATTGCAGACGAAGTAACCAAAGTTCATGCCATTTGTGTGAAATGTGGGAACTTGGCCTATGCCACCCACCGAATCACCAAAATGCGAAAAATCGGGTCCTATTAGGGGAAAAGGCAGACTATGAGCCTCTTTGCCGGACCTGCTATATGGAAGCTTTGAAAGAGGAAACTGAAAATAAATAACACACACTTTATGATACAGAAAAAAATAACATTCGATAGTTTTATCCGCGGAATATTGACAGCGATGGTCATTATCGGCATTCTATATCTGGTCAACCGACTCAGCGGAGTGCTGCTTCCTTTCTTCATAGCATGGCTGATAGCCTATCTTATCTATCCGATGGTCATTTTCTTTCAGAACAAATTGCGTCTGAGGAACCGGGTAATCTCCATATTGGTTGTTTTGCTGGTATTACTGTCCATTATCACTTTAGCATTTGTAGGACTTGTACCACCAATCATTGAAGAATTCGGCAAACTGAAAGAATTGCTCACCGCCTATTTTATCGAAGGATCCAAGCAAGCAGCCATTCCCGGCACAGTGGCCAATTTCATAAAAGAGCACATAGATATGTTGAAAATACACGAAGCGCTGAACGAAAGCAATTTTGCGAATACCATGCGTAATGTTCTTCCCCAAGTATGGGCATTGCTGACCCAATCTGTCAATATTGTATTCAGTGTATTCACCTCATTCATCATCCTGCTGTACACTTTCTTCATTCTATTAGATTATGAAGCCATTGCACGGGGATGGATAAAACTGATCCCTGCCAGACACCGTGAAATGACAGTACATATTGTCACGGATGTACAGGACGGCATGAACAAATATTTCCGCGGGCAGGCGTTTGTCGCTTTTTGTGTAGGGATTCTGTTCAGCATAGGGTTTCTTATTATTGATTTCCCGTTAGCCATCGGTTTCGGATTGTTTATCGGGCTTCTCAATATGGTTCCCTACCTTCAGCTTATCGCTTTTATTCCCACAGTCTTATTAGCCTTACTGAAGGCTGCGGATACAGGAGAGAATTTCTGGTGGATATTATTTTGCGCCTTCCTTGTGTTCTGCATCGTACAAATTATACAAGACGCTCTGATTGTACCGAAAGTTATGGGAAAAAGTCACAGGATTGAATCCTGCTATCATTTTATTATCCCTCTCCGTCTGGGGGGACATTAATGGGAATTGTAGGTATGATTATCGCTTTGCCTTGTACCAGCTTGATGCTTTCTTACTATCAAAGATACATACGAATAAAAGAAAAAGAATTTTCCGGAGGGATAGAACACACTGATTTTCAGCACAAAGAGAATTCACACGAAAAAATTAATTCAAAAAAAATTCAAGTAATATATTTGCATATTTCATCTAAAACGTCTACCTTTGCACTCGCAATTCGGAAGAATAGCAATAACAAAGGATTGATTCGCTAGCTCAGCAGGTAGAGCACAACACTTTTAATGTTGGGGTCTTGGGTTCGAGCCCCAAAGCGGATCACCAAAGAATCAGAGAGTTACACCAAAGTAACTCTCTTTTTTTGATGCCTTAAACTCGCCGGTTTACATGGTTCAGTTAAACCGAGAGTAAATCCAAGATGGATTTTCCGGATCAGTTTTCCAAAATATTCTTGGCGTATCAGCCTTTCCCTTCAGCTCCCACTAGAAAGTTCGAAGCATTTATGCCCTCATGCCCTCACTGCAAACATAACAAGCTAACTATAAACCATTTATACGCCAATGGTAAAAATACTTGCTCTCACTCATACCCTCATACCCTCACTACATTTTCAAGGAAAATTTCACATAGTATACTGTTTATCAATCATATACTCTCATTTTTTATAAACTATTCCAGCTTGACACAAAGTAGAGCATTCCAAGTCTTTTCAAGAAAAGCACCATAAAAGATTTGTACCTCCAAGGAATGACGGCTTACGATGCATCGGCAGAGATGAAAAAAACACCCCTGCCCTGATGTGGATTTTCATTCTGAACGTATGGAAGTTCATATACATACATATAAGAATGAATATAATATATGTATAACCCTGTACATACACCGGATTCATCACTAAAAGATTTTACCTGTATCCCCAAACCTTTCCCGCCGTATGATTAAAGGTTTTCTTCCCGTCTGTTTTATCTCCGCAAGCCTTTGGAGTTATCTCCATAAGCTTTGGAGTTATCTCCCAAGGCTATGGAGTTAACTCCAAAGGCTATGGAGATAGAATACATCCGCATAAAAAGGGTTAATCTGGAGATAGAAAAGGCTTAGGCAACAGGGCTGGATGCGATATGCATTCTTTTAATCCCGCCGACGGATTATTAATTTTTTCCGTATCTCCTCCTCTTGAATGTCACAACAGCAGAAAAACCGGACCGACAAGCTTCTTTCACACACACTACAGATGTTTATACCGAGCCTGAAAAAAGATATGAATGGAACAATAAAAACAGCCTTCATTAAATTTCCACCACCTCAATTTACCAACTGTTCAAACAAATGGCCACACTGTTCTATTTCTCCCTTTTAAACATAAATAATACCGATGGCTTGTTCATTCCTAGAATAATAAATACCTTTGCAGCCTTAATAAAAAACGCAATGAAGTTTGATATAAAAAAGCATATTTATTTAATACTTTTATTCATCTTATCTTTCACTGTAGAGACAGCTCAGTCACAAGAAGTTACCAACATCCATATAGCAGCGACAGATACGGTGCCAACCTATACCAGCGACTCTGCCGTTATCAATTTCTTAAAGGATGCCGGCATTCCTATCACCCAAAATCAGCAAACTGAAATTATTAAAAGCGGTCGGGCCAAATTCATCGATCTCTTTGAAGAAATACGGCATGCCAAACATCATATCCACTTAGAATACTTCAATTTTCCGTAACGATTCCATAGCGAACGCACTATTTGATTTATTGGGCAGAAAAAGGTGAAAGAAGGAGTGGAAGTCAGAGCTTTGTTTGATGCCTTCGGCAATTGTCAAACAACAAGCCATTGAAAAAGAAACACATACAAGCAATCCGTGACAAAGGAATCGAAATTGTCAAGTTCGACCCTTTCAAATTCCCCTATATCAATCATGCCCTGCACAGAGACCATCGCAAGATTGTAGTCATAGACGGAAAAATTAGGATATACCGGTGGCATGAACATAGCCAATTACTATATAAAGGGTCTGCCGGAAATAGGCGACTGGCGCGACATGCATATCCGTATAGAGGGAAATGCCGTAAACGAATTGCAGGACATCTTCCTGGCCATGTGGAACAAAAGCACTAAACAACACGTAAGCGGAAGCCAATACTATCCCCTACGAAACGATTCTACTTTCAAGGGAAATAAGAATGTAGCCATTGTAGACCGCATTCCGAAAAAATGAACCCAGACTGATGAGGCAGACTTATATCAAGTCCATTGATGCCGCACAGGATAAAATACAAATAGTGAATCCCTATTTCACTCCCATTCCAAGCATTAAAAAAGCCATAAAACGTGCGTTGAAGCGAGGCGTTGAAGTAGAAATCATGATACCGGGCAAATCGGATATTCCTTTTACCCCCGATGCCGCGTTCTATACAGCAAACAAGCTGCGTAAGAAAGGAGCAAAGATTTATGTGTACAATGGCGGGTTCCACCACTCTAAGATCATGATGGTGGACAGCCTGTTCTGCACTGTGGGAAGTACGAATCTGAACAGCCGCAGCCTACGCTATGACTATGAGGTCAACGCTTTCATTTTTGACAAAGAAACCACACATGAACTGAACACCATGTTCGAGCATGACAAGCTGGACAGTACCCTGTTTACCAAGGAAGAATATAAAAAATCGCTCCGGATGGAAACGCTTCGTCGGTTGGTTCGCCAATCTGTTCACTCCGTTCCTATAAACCTCTGCCACTTCCCCAAACAAAGGTTTACAGATTGTTTCATCTCCTGCAAGGACGGGGCTTATCCCATCCGCAAGTATGCTCCATGCAGTAAAGCTTGACAGGTCATCATCAAAGAGAGCAATGCCTGTAAGCAGGAGAAAGGTTACTCCACCATCACGGACGGTATCCCTGACAAGTGTGGAAAACCACGGCTTAGCTGCAAGGAAATGCTTTTCTCTCCGTATGTTTCACTTTATTATAGAACAAAGATAAAATAAATCGCTTTTTCATCCCCATAAACTACGATATTTTCTTATTTTTGCCCAAATATGTAATTCCGCCCGAGAAGGCATAAGAGAACGAGACAGAACGATGAGAGTAGTTGATTTAATAAAAGCACGGACAATACGGCTTTTTCTTTTGAAATCTCCCTCCGCTGAAAGGAACGGGTATTGAAAAACTGTATAAAACGGTTGATACGCTACGCGAATTCGACCCTAAATATATCAATATTACAACCCACCGCAGCGAATATGTGTACAAGGAGCTGGGAAACGGGCTGTACCAACGTACACGCCAGCGCCGCCGTCCCGGAACAGTTGCTGTTGCCGCCGCTTTGCAGAACAAATACAATATAACGACAGTGCCACATATCCTGTGCAGCGGTTTTTCCCGCGAAGATACAGAATATGTATTGTTAGATCTACAATTCCTGGGCATCACCGACTTGTTGGTACTGCGTGGTGACAAGGCAAAGCACGAATCAGCTTTCGTACCCGAAAACAACGGTTACAACCACGCCATAGAACTGGAAGAGCAGATCAATGATTTCAATAAAGGCGTATTTGTAGACGGTTCCCCCATCAAGGTAACAGGAACTCCGTTCAGTTATGGAGTAGCCTGCTATCCTGAAAAACACGAGGAATCACCCAATATGGAACAAGATATTTATTGGCTGAAGAAAAAGATTGAAGCAGGAGCTGAATATGCTGTGACACAGATGTTCTATGACAACCGCAAATATTTCGAATTTGTAGAAAGGGTAAGAAAAGAAGGAATCAATGTACCTATTATTCCGGGTATCAAGCCTTTCCGCAAATTATCCCAGCTGAACATGATACCCAAGACGTTCAAGATAGACTTGCCGCAAGAACTGGCAAGCGAAGCGATGAAATGTCAAACAGATGAAGAAGCGGAAAGTCTTGGCATAGAATGGTGCATACACCAGTGCCGTGAATTAATAGCCTGTGGGGTTCCCAGCATTCATTTCTATACCGTAAGTGCCGTGAACAGTGTAAAGGAAGTTGCAAAAGCAATTTATTAAACAGTAAATAAATGACTATAAAAAGCAATGTTATTTAAAGATGTAATAGGACAAGAGGAAGCAAAACAGCGGCTCATAGCCGAGGTAAAAGAAGGAAGAATCCCTCATGCACAACTGATTTGCGGTCCCGAAGGTACAGGAAAGTTGCCTTTGGCAATAGCTTATGCCCGTTACATCTGCTGTGAAAACCGTGGTGAACAAGATGCCTGCGGAATTTGCCCCACTTGTGTGAAATTCAATAAGCTGATACATCCCGACCTGCATTTCGATTTTTCCTGTTATCAGCAAAAAAGCCGGAAAGGATACCGTATGCGATGATTTCATAGCAGACTGGCGCAACTTTGTCCTGCAGAACCCATATTTTAATCTGAACCATTGGCTGAAAGAGATGGGAGCAGAAAACCAACAGGCGCAAATCTTTGTAAAAGAGAGCGATGAGATTGTACGAAAGCTCAGCTTGAAATCCAGTCAAGGCGGTTACAAAATCATGATTATATGGCTTCCCGAAAAGATGAACGTGGAATGCAGCAACAAACTGCTGAAGTTACTGGAAGAGCCTCCTGCCATGACTGTCTTTTTATTAGTATCCGAAGAGCCTGATGCCATTTTGCAAACGATCCAAAGCCGTACCCAACGATTTAACATTCATGGGATCAAAGAACCTGAGATCTCAAAAGTATTGCAAACCAAATACGGACTACAACCGGAAGATGCTGACGATATAGCACACCGCTCAGAAGGCAATTTTCTGAAAGCACTGGAAACCATACATCTGAGCGAGGAAAACAAACTGTTCTTTGAACTCTTTATCAATTTGATGCGCCTTTCCTATCAACGGAAGATACGCGAAATGAGACAATGGAGCGATGCGGTAGCCTCCATGGGGCGTGAACGTCAGAAGAATTTTCTGGCCTACTGCCAACGTATGATACGAGAAAACTTCATATACAACTTTCATCAACGTGATTTAGTGTATATGAATCCCGAAGAACAAAATTTTTCCACCCGTTTCGCACCGTTTGTCAACGAGCGGAATGTGATGGGCATAATGGACGAACTTAGTGAAGCACAATTACATATAGGACAGAATGTGAATCCCAAAATGGTGTTCTTTGATTTCTCTTTAAAAATGATTGTGCTATTGAAAAATTAAAAGTTGAGAATTGAGCATTAAAAAACTAACAGAACCGCATGGCATTTATTTCTTAGTTCTCAATTTTCAATTCTCAATTAAAACAGAATTATGGACAATGAATTCAAATTAAAGAACGGAAGCGGCTGTTTGTGTTGCAAAGGCTGCGGACGACAGGATAAGCAGCTGAACACCTACGACTGGCTGGCTGATATTCCCGGCAACACCGAGGAACAGGAAATGGTTGAAGTTCAATTCAAGAATACCCGCAAAGGGTATTATAAGAACAGCAACAAACTGAAGCTGGAAAAAGGGGATATAGTAGCTGTAGAAGCAAGCCCCGGACACGATATCGGTACAGTAACCCTGACGGGAAGATTGGTACCTTTGCAAATGCGTAAGGCAAACATCAAACCCGATGCCGAAATCAAGCGTATCTACCGCAAGGCAAAACCTGTAGATATGGAAAAATACGAGGAGGCAAAAGCCAAAGAACATGACACAATGATCCGGTCCCGCCAGATAGCCAAGAATCTGAACCTGGACATGAAGATCGGTGATGTGGAATATCAAGGCGATGGCAACAAAGCTATCTTTTATTACATCGCGGACGAACGTGTAGACTTCCGCCAACTGATCAAAGTACTGGCCGAAGCTTTCCGTGTACGTATAGAAATGAAACAAATTGGCGCCCGTCAGGAAGCCGGACGCATTGGCGGTATCGGACCTTGCGGACGTGAATTGTGCTGCGCTACCTGGATGACAAATTTTGTATCTGTATCTACCAGTGCGGCACGTTATCAAGATATTTCTCTGAATCCTCAAAAGTTAGCCGGACAATGTGCCAAGCTGAAATGCTGCCTAAACTATGAGGTAGACGCCTATGTAGAGTCCCAAAAACGCCTTCCAAGCAAAGAAATGACTTTAGAAACGACGGATAGTACATTCTATTTTTTCAAAGCGGATATTTTGAAGGGAACTATCATGTACTCTACAGACAAAAACTTCATAGCTAATGCCGTAACCATCACCGCACGCCGTGCTTTTGAAATTATTAATATGAACCGACGGGGTGAGAAACCGGAAAGCTTAACCGAATCTGTCAAAAAGAACGAACCTCAAAAGCCCGTTGATTTAGTAGAACAAGAAAGCTTAACCCGATTCGACAAACGAAAAGGCAACAACAGCAACCGAAAGAAAAAACGTAAGCCGGAAAATAACGGTAATAACGGAGAAGGTACTCCCAATGAAAACAGACGTCCGCAACAACCTAAAGAGAACCGCTCACAACAACCCAAAGAAAACCGGCCACCTAGAGAAGGACGTCCCAAACAACCTAGAGAGCCTAAAGAAAACAAGGCTCAGCAGCCACGCGAAGAGAACGGAAACCGCCCTAAAGAAGAAAATCGCAACAGGGAAAGTCGCAACCGGGAAGAACGCAGTCGTGAAAATCGGGAAGACGGAAACCGGAACCGCAATAAACGCCGCCCCAATAATGGTAATAATGAAGGAGGCAGTGAAAACCGGAATAACGGAGGAGGAAAGGAAAATGACAACAAGAACAACGGAAACAATAGCCAAATCCCGAATGAAAAGCCACAAACTCCTGTATCAACTAAAGAATAAACTGACATGGCTGCCAATACTCATATTGGCAGCCTGTCAAAACAATATCATCTATCACTCTTACGCCCCCGTCCCCCTTGACGGATGGGATAAAAGTGATACTCTTGTTTATACCCTGCCCAATTCTATCCCTGCCGGAAATTACGAAGCAGAAATCGGTATCCGTTATCAAGAATCTTATCCTTACAGAGATATTTGGCTAGAAGTCAGCCATAACACAAAGGATACTTTAACTTACGTCACAGACACTTTACAACTTTTTCTGGTTGACGAAGCTGGAAATAAAACAGGAAATGGTCTTTGTGGATTATATCAATGTGACCTGCCTTATAAAGCATCTATTCCTATCCGTACAGAAGGAAGCGCACGTACTTTCCGCATCGTCCATATCATGACGGACAACCCGTTGACTGGAATCAGCGATATAGGTATCCGGTTGCGCAAACCGGAAAACCAATAAGCTCTAACGTTTTCCCCGCCCTGCATCAATACGCAAGAATACAAAAAGCAAGATCGTAAATCCCCACAAAGAAGATCCCCCATAACTGAAAAAAGGCAGTGGTATGCCTATAACGGGGGTCAGTCCTAAAACCATACCTATATTAATAAACAGATGGAATAAGAAAATGCTTAATACCGAATATCCATAAACACGGGCAAAACGAGTATGCTGACGCTCCGCCACCACAATAAGACGCAAAATAAGTCCGGTAAAAAGAAACAATACGGCCGCCGAACCTATAAAGCCTTCTTCTTCCCCTACCGTACAGAAGATAAAGTCTGTATCCTGTTCAGGCACATACTTCAGTTTAGTCTGTGTACCATTCAAAAAGCCTTTCCCCCATAAGCCTCCCGACCCAATAGCAATCTTACTCTGATTCACATTGTATCCTGCCCCCGCCAAGTCTTCCTCCATACCAAGCACCACTTTAATACGTATCTGCTGATGTGGCTCCAGCACATTATTGAAAACATAATCGGCAGAAAAAAGGAAATCCCACCGAACCTATCGCAAATAGAGCAATATAAAAATAATTACGCATACGTTCATGCATAGAAAGGAAGATCAAATAGAACAATAAAACTACGCACAATCCATATTGGAACCAAGTAATGTCAAAAGGGATAACATAATACGAAAATAATAAAGCCAGCAAGGTACCACCAACACCAATCCCTCCGATATACCACACTACCGATGCATTTTTTGCAATAACTATTAACTAATAAAGCAGAAAGGATGACTATCAGCAGCAACACAGAAAATTCACCGATGGAAGTACAGTCATCCGCCATCAATTCATTGCCAAAACGGATTCCAACTACAAAATAGACCACGGCGCAAATACCCGGCAAACAAAATAGAACCCGGCATCCCCTCCGGTACAGCATGAAAAAAGAAAGCCAGATAAACCAAAGCCGACCCCGTTTCCCGTTGCAAAATAATAAGCAGCATGGGCAGCAACACCATCCCTACCACAGGCAATGAATACTTTAACTTACTCATTGTAAACCCGTAGACATTCATAAATTTAGCCAAAGCCAGCGCCGTGGCAAATTTAGCAAATTCCGCCGGTTGCAAACTTACAGGTCCGAATTTATCCATGAGTAAGATCCCTTAGTATCCTCTGCCAGAAAAGGTGTTATCAACAACAGCAGCATCATGCCTCCATATAAAATGTAAGCAAACATATCATATAACTTATCCTCCAACATCATCAGGATAAATCCGAGTCCCCAAAGAGCAACAGATCCATAACAAACTGCTTTTCCTGCCCTAGTGTCGAAACTGAAAAAAATCAATCTCACCATATCATAGCTGGCTCCACATACGCTGAACCATCCAAAGATAACCAGCATCAGATAAATGCAGATAGTCATCCAGTCCACTGATTTCCATATACTATCGTTCGTGTATGCCATAATCTATTCGTCTGTTTTGTATTTCCGCCGCTTTCGCCTCACTTTCCGGTGAAAGTTCGCCTTTTAAATATTTCTCCATCATCAATGCACCGATAGGTACACCATAGGTTGCTCCCCAACCTCCATTCTCTACATAGACTACCACGGCAATCTTAGGATCATTCATTGGTGCAAACCCCATAAAAGCAGAATGGTCCTTTCCACGGTTTTGCGCCGTACCTGTCTTGCCACACACTTCAATTCCCGGAATATTCGCATTACGGCAAGTTCCTCCCAATACTGCCGAACGCATACCTTCGACTACCGTCTGATAATGTTCACGGCTTACTTTAGTATAACGTTTGGTCGTATACAGGGTATCCAACGGCTCGTCTTCCACTTCTTTCACTACATGCGGAGTAATATAATAGCCCCGGTTAGCAATAGTAGCCCCAAGGTTAGCAATCTGCAACGGAGTAGCCGTCACTTCCCCCTGGCCGATGGAAATAGAAATAATCGTCAGTCCGTTCCATGATCCCCGATAGTTCTTATCATAATAAGCAGCATTCGGGATCATCCCACGCTTCTCACCCGGAAGGTCTACTCCCAAAGGATAACCAAATCCCATAGAAACCATATAATCACGCCATGTATCTGCAGCTCTGTACAGAACCATACTTCTTCTTCGCCCCTATCATGTGAAACAACCCCCAACAGAAATAACCGTTACAGGAAGTTGCAATGGCAGGCACCAAAGGCAGGGGCGACCCATGAGAGTGGCAGCCCACCCTAAGACCGGCATACACAAAGGCCATGATAGCAAGAATAGGCTGTCTGAGGAGTAATAATCCCCTCTTGCAGGAAAGTCAACGCCTGAGTAGTCTTGAAAGTAGATCCCGGTGGGAATTGCCCCATAATAGAACGGTTCAGCAATGGTTTCCAACTGTCACGCGCCAGTTCCAGATGATTTTTACCCCGTTGGCGCCCCACCATCAATCTTGGGTCAAAAGTGGGAGCAGATACCATACAAAGTATTTCTCCTGTGGATGGCTCGATAGCCACTATACTGCCTATCTTCCCTTCCAACAGACGCTCTCCCAACATCTGAAGCTCTATGTCTATACCTAGTTTCAGATTCTTCCCCGGAACGGGAGTCTTGTCATATTTCCCGTCCATATACCGTCCCTGAATACGTCCACGGGCATCGCGCAGTAATATCTCCACTCCTTTCTCGCCCCTCAACTGTTTTTCGTATGAGCGTTCCACCCCCTGTTTCCCTATGAAGTCACCGCGTACATAGTAATCATCGGCTTCAATATCCCCCTTGGACACTTCTGCAATATCTCCCAGAACATGAGCAGCCGCATTGTAATTATACTGGCGGATAGTACGCCGCTGAATATAGAAACCGGGAAACTTGAACAGTTTTTCTTGGAAGACTCCGCACTCTTCTGCCGAAAGCTGGGTCATAAATACCTGATGAGTATATGGAGAGTAGCCCGGATTGGAACGTCTGTCCTTTATCTCGCGGATACGCTTTTTAAAATAGTCGGGGGTAATATTCAATGTTTTACATAAATCAAGCGTATCAAGGTTGTGCACCTCTTTCATCACCATCGTAACGTCATAGGCAGGTTGGTTATACACCAGCAGATTACCGTTCCGATCGTACATCACCCCACGGCTAGGGTATTGTGTCTTGTTCAGAAAAAGCGTTGCTATCGGCGTTCTTTTTATAATCCTCACTCATAATCTGCAAGGTAAAAAGACGTATCAGGTAAATCAGCACAATAACGATCACCGATGCACCGATTACATATTTCCGCTTCTCCAGATTATAATCTCTTTCCACTATTTTTTCCTCCTGATTGCCTCAGCACACAATATACAAATGATGGTTATTGAGGCATCTGTCAATATTTTCAACAATAAGACAGGCAGGTTGAAGAATGAAAAAGTATCTATGACAAGTAAAATGGTACAAAATAAGAAAGTACACAATAAGATATACCGGAAGAAAGGCGAGAATCCCATACTCTTGATACCCGGTTCAAAATCCTCGACGCTATCGCGGAGCGTGACTAATCGTAATACAGGTTCACGCATAAAAGCCAGTACAGTGGCCGCAGCCGCATTCATCCCCGGAGTGTTGCCTAATATATCGACTGTCAATCCCAACAGGAATGCCCATATCATAAGGACATTACGGCTAACTCCCGAATTGTACTTCAAAATAAAATAGATCAAAAAAGAAAGGAGTGGCATACCCGTTGATATGCATATGATTCAGCACCAGCACTTGCAACAGTACCAGTCCGATAAACCACTCTATTCTTTGTAGATAAGTCAACATCAACCTTCTTACTTAGTCGCTTTTTACCTGCTTTTCCAACTCCAATTGTTCCTCCTGACCCCTTTTTGGGCAATTACGCGCACATCATTCAAACGGGCGAAGTCCGTAAATAGTTTCACCCGCAGCAAATAAGACAAGCCATCGTGACTATCGGCGATATCATCTACCGTACCCACCGGAATGCCGGAAGGGAAAACAGCACTGTGTCCACTGGTTACAATGGTGTCACCTAAAGAAAATAATGAATGACGGGGCATATCCTTTATAAAAGCAAATTCGGATGAACCGCCATCCCATTTCAAGAAGCCGAAATAATCACTCCGTTTTATCTTACAGCTAATACTGCTTTTGGAATTCAATACCGGAATGACAATGGAGTAATGTGGAGAGGTGAGATAAACAATACCAACCACACCGCTTCCATTTACCACTCCCATCTCACTACGAATGCCATCCGCTTCTCCTTTGTCAAGTGTAATATAGTTATCAGCATGAGTCACACTGTTATTTATCACGCTAGCCTTGAATATATCATATCCTGCCAGTGCTTCCTGCTTAAGCTGTTCTACACCACTGCTGTCTTCCGTCGCTTCAATCAAAGCTTTACGGATACTCTCCAACTGCAATTCCAGTTCCACATTTTTCCTGTACCAACTCATCGTTGATCGTTTTCAGATGAAAATATCCGGTAACATTATTGGCTGCATCATACATAGCTCCCGAAATCAAAATTAGCAGATGTAAAGAACGCACTCCCTGATAACTGTTGAAGCGGAATAATAAAGCAAAACTGATTATCTCCAAAAGAACAAATGAGAAACCAGTAGTTATACTTTAAAAAGAAATTCAGCAGATTTTTCATTAATACCAATTG
>ENA-OQES01000474-OQES01000474.1-human-gut-metagenome-genome-assembly--contig:-NODE-474-length-17011-cov-3.037077_pt1 | contig 17011 bp, 17 predicted proteins | sample MGYA00242798_ERZ504641 | MGnify/ENA primary metagenome ERZ504641 (study PRJEB26092, sample SAMD00036327) | human gut metagenome | host: Homo sapiens | study: EMG produced TPA metagenomics assembly of... | reverse complement strand
ATATCACTGGAATGTTCTGCAAACAGGGCAGAAAAATCATAATCCGGTTCTGTATCGTCAATGACTTCTGCAATGCGGTAAAACGTTTGCAGGGAGGACAAGTCAAATTCAATATCCGGATCACGCATGCCTTTGATGCGGAAGCGGTAGATGTTGTTTGTGCCACGCTTTTTGATCTCTGCTTCGATCCGGTCTGCCAGTTCACCGTTTGTTGTTTCCTTTGATACGTTTACGGCTAATGGCATGTACTGGAGGGAAGCAGCGGGAACAAACTCCAAATGGGTCAGTTTCCGGGTCACCGGGTGGATCTCACCGGTAAAATAGCCGTGAATTCCGGTTTCTGTTAGATCCAGCGGTTCCGGTGAACCGCAGTAAGCCATCTTATCCTCAGCAATCACCTGGGGTTTGTGGATATGTCCCAGGGCAATGTAAGAAAATGGGGATAACTCCAGGCTATTAAAGTTTTAATGGAAGGTGGGAAGCATCGCCGCCGTGTGCCATGAGTATCTGGATGCGGTTGTTTAAAGGCACCTGTATATCCTCTAACAGCGGCTTTTTTGATCTCAGTGGTGTGGTAGCTGAAGCCGTAAACTTCAGTATTGATATCCTCAAAATAGACGGATCTTAAAGTGGGCTCCATGAGAAATGTAACGTTTGGGCTCCATGCAAAATCTTAAAAGGGCAGAATTATCCCGGATGCGGTCATGGTTTCCGGCAATGAGGATGACTTTTACATTGGGAATGGTGGTAAACAGATAGTTGACTTCTTTTAAGTCCCGCACCAGTGGCTGGCGATGGAACAGATCACCGCTGATGAACAGACAGTCTGCCTGCATTTTGCCAGCCTGGGCAATGATCTTCTAAAGGTATCTTTGATCGCCTGGGCCCGTTCACTTCCCCTAGGGTTTATCTGCATCGGGAGTCATTCCCCAAGTGGATATCACCTGTGTGGATAAATTTCATGAATTTCTCCTTTAAATAGATATACTCCCGAAACGTTTCTTGCACCTGCGCAAAAGAGTCTCGAGAGTACATATGGTGCAAAACAGATGGATTGCTTTGCGTCGTATATTGATATTATAACTCGCAGTTATTTACAGTTCTTGGGAATGGGATAACGTCGCGGATGTTGGACATACCGGTCAGGTACATTACGCAGCGCTCAAAGCCAAGTCCGAAACCTGCATGACGGGTGGAACCGTATTTACGAAGATCCAGGTAAAAGCCGTAATCTTCTTTCTTAAGTCCCAGCTCATCCATTCTTGCAACCAGCTTGTCATAGTCATCTTCACGCTGGCTTCCGCCGATAATCTCGCCAATTCCAGGAACCAGACAGTCTACAGCAGCAACGGTCTTGCCGTCTGGGTTCATCTTCATGTAGAATGCCTTGATCTCCTTTGGATAATCAGTAACGAATACTGGTTTCTTGAAGATCTCTTCGGTCAGGTAACGCTCATGCTCAGTCTGCAGGTCGCAGCCCCAGGATACCTTGTAGTCGAACTTGTCATTGTGCTTCATTAACAGTTCCACTGCCTCGGTGTAGGTAATGCGTCCGAACTCAGAGTTGAGAACGTTGTTTAAACGGTCTAACAGACCCTTGTCTACGAAGTTGTTGAAGAAGTTCATCTCTTCCGGAGCATGTTCTAATACATACTTGATGACATACTTTAACATGCCTTCTGCAACGCGCATATCATCATCCAGATCAGCGAAGGCCATCTCCGGCTCGATCATCCAGAACTCAGCTGCATGACGGGTCGTGTTGGAGTTCTCTGCGCGGAAGGTAGGTCCGAAAGTATATACGTTGCGGAATGCCATTGCGTAGGTCTCTGCGTTTAACTGGCCGCTTACAGTCAGATTGGTTGGCTTTCCGAAGAAATCCTGCTTGTAATCAACGGTTCCGTCTTCATTCTTTGGAATGTTGTTCAGATCCATAGTAGTAACCTGGAACATTTCACCTGCACCTTCACAGTCGCTTCCTGTGATCAGTGGGGTGTGGACATAAACGAAGTCCTTTTCCTGGAAATACTGATGGATGGCATAGGCAATCAGGGAACGTACGCGGAATACGGCCTGGAAAGTGTTGGTCCTTGGACGTAAATGTGAAATAGTGCGCAGGTACTCGAAAGAGTGGCGCTTTTTCTGCAGAGGGTAATCAGATGCAGATGCACCTTCAACAGTAACCTCAGTAGCCTGGATCTCAAATGGCTGCTTTGCCTGTGGGGTAGCAACTAAAGTACCTTTAACGATGATAGCGGTTCCAACGCCTAACTTGGAAACCTGAGCGAAGTTTTCCAGAGTGTCGTGGTAAACAGCCTGAAGTGTCTCGAAATAGGTTCCGTCGCTGATAACGATGAAACCGAATGCCTTGGAATCACGAAGGCTGCGGATCCATCCGCCAACGGTAATTTCCTTGTCCAGGAACTTTTCCGGATTTTTATAAAGTTCTCTTACTGTAACTAAATCCATGATGAGTAATATCTCCTTTTCTCCAATACAAAATTTCTAAAAGCAAAAATGCAATATTATAAGGTATTATAAGGTATTTCACATAATGTTTCAAGGTTTTCATGCGTTTATGCAGGTTTTCCTAGCGCTTTTAAATGCAGGGTCCCGGTACAGCCATGAAAAGGAAAAATGTCCCACCTACCAACACACTTGGTTAATGGCGGGGGACATATAGTGCCCGGAGGATTTTTAGGGCACAACATCTTGGGAAAAGTGTAAAATATAAAACATGATATCGAAAAATGTCGGAAAACTGCATAAAAAACACAAAATATATTAAAATATTTGTGTACTATTTAATAAAGTTTGTGGTATAATTATGTTTACCAAAATTATATAACAGCAAGAGGTGATAACGTGATTAAAAAAGAAATGTTGCCATGCTTTTAGCTGGCGGACAAGGAAGCCGTCTTGGCGTTCTTACACAGAAAAGTAGCCAAGCCGGCGGTATCTTTTGGGGGGGCAAGTACCGAATCATTGATTTTCCGCTGAGTAACTGTATCAACTCCGGTGTTGACACCGTTGGTGTTCTGACACAGTACCAGCCTTTACGTTTAAATTCACATATCGGAATTGGTATTCCGTGGGATTTGGACAGAAATGTTGGCGGCGTGACAATCTTACCTCCATTACGAAAGAAGCAAGGGAAGTGACTGGTATACCGGTACTGCCAATGCTATTTATCAGAACCTGGAGTATATGGAAGCATATAACCCAGAGTATGTGCTCATCCTTTCCGGTGACCACATTTACAAAATGGACTATGAAGTAATGCTTGATTATCACAAAGCAAATAATGCGGATATCACCATTGCTGCTATGCCGGTACCGATCGAAGAAGCAAGCCGTTTCGGTATCCTGATCACTGATGAACATAACCGTATTACAGAGTTTGAGGAAAAAACCAGCTGTTCCAAGAAGCAACCTGGCTTCTATGGGTATCTATATCTTCAGCTGGCCGGTTCTGAAAGAGGCTCTGATCAAGATGAAGGACGAGCCTGGATGTGACTTTGGTAAACATATCATTCCATACTGCCACGCAAAGGGCGACCGCAGCTTCGCATATGAGTACAATGGCTACTGGAAGGATGTAGGTACTCTTGGCTCTTACTGGGAAGCAAATATGGAGCTGATCGATATCATTCCTGAGTTCAACCTGTATGAAGAATACTGGAAGATCTACACCAAGAGTGATGTGATCCCGCCTCAGTACATTGCTTCCGATGCTCACATTGAGCGCAGTATCGTTGGCGAAGGTACAGAAGTTTACGGTGATGTTATCAACTCCGTTATCGGAGCAGGCGTTACCATTGCAAAGGGTGCTGTTGTTAAGGACTCTATTGTTATGCAGGGAAGCGTCATCGGCGCAGGCACATCCGTTGAAAAGGGCCATTATCGCAGAAAACTGTAAAATGTTGGTTCCGATGTTCAGATCGGTGTTGGCGAATACGCACCAAGTACATATGACCAGAAGGTATATCAGTTTGACCTGGCTACCATCGGCGAGAACTCCATTATCCCGGACGGCGTAAAGATCGGAAAGAATACCGCCATAGCAGGCGAGACCACCGTAGGCGACTATCCTGATGGATTACTGGCAAGCGGAAATTACATTATAAAGGCAGGTGGCGTGAAATGAGAGCAATCGGTATCGTATTAGCAGGTGGTAACAGCAAGAGGATGCGGGAACTGTCCAGTAAAAGAGCAGTGGCTGCTATGCCGGTTGCAGGAAGCTACCGCAGTATTGACTTTGCATTAAGCAATATGACAAACTCCCACATTCAGAATGTGGCTGTATTTACACAGTATAACTCCAGATCCTTAAACCTTCATCTGAGTTCCTCCAAGTGGTGGGATTTCGGACGTAAGCAGGGCGGACTGTATGTATTTACACCATCCATTACTCCTGAAAACGGAGACTGGTACCGTGGTACAGCAGATGCTCTTTACCAGAACCTGACCTTCTTAAAGAACAGCCATGAGCCATATGTAGTTATCACCTCTGGTGACGGCGTTTATAAGCTGGATTACAACAAGGTTCTGGAATACCATATTGAGAAGAAAGCGGATATTACCGTTGTCTGCAAAGATATGGAAGAGGGAACGGATGTTACCCGTTTCGGATGCGTTAAGTTAAATGATGACGGACGCATCACTGATTTTGAAGAAAAGCCAATGGCTTCTGACGCTACCACCATTTCCTGTGGTATCTATGTTATCCGCAGAAGACAGCTGATCGAGCTGTTAGAGCGCTGCGCAGCAGAAGACAGATACGACCTGGTAAATGATATCCTGGTACGTTATAAGAACTTAAAGAGGATCTATGCTTATAAGTTAGACAGCTACTGGAGCAATATTGCAACCGTTGATTCTTACTATAAGACCAACATGGATTTCTTAAAGCCGGAAGTAAGAGATTATTTCTTCAAACAGTATCCGGATGTTTATACCAAGATCGATGATCTTCCACCGGCAAAATACAATCCAGGAGCAGTTGTTAGGAACAGCCTTGTTTCCAGTGGATGTATTTTAAATGGTACGGTAGAAAACTCTATCCTCTTTAAGAAGGCATACGTTGGAAATAACTGTATCATCAAGAATTCTATTATCTTAAATGATGTTTATATTGGTGATAATACAGTGATCGAGAACTGTATCGTAGAGAGCCGGGATACCATCCGCGCCAATACAACCTATATCGGAACACCTGATAACATCAAGATCGTTATTGAGAAGAATGAACGCTACACACTGTAGATAAGTAGTAAATAGTGCGGCCCGTTTTTTCCTGATTCCTTCAGAAGGGGTGCAGCACGGGGCTGACGGAGGAAGCGGAAGGAGTATTAAAGCATGCAGGTAACAGATGTGAGAGTAAGACGGGTGGAGAAAGAAGGGAAGATGAAAGCAATCGTCTCCATCACCTTAGACAATGAATTCGTGATCCACGATATCAAAGTCATTGAGGGAGAAAAGGGATTGTTCATCGCCATGCCAAGCCGCAAGGCAGCAGATGGCGAATACCGCGACATCGCCCATCCGATCAATTCCGGTACTAGGGAAATGATACAAAGCATCATCCTGGATAAGTATGAAAGTACTTTGCTGGAGAATGAAGAAGAAGCGCTTGCATAAGCGGCGGACCACTGGTGACAACAGGCACAATCATGTGATCACCTTAAACAAAAGATAAAAGGCAGCGACAGCTGCAGCAGGGATACCCTGGACCAGAAAATATGGCAGATGCCATGACTGGTCCGGGGTATTTTTATGTCGCTATAAATGAAAGCCAGTTGTTACATGCCTTCGGCACTCCCACAACTGCCGCCCGCATTCGTAATCCGGGCTATTGCCCTGCTTACTCATGCAGGCTTGGTTGCCAAATAGTTTGAAATTCAAAATATTAGCATTGCATGTGGGGAGTCTCTGTGCTATAGTTAGGGCGTAAATGTTTATTAATAGACATTAATAGACATTGTGTACAATAAAATGAACGATCACCCGCCAGAGCGGGTCGATCCGTTGTTATGTGTTGAAAGGGAGCTGCCGCTGGCAGATCTTTCAAGTGGTTTTATGAGGAGAAAAGCAATGATTTCATACGAGAATACAAAGACAGTAAGAGACCTGGTCTGGAATACGGGAAGAGAGTATGCCGGACGGGTATTTTTACGCTATGAGGAAAATTGACGTAGTATATGAAGTAACTTATGATGAGTTTGCAACTCAGTGCCGCGGGGTAGCTGCCTGGCTGCGGGAGCAGGACGCGGCAGCGGGCCACAAGGTAAGAGTAGGATTAATGGGAAGCAGCAGTCACCATTACCTGGTATTTTTATTAGGCGTTATGGCCAGCGGAAATGTAGTGGTTCCCTTAGATGTACAGTTAAATGAAGAGACCTTTGCAGATAATGTAAACCGTTCTGACCTGGATATTTTATTTTACGACTGGGATCATTATGGCCTGGTAGAAGCAGTAAAGGAGAAATGTCCACGCCTTCGGGCCTGCATTTCCTTACAGCACGGAAAACATGTGCCATGTTCGGACCAGATCTTAAAGGGATATGCAGGGATCAGTGTCGATCCGGTGGTTTCTGAGGAAGACTGTGCTATGGTGCTGTTTACATCAGGAACAACAGGCAGAGGAAAGGGCGTTATGCTTTCCAACCGCAACCTGATGGATAATAACTTCTGCACCACAGATAAAGACCATCCTGAAAAAGAAGTTTACTTAAATATCCTTCCCATCCACCATGTATTCTGCATCAACGGTGATGTATTTACGGTCATGCGTTATGGAAGCGTTTTGTGTCTGAACCGGGACATGGCCCGTCTGGCAGCCCATATCCAGCTGTTCCAGCCTACTGTGATCCGTATGGTGCCTATGGTGGCAAAAGCCCTTTACAATAAGATCGCTATTCTTTCCAGACAGGACACAGGTCGTTCTATGAATTCCATTAAACAGGAGGTGCTGGGAAAGCGCCTGCACAAGATCATCAGCGGCGGCGGTTATCTGGCGCCGGAGCTGGCTGCTAAATTTCAACCGTCTGGGTATTTCCATTGCACAGGGATACGGCATGTCGGAGTGCTCTCCAAAAATATCATCCCCGGACTGGAGCAGACCGGATAAAGTGGCATCTGTAGGAAAGATCGTAGACCGGTGCCAGGTGCGTATCGTAGATGGAGAGATCCAGGTAAAAAGCCCTTCTGTTATGATGGGATATTATAAGGAGCCGGATAAGACAGCAGAGGCGATCACAGAGGACGGCTGGCTTTGTACAGGTGACCTGGGCTATGTAGATGAGGAGAATTTCCTGTATCTTACCGGCAGAAAGAAAAACCTGATCATCTTAAGCAATGGTGAAAATGTGGCACCGGAGCAGTTGGAGAACCTGTTTGTGGACGACCGGCTGATTGAGGATATCCTGGTATATGGGGAAGATGACATGATCGCAGCGGAGATTTATCCAAACTTTAAGTATGCAGACGCTGCAGGCATTGACCACATTGAGGAAACAGTGGCTCAGATCATTAAAAAGCACAATGAAGGACTTCCTTCCTATAAGAAGATTGCCCGTTTCCATCTGCGTGACATTCCATTTGCGAAAACTTCTTCCAAAAAGATTATCCGCAGCCAGTATTTCAGCCAGAAGAAGCAGGAGGCAGAGGAGCAGGTCAATGTACATAAACCGGAAAATGATCTCCAGCAGAAGATCTATGATGCAGTATCTGCCGTGTTAGGCCACAGCCGTTTTGGCATTGATACCGACCTTTACAGCGCAGGACTGGATTCTTTGGGAAGTGTGCTGCTTCTTACAGACCTGTATGAAAAACTGCAGCTTTCCATGACCTTAAATGACCTGTTAGAGCATGGTTCTGTTTTAAAAAGCTGGAAGCTCTTTATAAAGAGCGTGCTGCTGAGGGAAAGAAAGAGTTTGAGGTCCGTGACATTTATCCACTGACCAATTTACAGCTGTATTTTGCCTATGTAATGCGGGGAAATACAACAGCCAACCTGCCATTTTTGATTTAAACTGGATCCACATGTAAATGTGTACCTGTTAAAGACAGCAGTAGAGAGAATGTTTGATGTGCATCCGGAATTAAAATGCGTGATCCAGCTTCATGAAGGGGCATACAAGAATTTTAGAAAGGATGACCGCAAGGTAGATATTCCTCTGATCACCTTAAGCGATGCCCAGTGGGAAGAGACCAGAAAGGGACTTTTACGCCCATATATGTATACAGAAAATGAGCCTCTTTACCATGCGGGCATTTATATGACAGAGTCAGCCAATTACCTGTTTTTAGATATTGCCCATATTATGGGAGACGGCATGACCATGAATGTGCTGTTTGAGGATATCAATGCTATTTATGCAGGAAAGCAGGTGGAAAAGGAGAAATATACATTTTACGAGTATATTTTAGATGAAAAAGAGCGGGATGCCAAAGGGCTCAGACAGGAAAATGAAGCTTATTTTGCAGATCTGATGAAGGGCTTTAAGATCAGAAAGAGTATCCTTGCAAGATGTGACAGTCATGACCTGGAACAGGGAGAAGACGGCGTTTTAAAGGAACATTTTAAGGGGATCAACCGGGGCAGACTGTTATCCTTCTGCCGCAGAAACGGCATTTCTGAAAATGTAGTGTTCTTAACTGCATTTAACTACTGCATCGGTCTGTTCAGTAATGAAAAAGACACGGTAGGAACCAGCATCCACAGCGGAAGAACCGACAGCCGCTGGAACCGTCTGGCAGGACCATTGTTTCTTACCTACTATTTCCGCTGCACCCAGAAGCCGGATGAAAGCGTAAAAGAACTGCTCCAGACCTCCGGAAAGCAGATCATGAAGACCATGGGCTGCTATATTTCCAACCTTCATGCAGATGAAATGTTCTTTCAGTACCAGGGAGATATTTTAAATATCGATCAGATCGGCGGCTGGCCGGTGGAGCGTGAAAAGATACAGCTAGATGCGTTGCCATTCCATTTACAGGTTATGTGGGATGAAAAGGGATATTATTATGAGCTGCGTTACTGGAAGAACCGGTTTGACACACAACTTTTGAAGCTGTTTATGACAGTTATGGAGCAGATCGTGGCAGCTATGGAAGAGGAAGGACAGGCGGCAAACCTGAAAAACCGTCTTTCTGTAGATCTGTTCCCGCTGCATTACCATATAGAAGCAGGAAAAGTCAACGAAGCAGCCGGCTGTGAGCTGATTCCGGGAGTGGATGAAAATGAACAGGTAAAGGCATATGTATTGGATGAAAGCTGCCGCAAACAGCCATTTGGAGCCTGGGGCAAGCTGTATATCATGGATCATCCTACCCTTGGATGGAGTGATAAGATCACCAATCCTTATGGACCGGGAATGCTGTACCAGACAGGAAGGGAAGCACGTATCATGCCGGACGGCCGCCTGGAATTTCTGGAACAGGGCGGACGCACTGTGATGCGGGAAGGTCTTACCGGCAGAAAGTTCTTAGATCTTTATAAGCTGGAGCAGACTTTAGAGAGCGCAGACGGTGTTACAAAGGCAGAGGCCTATGTCCGCTACGGCGAAGGCAATAAACTGGTACTCCAGGCAGATGTATGGGGCGTTTCTGAAGCTGATACAGAGCGCTTAAGGGCTTATGTAAGGGAACACTGCGGGGAAGCCCTGGTTCCTGAGTGTATTTCCTGTTTTTAAGCGGTTTTAAGGGGATTTTGTTATTGTAGTTTTTCTCAAAACACGGTAGAATAGAAAGGTAGCCCATTTTTATGGGAATGGGAGCGAAACGTTATAAATCAATATGTTTACCGTAAAAGGAGTTTTGAGAATGAAATATGATGTAATTATTGGGGGGCCGGTCCTGGCGGAATTTATTCTGCTTATGAGCTGATGAAGAAGTGCAGCGATAAGAAGATTGCTGTATTTGATTCCGGATATTCATTAAAGAAGCGTCACTGCCCAATCGACGGTGAAAAGGTGAAAGCCTGCATTAAGTGTAAGTCCTGCTCTATTATGAGCGGTTTCGGCGGCGCTGGCGCATTCTCTGATGGTAAATATAACATTACCAATGATTTTGGCGGTACTTTGTACGAATATATTGGTAAGAAGGCTGCTACTGAGCTGATGCAGTATGTAGATGACATCAACATGGCACACGGCGGCGAAGGCACCAAGATGTATTCTACAGCCGGAACTAATTTAAAGAAAGTCTGTTTACAGAACCGCCTGAAGCTGTTAAATGCTTCTGTACGTCATCTGGGAACCGATATCAACCTGGTTGTATTAGGCCGGTTATATGATGAGTTAAAAGAGCATGTGGACTTCTATTTTGAGTCTCCTGTAAGCCATATTGAGTGCCTGGAAAATGGCGGATACAGAGTATGGAGCAATGACAAGTCTTATGACTGCGAGAAGTGTATCGTATCTGTAGGACGAAGCGGCAGCAAGTGGATGGAACATATCTGTAAGGAACTGGATATCCCAACCAAGTCCAACCGTGTGGATCTGGGCGTGCGCGTAGAGCTTCCTGCAGTGCTGTTCTCCCATTTAACAGACGAACTGTACGAAAGCAAGATCGTATACCGTACAGAGAAGTTTGAGGATAATGTACGTACTTTCTGTATGAACCCTAAGGGCATTGTTGTAAATGAAAATACCAATGGCATCGTTACTGTAAACGGCCACAGCTACGAGGATCCGGCAAAAAGCAGACAGAATGCACCAACTTTGCACTGTTAGTTTCCAAGCACTTCTCAGAGCCGTTTAAGGACAGCAACGGCTATGGCGAAAGCATTGCCCGTCTATCTAATATGTTAGGCGGTGGTGTTATCGTACAGCGTTTCGGTGACCTGATCCGCGGAAGACGAAGCACTCCAAAGCGTATTGAGGAAAATACCTTTGTGCCTACTCTTTCTGCAACACCTGGCGACTTAAGCCTTGTTCTTCCAAAGCGTATCTTAGATGGCATCATTGAAATGATCTATGCCCTGGATAAGATCGCACCGGGAACTGCAAATGATGACACTTTGCTTTATGGTGTAGAAGTTAAGTTCTACAACATGGAAGTAGATGTAGACGAGAACCTGGAAAGCCGTCACAAAGGACTTTATATCATCGGTGATGGCAGCGGCGTGACCCATTCCCTTTCCCATGCATCTGCAAGCGGCGTGTATGTAGCACGTAAGATCGCAGAGAACCTGGAAGGATAAATAAGATAAACTAGCAGTATATTTAAATCTCCGACAGTGCAGGTATGAATATAGTATCTCCATTGCCGGAGATTTTTTGTTTCAATGAAAGGTTCAGAAAATAAGTATTTAATGCAGAGTAAGCAAAAGATAAAGGATTAAGCCAGAGCCATTATTGAAACTTTATTTACGCTCATCGCCATTGGATGTTATGGGGTACTCAGCATGATGGGATTCTAAGGCAGCCCCCTTTTATATCTTGGAAAGATGATCAAAATGTGACCTTGATTTTGCGTTTTTGCTGTGCTATACGTCTACTCGTTGCAAAGCCTGAAAAACCAAGGTCTTATAAGGCTTTCGCCGATTCCCGGCGTAAAATGAATCGAGTGTTCGTGACCTTCCACTCGTAAAACAAAACTAAAGGAGAATTGAAAAATGAACAAACAGTATTACCAATCAAGAACTGGCTTTATTACCCAGAGTGCGCTGATCGCAGCCCTTTATGTGGTTTTGACCATGATCGTTGCGCCGATCGCTTTTGGTCCGATCCAGTTCAGAGTCTCAGAAGTATTATGCGTGCTGCCTTACTTCTTAACCAGTGCAGTTCCAGGCGTTACCATTGGCTGCTTTCTTGCTAACCTGCTCTGCGGTGCAGCATCACTGGATGTAGTGTTCGGAAGCATTGCAACTCTGATTGGAGCAGTTGGTTCTTACTATCTTGGAAAGAAGAACAAATGGCTGGTATGTGTTCCACCGATCCTTTCCAACACCATTATTGTTCCATGGGTACTGCGCTATGCATATGGTTCTACAGACCTGATCCCATATGCCATGCTGACTGTAGGGATCGGAGAGATCCTGGCTATCGGTGTACTTGGAAATATCCTGTTAGTGACACTGGAACGTCATTATAAAGCAGTGCTGTTTGCAAAGTAATATTGGAAAATATTAGTAAAATGTATCATTTGTGAAGGAGAAAGATCCCTCTGGCGTATTTTGAATATGCCAGGGGGATCTTTTGAATGCAGACCTTGTTTTTTGCATTAATGTGGGTATAATATATTTATAAATTAAAATAAACATAAATAAACATGAAAAATACAAATAAACATAAATAAATACAAATAAACATAGATGTGGAGGAATACGTATGAAAGGAGAAAATCCATTTACACTGACTTTTGGGCAGAAGCCGGTAGAATTTATTTCCCGTACAGATCAGATTGGAAAGATCATAAATACCTTTGAATATGGAAAATCCGTCTAATATGGTTTATATGATCGCCGGGGTTCGAGGTTCTGGGAAGACAGTTTCTCTTGCAGTGATAGGAGATCACTATAATGCAAAGGAAGACTGGATCGTATTGCGTTTAAGTGTAGATATGGATCTGATTTCAGATACTTGGATATCTTAAATGGGAAAATGATGGGACTATAGACGATATTTTTACCAAAATTTGATGAAGAACTGACGGTTTATGCTTATGAAAAAATATGGAGTGAGTTATCAGAACTGGACCGCAAAATCGTTTTATGATTATTTCTCAGGGAGTAAATAAAACAGGTGACATACGGGAAAGTTTGGAGTATCACCGCAACTTTTAAATACGTATCGGAAACGTCTTATGGAGAGAGGTGTAGTTGATGGTTCAAGACATGGGGAACTGACTTTGGCGTTGCCAAGATTTGAAGAGTATATCAATATGTATTGTGAAGTGACTATCTGAATGTTTTAACAATCCAGGGGATTTTGCTGTATTTTGAACTGAGGAGAGAGTATACGAAAAGGCGATCCGGTTATCGAAACCGGACCGCCTTTTTAACGTCTCTGCGTTTGTGGATTTATCCTTCTACAACTTCCACAATACTAAAGCCCTTCTCTTTCAACATATCCTCACAGGGACTGTCAAGGTGCATACAGTATACTCTGTGGCGTTCTTCCCGGGGGATCCATTTCTCCATCTTGCCGTAGTAGCAGTGGGATGGATTTGGTGAATCGTGGGTGCTGGTGTCGTGGTAGATGCGGCCGATCTCTCCTGCAAGGAAGCGGGTTCTGATATCTTCCGGCAGTTCTGAGGAGTCGCCGCTGTAGTAAATAGTTTCTGTTCCATCACTTAAAACATAGCCGTAGCATTTCATATCCAGTGCATGTTTCACTTCCACGGGAACTGCAGTCAGTCCGGCCGGGTTTTCGGGAAGTGTTTCATGGTAATGGTAGCCTAAAGGTGTGATCCCTTCTAATGTAAGAAGCTGCTTAATGGTCTCCTGTGGATAAACTACATGAATGGCTTTGTTAAAGAGACAGTAAAAATAGGAGATCAGGGTTCCAAGACTTCCTACGTGGTCGGCATGCATATGAGTCAGGATAACATAAACATCTTCAATGGAAGCCAGGTCCAGTTTGTGATAAAGCACATCAAACATGGTCTCTCCGCAGTCAATAAGATAAAGCGCTTTTCCGGAAAGCATGTATGCTCCCGTATTCTTAAAGGGAGGATAAAAAGCGCTGCCTTTTCCGGTAAAATTTAATTCCATGCCTTTCCTCCTTAATGGGTATTATTGTTACAGTTCAGCCATGATATTTTATTCCTTGATACCGGCGCTTACAAAGCTGCTCATAAACTGTTTTTGAGCGACTAAGAAGGCCAGAAGAAGCGGAACAATGATGATAAAGGCTGCAGCACACACATTGGCCCACTGCATGTTAGCCTCTTTGGATTTTGCGAAAATAGCAAGTCCTACGGTCAGTGTACGGTTGGTAGGAGAGTTGGTCACGATCAGAGGCCACAGGTAGTTGTTCCAGTGGTAGCTGACAGAGATAACGGCAAAGGAAAGATATGCCGGTTTTGCACATGGCATGTATACACCCCAGATGGTCTGCCAGGTGTTGGCACCGTCGATCTTTGCTGCCTCAGCCAGTGCCTTTGGAATGGATTTAAAGTGCTGACGGAGTAAGAAGATAGCCATGGCACTGCCGTAGAATGGAAGCATCATACCGATCTTGGTGTCGATGAGCTTCAGATCAGACAGAGTCATGAAGTTTGGTGTGATCAAAACGTCATTTGGGATAATGATCTGCATAAAGATCACAGCAAATACCAGCGCCTGTCCCTTGAAATCCAGAACTGCCAGTGCATAGGCAGCCAGGGTGGAAGTAAAGAACTGTACGGCAAAGGTGCATACTACCAGTGTCAGTGTGTTGATGTAATAGGTGCCAAATGGAATGGCATTCCATACATATTTAATATTATCCAGTGTGAACGCTGTTGTCGGGAACAGTGTCATATGGAAGGATGGAACGGAAAATGCGGTTCCGATCAGCCAGATAAGTGGGATCAGCCAAAGCAGGCCTAAAATAACGGAAAATGCGGTGATCCCGGCACCGATCAAATGTTTTTTCCTGCATGGTGTAAGGCCTCCTTTAGTTGTACTGGATCTTCTTGTCCTGGCTTAAGAAACGAGGAAGTGCTACTACCATGAGCAGAAGCAGCATAACCGTTGTCAGTGCAGAAGATACGCCGTAGTTGAAGTTTGTAAATCCCTGCTGGTAAATGTAGTACAGAAGCAGTGTGGAAGCGTTGTTTGGAGCGCCCTCTGTCATAATGACTACATGGTCCACCAGCTTGAAGCTGTTGGTCAGAGCAATGGTGGATACAAACAGGAAGGTTGGTGCAAGAAGAGGTAAAGTGATCTTGCGGAAAATGGTCCAGGAGTTAGCGCCGTCAATGCGGGCTGCCTCATTTACATCGGTGGAAATACTCTGGATACCGGAAAGGAAGAATACCATCAGGTATCCGGCTTCTTTCCAGACGTACATAAAGGCCATAGCCGGAAGAACGGTCTTCTTGCTGGATAAGATATTCATAGGCTGAAGGCCCATGCTGATGAGCATCTGGTCAAGTAAGCCGATTTTTTGCCATGTAAATAAACATCCAGATACTTGCAATAGCGATCATAGGCATAACTACCGGATAGAAATAGGAAGTACGGACAAAACCGATGAGACGGCTTTTACGGTTGACTAAGGTTGCTAAAAACAGGCCAACGACCATACTGGGAACAATGGTGATCAACGCAAAAAATCAGCGTATTTCCCATTACTTTCCAGAAAAGAGAAGATCCGGCCAGACTGATATAGTTTTTCAGACCGATAAATTCCGGTGCGCTCATACCGAGCTTATATTTTGTAAGGCTGAGCCAGATGCTCCGAAAGACCGGCCATACAGTAAAGGCTGCCATAAAGATCAGGGAAGGCATTACCAACAGCCATCCTATGAGAGTGTTTCGCAGTTCACGCTGCTTTTTTGTATGTGTTTTCATCTTTTATTCCCCATTTATCAGATTTCGAGAGAACAGTAAAAATATGAAACAAATTGGCGCTGCCGTGAAGCACGACAGCACCAACTTCATTTCAAAAGTATCATTTTATCCTACTGATACTCAGACAGAACTTCTGTTGCCTGTTCCTGAGCTGCGCTTAATGCTTCTTCAGCAGTTGCGTCACCAGTTACTGCAGACTGGATATTGTCATTTAAGACTCTCCAGATCTCTGCTGCGTTGTAAGTAGTAAGCTCTGGCTTGGAGATCGGGATCTGCTCGTAAGCGATCTTAGCCTGAGGCAGTTTGTCGTAGTATTCTTTCATGATATCCAGATCGAAGCAGGACTGTCTGGTTGCTACATAACCTGTATCCAGTGCCCACTGTGCTGCGCGCTCTGGCTCAGTAGCGAACTTGATGAACTTCCAAGCTGCCTGTACACGGTCTTCAGAGATACCATTGGAGATGTAGAAGTTTCCGCCGCCGGTAGGAGCTGCCTGACGTGCATTTCCTGGAAGGAATGCGGTACCGAAATCAAAGGTAGCGTTCTTGCTGATGTTTGCCAGGTTTCCTGTGGTGTGATAGATCATAGCTACTTCGCCAGCTAAGAACTGAGTAGGAAGATCGGTCCACTGTACGATGCCAGGAGCCATTACTTCGTACTTGTTCTGAAGGTCAAGCCAGAACTGAAGTGCTTCTACGTTCTCTGGAGTATCGAACATAACGGATTTTCCGTCTTCAGCCATCAGGTTCTCACCATTCTTGCTGTTCTGTAAGCAGAAGCCTGTGAAGGTCCACTGTGCAGAACCGGAGTTTAATGCGATACCAACACCGTAACGGTTTTCGTTGGTGAGCAGTTTTGCGTCTTCAACCAGTTCGTCCCAGGTTGCAGGTGCTTTCTCAGGATCAAGGCCAACTTCCTTGAATGCATCCTTATTATAGAAAAGGATCTCTGTACTTCTCTGGAATGGGATGGAGTAGATCTTGCCGTCTACGTAGGAGTCCTCCATGAAGCCGCTTAAGAAATCGTCGATGTAAGCTTTTCCTTCGTCTCCGTCTGCTGCGATCAGGTCATCTAATGGCATTGCCATACCGGTGGAAGCCATTGTGAAACGCTGGGTAGCAAGGCTTACGAATACATCTGGTGGTGTGCCTCCCTGGATAGCAGTCTGGATCTTTGTAACGGTATCATCGTAGTTTCCGGTATAAACAGGATCTACAACGATGTCAGGATTTTCAGCATTGAAGTCTGCGCAGATCTTCTCAATCAGCTTTGCAGCATCGCCGCCTACGTTTACTGGGTAGTAGAATGACAGGTGCATTGCGTCAGATGAACCGCCTTCAGCTGCTGCCTCAGATTTTTTACAGCTGCTGCGCTGGTTTCCGGCTGGTTTGGAACCGCCGGAGCAGCCGCCTAATGCCATAGCAGAGGCTACTAAACAGGCAGATGATGCAAGTACGAGTTTCTTTTTACATGATACTCCTCCTTTTTGGTTCGCATTGATAGAC
>ENA-OQES01000473-OQES01000473.1-human-gut-metagenome-genome-assembly--contig:-NODE-473-length-17019-cov-5.258643_pt1 | contig 17019 bp, 21 predicted proteins | sample MGYA00242798_ERZ504641 | MGnify/ENA primary metagenome ERZ504641 (study PRJEB26092, sample SAMD00036327) | human gut metagenome | host: Homo sapiens | study: EMG produced TPA metagenomics assembly of... | reverse complement strand
CGTCATCGTCATGTTCGCTTACAACCTGTGCGCGGGCCTGCTGCGGGGCCATCGGCAACAGTGTGATGCCGCTGGTGTTCCTGCTGCTCAGCTCGGCGCTGACGTGGTGCTGGACCTGTGGTTCATTGCCGGGGATGGGGCATGGGGCGTGGCCGGTTGCCGCTGTGGCTACCGTGATCGCACAGGGCGTGTCAGTGGTGCTGTGCATCCTCTATGTCATGGCGCGGGTGCGCATCCTCATCCCGGGCCGGAAGCATCTGGACGTGGGCCGCAAGCTGTACTGGGACCTGTTCAGCCAGAGCATCTCCATGGGCCTGATGAGCAGCATCGTGTCTGCCGGTTCGGTGATCTTGCAGTATGGCATCAACTGGGCTGGGCACCCTGACCATCGCCGGACACACGGCGGGCCCGCAAGCTGTTTGCCTTCACGGATATGCCGCTCATCGCCATGGCGAATGCGGCGTCCACCTTCGTTTCCCAGAATTACGGCGCAGGCCAGCCGGAGCGCATCCGCAAGGGCATGCGGGAGATCTACCTGTATTCGCTGGTGGTCATGGTGGTGACGGTGCTGCTGATGCAGGTGAGCGCCGAGTGGCTGGTGCGCATGGTGTCCGGCTCATCGGAGGCCCTCGTGCTGGAAAACGGCGCACGCTATGCTGCGCTGGACTTCCCCCCTTCTATGCGTGCTGGGGGTGCTGCTGTCCACCCGCTATGCCCTGCAGAGCCTGGGCGAAAAGGTGCTGCCGCTGTTTTCCAGTGTCATCGAGTTCCTGGGCAAGGTGGTGTTCGTGCTGGTGTTCATCCCGCGCTTTGCCTACAATGCGGTGATCCTGTGCGAGCCGGTGATCTGGTGCTTTATGGCCCTGTATCTGGTGGCGGTATACCGCTGCAATCCCTTTGTGTTCCCCAAAAAACAATGACCCGGTGCCCCGGGCAAACAAAAAGCGTCTGCAGAGGCTTCTGCAGACGCTTTTGTATTGGGGGTTTCCTTACAGGGCCGAGTAGCCGAAGCTGTTGACCAGGGCGTCGATGTGCTGGCCGGCCTTGCACAGAGGGCAGTCGCGGCTGTCAAAGCTGGCGTAATCCGGCAGGCTGGCGGGGTCGAAGATGGAGGTGACCGGGTAGCCCAGGCACTCGTGGGTGGTGGCGAAAATGGCCGAAAGGCCTGCCACCATGCCGCCGTAGTAGTTCACGGCCTCCACAGCGGCCTGCACGGTGTAGCCGGTGGTGATGGAAGCGGACAGAATGAGCACATGCTTGCCCTTGACCATGGGGGCCAGATTGTCGCGCAGGATGATCTGGCTGCCGGTGGTGTACTCCGGGGTGATGACATAGATGGTCTGGTGGGCGTTCATGTTGGCAAAGCCGTCCTTGGTCAGCTCGTTGGCAAGGCAGGTGCCGATGACCTGCGTGCCGTCCAGGCAGAGGACAGTATCCACGATGGTGTTGTGCTGGTAGGCGGCCACCAGCTCTTTTGCCACAGCCTTTGCCTCGGAAAGGCGGGACTTCTGGGTGGTGACATCGATATAGTAATTGATGTGGCTGTGGCTGGTTGCGAAATGGCCCTTTGCCACACGCAGGAACAGATTGCTCTTATTGGTGGGAAGCTTTACCATGTTGATCATAACTGCAACACTCCTGTTCTGTCAGACTACGGCCCATGGCCTTTTTGAGCGGAAACACAAACAGCGCGGCGGCCCCTGCCGCTGCGCTCCCATTCTTTTCCATGAACCTATGGTATCAGAAAATGTGGGTGTGCACAAGATACAGAATTGCTGAAAATTTAAAGAAAAATTGAGATACTTTGCCAATGCGACGGCGCAAAAAAAGCCGCCCGGCTTTCCCGGACGGCTTGGGATGTACGTTGGATAAGTTACTTGGTAGCAGTGGTAGTTTCAGCAGCCTTTTTCGTGAAGGTCCAGTTCATGGAATACTCAGCATATGTCTTGTCAGGCACATATGTCAGAACAAGCTTGTCGCCATCCTTCAATGCAGAAGGCAGAGTAACAGATACCGTACCGCTGGCAGTTGCGCTGTTCTCCAAGTTGGGATCAGACAGACCCTTCAGAGTAACATTGGGGTAGCTATACTTGGTTACGGTTTTGCCACTGGTAACGGTAACCTTGAAGTTATAGGGATCAATGCCCAGATTGTTAGTACGGCCAACCGTGATCTGGAAGGGGAAGTCAATCGTAGTACCGGACAAATCAATATCCTTGTACTTCTTGGCATTGTCATCGTAGGTGCCAAGAACGGCTTTGATCTGCAGAACAGTGATGGAACCGGCACCATCGCAGTACAGGTTCTTGGTATCGGTCTGATCACAGCCGGAGAAGAGGCTGGCACCCGCAACGGCCACAGCTGCAACAGCGGAGTATTTCAGGAAAGAGCGGCGAGAAAATGCTAACGACATAATCGTTCCTCCTTATAATGTGCAAAGCGCACGAAAATGCCAAAAGGCTCTGCCTATACAATAGGCGAAACGGGGGCGAATGTCAATGGTTTTCACAAATATTTTGTGAAATTTTCCCACCGCCGCCGTGCAAATCATACGAAATTTCGTCCTGCTTGATCAGGCTTTGGTCAGATCAGAGGCGTTGATGGTAAAGTTCAGGGTCTTGCCGGAAACAAAGGTCGGGGTGTAGGTCACACCGATCTGCTGCCAGGTGGTGGGCACCATGCAGACCAGCTCAATGTAGCCTGCACCCTGCGGGGGAATGGCAGAGGCTGTGGTAAAGCTCTCGGTGGTGCTGTCGTACAGCTGGACATAAGCGCCGCCCTCGGCTGCCTGACCGTCGCAGGTGAAGGAGAAGTCGGTGGTGGAAGCGGACAGAGCGTGGAAGTAACCGGCAGTGTTGGCAGCGATCTGCTCCGGGGTATCCAGAGGATAGGCCTCGCCGATCTCCTGAATGTTCTGTGCGCCGATGGCAAAGGTGTCGCGGCTGGAACGGTTTGCAGAGGTGATCAGCATGGCAATGTACTCATAGCCCTCGGCATCGGGGGCACTTGCCAGAGTAAAGACGCTGGTCAGCTGGACCGCCAGATTGTTCCAGTTGCTGATCTTATCGCCGACCTTGACCTCGATGGAAGAGTTATCGCCGGCCTGGCAGCCGCCCAGCACAGCAGCAGCGCCCAGAGCAGCGGCAGAAGCACCGGTGACCTTGAGGAAGGTGCGGCGGGAAATCTTGTTCGACATAAAGCTTGCCTCCTTAATCAATGGCAGAAATCTTTTTCTTCGCTGATTCGTTTATAGCATTTTTTACCGGAAATTGCAAGGCCCTGGGCACAGAATTAACAGGAGTTTCACACAGAAGCTCACTGGTTGGGGTCCAGGCCGCGCACATGGGTCTCGCTGGTCTTGACCAGATTCAGCAGGCTGGGGGTGTACAGCGGGTATTCCCGGGTCAGGCTCTCAGTGGTCATGGCAAGGCAGGAGGGGTCTTTCACGCCCTCGGCACCGTTCAGGTCCTCACCGGCCAGCAGGTCCTCCACGTTGCTCTCGCTCATCCGCATCACGGCATCGGAGTAGCCGGGCCAGCGGCGGGCCTCCACGCTGAACAGGCTCTGGGCGTTGTGGGGCTCGGCGGAGTAGAGCAGGCGGAACATCTTGGCCACGGCCATCATCAGGTAGGTGCTGACCTCGGTGGTCAGGGCCTTGCTGTGGCACTCGGCGATCTTGGCATACAGCACGTTCAGGCTGTTGGAGATCAGCTTTTTGTTCATGGTGGGCAGAACGCTGCCATGGTAGACGTTGTCCTTCATCTTATCGGGGTTGGGCAGGTCATCGGCGTTCAGCATCATGCCGTTGCGCTCAGCCGAGCGGCCCAGCAGGTAATCGCAGGACACATTATAGTAATCCGCTACCCGGACAACAAAGTCCAGACCGCACTCGCGGATGCCCTTTTCGTAGTGGGAGAGCAGTGCCTGGGACACCCCAAGGTCTTCGGCGGCCTGCTTCTGGGTGATGCCGCGCTCCTTGCGCAGCAGCTTGATGATACGGTTGAATTCCATGATTTTGGACTCCTCAGTAGTGGAAATTGAACTTCTTTGAGTTTTGGTTTACAACATGTTGATTATACACAGTGGAAAACAAAAAGTAAAGTAAGAAAAGTGACGGAAATTCTCGTCGTTTTTCGTCATTTTTGTCAAAAGGCTTGCCCCGGATACCATATCTATGCTAAACTAAAGACAATCAACGCATATTTTGTGGCGCACGGCCCGGGCAGAAGGCCCACTGCCGGTGCGAAATTTTACAGCAAAGAGGAACTCTTTGCCAGATAGAGGTGTTTTTCCATGAAAACGTTCAAACTTCATCTCATCCGCCACGGCATGACGGCCGGTAATCTTCAGGGCCTGTACATCGGTAGCGGTACGGACATCCCCCTGTGTGATGAGGGACGCGCCCAGCTGAAGGAGCTGAAGGAGCGGTTCGAGTATCCGCAGGTGGACACGGTGTTCTCCTCCCCGCTGGTGCGCGCTGTGGAGACAGCGAACATTCTGTTCCCCAATGCAGGCCACCAGTTCACAGTGCACGACCTGCGGGAAGCGGGCTTCGGCGTGTTTGAGAACCGCCCCGTGAAGGATCTGGTCAAGGAAGAGGATTTCAAGAAGTGGATCACCCCCGGCTCCGGCTTTGTGCCCGAGGGAGCAGAGCCCACCGAGCAGTTCCATGCCCGCTGCGCCGAGACCCTGCTCAAGCTGTTTGAGTATATGATCCGGATGGATGTGACCGAGGCTGCCTGCGTGACCCATGGCGGCGTGATCATGAGTATGCTGAGCCAGCGCGCGCTGCCCTCCCGCCACCCGGAACAGTGGATGGCCGACCCCGGCTGCGGCTATACCGTCCAGACCGACGTGCAGCTCTGGATGCGCGACCGTCTGGTGGAGGCCATCGACATCGTGCCCTTTGGTTACGCCGATACCCTGCGCGGGCAGGCAGAAGCCGAGGAAAACGAGGCATTTGAGTAAGAATCTTTGCCGCGCCGCCCTGAAAATATCCAAAAACACGTAAAAACGCGGAAGAACAGGTAAAATTCCGGGCAAATCTCTTGACAGAAAGCCAGGAATTTACTATTGTATAAAGAGAACTTATTTTCCCGTTAGGAGGAATCCCCGATGTCACAATCCCTGTCCCGCCGCTCGTTCCTGAAATATGCCGGTTCCGGCGCAGTCAGTCTGGCTGCCGCCCTGCTCACCGGTGTTTCGAGCGCGGCTCTGGCCCCCTGCTATGAGGGTGAACCTGCTCTGCTGGACGGCAAGGCGGCAGTGGAGCTGCTGGGCTATGCGCCTGCCTCGGAGCTGGACAGCACGCTGGTCTATCTGTCGGTGGAGAACCTCTCGGCCCGGCCGCTGGCTGTGGGGGCCAGCTACCTGCAGAGCCGCGGGCTGGACAGCAGGAATGCCCTGTACAGCCTGGGCACTGGCCTGACTGCCCTGTGTGATGGCAGACAGGTGCGGGTGGGCAGCTTTGCAGCTCCCCTCTACGGTGAGAATGCGGCAGATGCCTCTGCCTTTACCCTGAATCTTTCCGCAGGGCGCGGGGCGATGCTCCACTGCTTCTGCGAGACCCCTGCGGACTGGCAGACGCTTGAGCTGATCTATCAGCCTGACTTTGCCGCAGGCCAGACCGTCCATTTTGTGGTGCGCCGGGATGCCGATGAAGTTCATTTGGGTGCGGTGCCTGCCACCCTTGCCGAGGTGGGCAGCGTGGTCGATCTGTAAATAGCATAGCGTAAAAAGAGACGGTTCTGCATCGGATTGCAGGACCGTCTCTTTTGTTTATAACAGGTTTTCCCCGGTGGAGTTCTGCACGGTGAGCTCCTGCCCGGTCAGGCTGGACACCAGCGCCAGATAGCTGCGGCCTGCCGTCAGGGTCAGGGGCGGCCGTTGGAATCATACAGGAAGAAGGTGGTCTCGCTGCCCTGCGTCCAGGTGATGTTCCACAGGTGGCCCTCGTTGAGCCAGACACCGCCGCCCATGGTCAGGTCGTAATCCAGCGTCACCCCATCGTCACGCAGGGTGGATGCACTGAACAGAATGAGCAGGTTGTCAAAATCTGCCTGCTGGCCGTTGTTGGCATCCAGCTGCGGTGTGCCGTCCGCGTGGAGCATCCGGTAGGTCTTGCTGTCGGCATCGTAGGTGAAGCCGGTGGCGTTCTGCGCATCAAACTGGACCCGGACACTCATTGCGTCCGAAGCATCTGCATCGGGCAGTTTGCCGCTTTCCTGCATGGGCAGCAGATTGGGCACGGAGAGGAGGGCTCCGCTCTCGCTGTCGGAGCTGCTGGAAGAGGTGTCCGTGACGCGGGATTCTGTCAGGGCCGGGGAGATGTTCAGGCTGCCCAGCACGCCCGAAAGTGCTGTACCGCTGGTATGCCACAGCGGGACATTCTGCCAATTGGTCTCACAGGAAAGGCATTGGTGCCCACCTCCAGTGCGTCTACCGCGCGCAGAGAGTAGTAATCAAGGTAGTTCTGGTCAAACTGCCCGCCGCCCCGCTGTACCGGCAGTACCTGCTGGCCCACCAGCAGCCGCCAGTAGAGGTCCTGCCCGGCAGAGACAGGCCCGACCTGCGGCACGGCCCCCACGGCAGGGTAGACCAGGCAGAGCCTGGTGGACTGCTGCTGTGCGGTCAGGGCTTCCAGCACCAGCGAGGCTGTGGAAAGGCCCCCACTGAGTGGTGCTGGCGGCCGCGTTGTCAATGGTGATGGCGACGGGCCGCTGGCCCGGCCAGACAAGCTCCTGCCCGGTGAGCGGGTCAGTGGGACTTTCGGCGGGCTGGGAGCTGGGGCTGAGCGCACAGCCTGTCAGCAGTGCGGCGCTGAGCGCAAAACAGAGCAAAGCGCGCATCCAAAAGCGTTTCATCGGTTTCCCTCTTCTGCCCCGGAGGGCGGGTGATTTAGTAGCTGAAATTGCTCCACTCATTATTGTCCACCAGTGCCAGATAGGTCTTGCCCCGGTTCAGGGTCATCTCCTCGCCGGTTTCGGTGTAGAGCTTGAGCGGATGGGTGGGATGCGGCTTCTCCCAGCGGCCCACCTGCACGCCGCCTCGTGTGAAGAGAAACGCCTGCCCACCGGCCACATAGTTGACCGACTGGACATCGTGAGAGTCGCCCGCATAGGCGGCGATATCGGCAAAGCAGACCACCACGTTGTCAAAGGTCAGCTGCTTGCCGGTCAGCTCGTCCACCGTGTTCTCATAGGCTTTTTTCGGAGCGGTTGTACATTTCCAGCTTGTAGCTGCGGCCCCAGCTGTTGTAGCTCAGGCGGGTCCTGTAGCTCTCGGAGTGGGTGATGCTGATGGTTTTGGCCGCAGGGGCACCGGGAAGGTCATTGGAGGCTGCGGTGCGGTAGTCGGCAAAGTGGAAGAAAGGCGTTTCGTTGGCGTAGGTCAGGCCGATGCCGGCATTACCGGCTGCCTGTTTGATCTCCTTGCCGGAGGTGAACTCGGTGTGTTCATAGGCTACGTTGCGGCCGCGGTTGTCACGGTGGGCAACGTGGGGGTGGACCGGCGTGTTGAAGTAGCTCTTGCCGCCGATGTTCAGGCCGGAGTAATCGTATACATTGATGAACTGGGTGCAGAAAATGCTCTCGCCATCGTGGTAATAGAGGGCCTGATGGGGCATGAGCAGCTGCAGGAACTGGTCGCGGCCGGAGCGTAGCGGCCCGACCTCCGGGATGGTGTCCGCATCCCGGAACACGGCACACAGGCGGGTGATGCCGCCCTCCACCTTGCTCTCGATGAGCAGGTCTGCCGAGCCGATGCCGCGCTGGGGGCGGGCGTTCTGCTTTTCGGAGTTGGCGATGTTGTTGACCATCACACCCACCATCCGGCCGGTGCTCTTGCGTGCTTCGCCGGTCAGAGGGTCAGCGTCGTAGGCAGGCAGAAGGCTGAACGCAGAGCTTGTAGCTTCGCTGGACGCTGCCGAGGAGGCGGCTGCCTCACCAGCTGCTGCCTCACCGGCTGCGACCACAGAGGATGCAGCGGCCTCAGAAGAAGCGGAAGAGGATGCCGCCGAGCCGCAGAACAGGCTCTTCATCCAGTCGGGCAGGTCACCGCCCAGAATGGCACTGCCGGGGCTTGCAGAGCAGCCGGTGAGCGCCAGCAGCGCCGCCGTCAGCCCGGAATAGCGAAGTACGGACCGTCGAGAAATTTTCATGGAAAAAGCCCTCCTATCGGATCGGCTTGCCCGGCGCGGAAGTGCGCCCGGCAGGTCGGTTGCAGTTTTGTAATGAACTGCTTTGATTGTACTGGTTCTTGCCCGGTTTGTAAAGGGGCAGTTCGTGGCAAAATCTGCCCGATGACGGCTTTGGGAAAGTTTTTAGTGCAGAAAGCTTGCTTTTGCCCGGGAGTATGGTAATATTATTCGGCAGTATCGTGTTATACTGCGCTTTATAATGTATGCGCTCGTAGCTCAGCCGGTAGAGCATCTGACTTTTAATCAGAGGGCCAGGGATTCGAGTTCCCTCGAGCGCACCAAAAGTCCCACGAAGAATCGTAAGATTCCTCGTGGGATTTTCCGTTTTCTGGAGCTCTGCACACTTTTGCACACTTTTTTGCACACCAGCGGGAAAGCTGTGTTTTTCCTTGCATTGTCTGCATTCTGTGCATCGTGAGCAGAGCTTGTCGGGGCGAGGCCCCTCCATCTTGCTGGTGCAAGATCGTTCTGTCGCTTAAAAGCCCCACTGGGGCTTTCATTGCTGCGCTGCGCTCGCAAACGCGAATTTTTCCATACTTTTTCAGGCGAACAGCAGGCGGGTGAACTCACGCCGCTGCTCGGGGTTCATCTGTCGGACAACTTTCAGCATCCCTTCCGGGGTGATCTGGATGCTGTCCGACAGATTTTCTTTTACCGGCACAGAGCCGGATTTGGGGGAACCGATGTCCTGTGAATAGAAGTCTGCTTCCAGCTTCTCAGCCAGCTCCAACCGGGGCTTGTCCTGCGTGTGGGCGTAGGTGTCCATCAGGATGCCGGTGGTGGCGTGACCGGTGTTACCCTGCACGGCTTTAATGTTGCCGCCGGATTCAATCAACTGGTAAGTGGCACTGGAGTGGCGCAGACCGTGGAACACGATCTTCTCAAACTCCGGGTGCTCTGCACGCCAAGTGCGGTACCATTTAGAAAGGGCTTCCGGGGCAACAGGCATACCGTTGGGCAGGCGGAAGAGCTGGCCACAGTTGCGATATCTGCCATCCATGGCAAGCTCGTCCTGACGGAGCCTTTTCAAACCAAGCCAGCAGTTCCTCTTTCAAGGGTCTCGTCAGATAAAGGGTGCGGCTGGATTTCTTGGTTTTCGGCTTCTTCAGCACCAGTGCGGAGCTGCTGCCCTCACGCTGGTCGGGGAAGATGTGGTAGATCTGATTCGGGTCGGTCTTTTCCAGTGCAGCCTTTTCGGTGCGCTGTAAGCTCCTGCCGACCGTGATGGTCCCACGTCCATCCGCTGCATCGAAGTCGATGTCTCCCGGCTGCAAGCCAAGGATCTCTCCGACACGCAGCGAGAGAATCATGCTCAGATGAACAGCAAGGTGGAGCGTAGGATCGGTCATGGTCTGCAACGCAGCAAGCATGGTCTTTTCGTCCCAGATGGCACGTTCTTCCGAGGTCGATTTCGGAGCTTCTCTCGGAATCGGTGACTTGAGGAGCAGACCCCACTCAACGGCATAGGAAAAAGCAGTCTTGAGCATGGCGTGGACTTCCCGGATGGAAGCACCCGTCAGAAACTGCCGCTTCTGTTTGTCGGTGAGCGTTTGCTTGACACCCTGCTTATACAGTCCGCGCGGTGTCCGGCTCAGCGTGGCGTAGAACTGTTCGAGGTCATACGTCTGAACCTTCTGAATCTGTTTCTTGCCGAGATAGGGCACGACAAGATTCTGGATCATGGCTACCGTGTGGGTGTAGGTTTTGGGTGCCCACTTGTGCTTGCTGGACTGGATGGGGAGCCACTTGTACAGCATTTCCGCGACCGTCATTGCATCGGGTATGATGAACGTACCGTCCAAGAGTTCTTTCTCTACCGAGATCTTGCGGTCTTGCGCTTCCTTCTTAGTTTTGAAGCTCTCCCAGCCTTCACAGATCCGGCCAGCATGGTCTTTGTATTTGAAACGAACGGAGTAGGAATCTCCGCGCCTGAGAATAGATGCCATAGATGTTCTCTCCCTCAGACCGCTGCAAACCAATCGTCAAAGCTCTGCTTGCTTACCCGGATGCTGGTACCGAGGCGGATCACCTTGAAATCTTTCGTGGTGTTGCACAGATTGTACGCAGCACGGTTGGAGATCGCCAACAGTTGGGCGATCTCTTCCACCCGGTAAACGAGCGGGGCGTGTCGGACGGTTTTGCTGGTCTGGTCAGAAGGTTCTACGGCAGGGGTTTCGGACAATTTCATTGTAGGGGATTCGGGCGCGATTTTCAAGTCCTCACGGGTCAGTTTGGCGGAATTTTTGCGGACATTCGTCATAGGCATGTCTCCTTTGCACTTCTCCAGACCCGGTGCAGCTCCGGTTAAGTTGCACCCTTGTGGGCCGGTAAATATGTAAGGGCCTGCCGCTCCTGACCCGAAGCAGCAGCCCAAAAAATGTGCGAGAACTTGAATTTACGCGCCCTACGCGCCCCAAACCACACAAAAGTACCTTTCTGTGTTGATTTTATGGGGCGCATGGCTGGGATGTACGCGCCCTCTTGGGGCGCATCTTGGTTTCTCTCCCGCCCCGAAGAGCGTGTTGCCGCCCCGCATCCGCCCGGAAAGGGCAGATACGCGCCCGGAGAAAACAGCGATAACAGGTAAAAACTGCTGATTTGGGGGCGCGTGGGGCGGGAGAATTTCACTTTTCCGTGTGTTTTTGATGCCGCAGCAAAGGCGGGGCGGACGCATACGCCCCGGAAGCCGCTGAACTTGTCGGGGTAAAGCCCCTCCATCTTGCTGACGCAAGACCGTTCCGTCGCTTAAAGTCCCCACTGGGGACTTCATTGCTTCGCAAACGCGAACTTTCCCTCGATGTGCTTGGAGAAGGTCAGGCCATACTTCCCCGCATTTTTCAGCAGGAACTGGCTGAACTTCTTTTGCGGAACGGGTGATTCCAGATTATCCTCGCACCACTTGGTGTAGGCGCGGTAGAGATAGGTGGAGCGTTCCTCGGTGTCGGGCTTGAAGCGGACATACGCCGTTGCCTGCATGAACTGGGTCAGGTTGTCGCTGTCCGCCATGGCTGCTTCGAGGTTCTGGATGGAGCGCTCGCTGATGGTGAACTGATAGCGGTTCGCCAGCAGACGGTGCAACCCTTTCAGCATCCACAGCAGGATGCCGGGACGCTCCTCGGACAGCTCTTCGATAAGGAACGGGTTATCCACCCGGGCAGGGTCACGGTCTTTCACCGTGATGAGGATCTGTCTGCGCCAGAAGCCGTCGCTGTCATCGTGAGCAGCCACAAGGTTGCCATTGCCGAAGCAGATGAAACGAACGTACAGCAGGCCTTGGACAGCCTGCTTGTTTTTCCGCTCGATACACAAACGGTCTTCAGCGGTGACGATGGACTTGATGTTCCGTGTTTCGGGCAAAGCCACCATGTTCAGATCGTCATCGACCATGACCAGCTTATACTCCAGATTGGCGCTGGCAAAGCGGTTCGTTTCGATGCGGAGGATGGATTCGGAGTGAGAGGCTTCCCCGAACAGCTTCTTCAGCAGCAAGCCGATGCGGGATTTTCCTTCGCCGCCCTTGCCGGTCATGACCAGCATCTTCTGCGCCTTGGTAGAGGGGATCAGGAGATAGCCAAGGTATTCCTGCAAGGTCAGAATGTCCTCCGGGATGAGCAGACCGTCCAAAAATTCCAGCCACTTGGTCGGTGCGGGGGCATCGGGCTGGTATTCCACGGGGAGCCGGTTCAGGCAGAGTTCCTTTTCCGGCACAAAGCCCCGCTCGTCCAGAAAGTAGGTTCCGTTCTGGAGATGGATGCGGTCAAGCTGGGGTTTCCATTCAGGGGTATAGGTTTCGATGCGGAGTGCGTCCAGAACCTGCTTCTCCTTCTTGGCAAGGTTGTCGAGCACAAAGTCACGAAGGTCGCTGTGGACTTCATAGAGCAGTGCGTCCTCGTCTACCTCGCCGTTCTGGTCGAACAGCTTCTGTTTCAGGCACATCAGGGGGTGTTTCTCTAAAAGGTACTGGCAGTAAGCGGTTTCACGCACTTTTCCCTTGCTGTCTACCCAAGGGCATTCGCATTCTTCCTCTTCTTCCAGTTCGTCCTCATCACGCCAATCTTCGTTCCTCTTTTTCCAGTCGCTCATGCAATCCCTCCCAATACTTCCGTAGCTCGTTTTCGGTCTGCGGGTCCGGGAGCACCGAACAGTCCAGATAATATTCAACGATGTCAAGGTTCTTTATCGCTTCAAGAAAGCAGGGGTGAAGTTCTTCTGTGGGTGACTGCGGTGCGTATCGGACCCGCCAACGCTGCAGACAGCGGTAATAGTCCAGCAGCTGCTGCCGGACGGTGGGCGGTCTGCGGGGAGCAAGCCGCACCTTGCCGTCGGCAAGTGCCATGCCGAAGTCCTCCTTCAACTTTTCCACGGCCTTGTAGGGAGAAAGTTGAAAAAGTCTGCCGACAAAATCGATCACATCGCCATCGGCCTGACAGGCGAAACAGTGGAAACGGCTGTCCACCTTCATGCTGGGGTGTTTATCCCCGTGGAAGGGACAACGCATCATGCCGTTCCGGTTTACGGCGAAGCCGTATAGCTCCGCTGCCTGCCGGGTCGAGATGGCGTTCTTTACGTCCGAAAAGACAGAGGTGCTACCCTCCGTCCCAATGGGTGGGGTACAGGCGAAAGGACGAAGCCCGGTGAGGGGCGTGGGTGAGGTTGGGTTTATTCACACATCGATCCGTCAGAGTGTTGTTCATTTGACCTCCTGCTGCGGTACGGCGTGGTTGCGCTCTTCCTTGCGGAAGAAGGCTTCCACGTTTTGTTGTGCGGTGCGGAGTTCACGCAGTTCGATCTGCGCTTTCTTGTAACGGGTGTAGAAACCGTTTTTCTCCGAGGAAAGGGCTTTGATATTCGGCATCCAGCTTTTTTGAGGTCCGGCAGCGTCCTGAGCCCGTTGGCCTTGAAATAGGCGCAGGCTGCATCGTAAACAGCAAACTCTGCACGGTGCTGCTCCCGGAACGCTGCGGGGTTCCGCACAGTTTGGAGCTTCTGTGCAAGAGGCTTATACTGCCGATAGACCACAAGATGCCCGCGCAGCTCCTTGAGGGAAGCCATGCGGGCATCCATGTCTTTGACCACCGTCAGTGCATCGTCGTGCTGGGTTTGCAGTTCGGCAATGCGCTGGTGCAGGGCATCTTCGCTGGTGAGACCTTTCTCCTGTAACAGGATGAGGGTCTGCGACCAGCGTTTGAGGTTGAACTTTTTTCGCCCAACGCTCATAGCCGATGCCCTTTCCGGCTGCGGCTTTCGCCTGAATGTCAACCAGTTTCCTGATTTTATCCGGCTTCTGTTCGCAGGCGGGCTGGATGGCGGTTGCAAGCTGGATGTTCTGGGAGAGGGCGGTCAGCACCTGCTCCTTTTCCAGCTTCTTGCTCAGTTTCTTGGCGGTGATGAACTTTATCCGGCCGGGCGGGCAGTAGCTCAATCGGCCTCGGCTCTCCTTCACGGCGATGCCGTGTTCCTGCATGAGCAATGCAGAAAATTCCTCGAAGGTGGTAGTCTTGTTCAGCACAGCGTAGATCTGCTTTCGCAGCTTGTCCAGCTCGGTCTGGTAGACGGTCTGGGTGGGCTGCTGCCCTTCGGCGGCAAGCTTGGCGTTTGCATGGTCGAGGCGGCGTTGTCCGCGCCGCTGCGCCCAATACTCCCGCTCGGAAACATGGTCGCCTTGGGCTTCCAGCAAATTGATCTGGTTCAGGTCGGCTTGCTCGCACATTTCCATGACTGCGACACGAAGGTGCCGGAGCATGGCAGAGGTGCAGCGGTGCTTCTTGCCCGCTTCCCAGTCGCATGGCTTGTCCATGAAGGGCTGCCGTTCCACGGTGCGGACACGCAAGCTGCCGATGACGATGTGGACGTGGATGTTTCCTGCACTGTTGTGACCGTCCGGGTGGGTGCAGACGATGGCGGGATGACCGGGGAAGTTGTCCTTGCAGAACTGCAAGCCAAGGGCTTGCGCCCGCTCCATGGTCAGGCCGTTCTCTACTGCGTCCTTCGGGTCGAAGCTGATGATATAATGGTGGGTCTTCACGTCCTCCCGCCCGCCGTTCTTGCCGTACTTGCGATTGGCAATCAGGCAGGCCATAGCAAACGAAGATTCGCCGCACTCAAGGGTGTCGAGCAGGTACGAATCCCGCAGCTTGGGTCTGCCCTTCTCGTCCAGAATGGGCAGACCGGTGTACTCGTTGTGCTGAAAGGTGAGATAGCTTTCGGCGGCGGCATAGTTAGAGTTCTTCGAGCTTAAATGCTTGATGGTTGCCATACAGTTCACCAACCGTTTCTTCGGCTTTCAGCCGAAAGTTCGTGAGTGCGGACAGTTCCTCCAGAATTTGCGCCCGGAGCTGCTCGGTGTCTTTGCCGCCGGAGTTGAAGTGCCGTGCAAGCTGGTTGAGGTTGCTGCCTACCTTGCTGCACTGGGCAGACAAGGCAGCAAGCGCCGCCAGTGCATCCTCGCCGCCCTGCGCCACCACAACGGTGTGCTTGACATTCACGCCGTACAGGACGCGGCGGACGAGTTCGGATTGGGTGAGGTGGAGTTCTTTGCAGGCGTATGCGATCCGCAGTTTTTCTTCTGCGGTCACTCTGACCTTGATGATGTGTGTCTTTCGTTTTCGCGGCGTGTCATTGCGGTTCTTCTTTGCGTGTGCGTTCGGACTTTTCATTTCAGTCATATTCGACCTCCTGTGAAAATGATAAATGCCCGCTCCGGGATGGAGAGGGCTATGTAATGCGACACGCCGCTTTTGCGCTGAAACCAGCGCAACGCTGGAGCAGGGTTTGGGGAAGGCACTCCCCAACAAGTGACAGACCATGTGACAGAACATTTTCAAGCATTGAAAATTTGTGGCCACAGGTCGATACTTGCTTTCGCCCTTTCCGTGCAACACTGAAAATTTCAGAAGTCGAACCGCAATGCACGTTGAAAATTTTGCAGAGCAAAACGTGTGAAAAGGCAAAGCCCCTGCTCATGGTCACCGTTCACACCGAACGCAGTTCCTGCCCCTGTTTTGCAGCGGCGTTGTCCGGCTCGCCCACAGAAAGTGTGAGGTCATGGCGCAGTATCTCGTTCAGACGGCTTATGTAAGATTCAAGGTACAGTATGAAGAAAGCCGGGCGCAGTGCGGACACTACAACCTGCTTCTTTCAAGCACAAGAATAACACTTTTCAGTTGTACCGTCAACAACTAAAAACAAATTTTGGAAGATTGAACAACTACATAAGATTTTATTTGTGAAAAGAAAATACCGCCCATGCAGCGCAGCGATGATTTTGTCGGGTGAAACGGCGGCAAAATAGATCGGGTGTGTTGCGGGGCGGTCAAAAATCTTCATAGGGAATAAATCCACACCGTTCTGTACTTTTCTACATAAATGGTGGGATTTGCGATAAAGGGTATCATGGATCGCAGGGCGCGTCAAGATGGTTTTGCAAATTTTATTGCAGTAAAGCGGTGATAGTAGGACTTATATGTGAATTATATAGCAAAAAGGTTTTTACCACTTGTGTTTAACAGCTTTGCATAACGATATTTTCGATGCTATAATAAAATCAAAAACTGCTGTTTGGAAAAGGGAGGATGCTTGCCATGATGCGCTATGAGGAAAGCTGTGACTTCACCACAACGCTGCACAGACGATTGCTCTACATTCTGAATGAAAACCTTCCCGGTTCTACTTGGTATTGTATTGCAATGAAGATGCTGCAATACTATGGTGATTTGGATACGATTTCCATCGAGGAAATGGCATCCCTTTGCACCGTATCAAAATCCTCAATATCCAAATTCATCCGGGTTCTTGGCTATGAGGACTATCGGACATTTCAAAAGCAGGCCGCGATCAATCTAAATCGAAAACAGCGTGGAAACTATTTCGCAACGGATGTTATGCGCTATATTGAGGAACATTCGACAGATGCCTATGTCGATGCAGTGCTCCGGGATATCCGTATGACCTATGAATTATTGGACTGGGAAAAGCTAAATCGACTTGCAGCAGACATTTACCATTATGAAAAGGTTGCAGCATTTGGATGGGACTTTTCCGAAACAGCTGCGTTGGATTTGCAGACAAAACTGCGTGACCATCGCAAATTCATTGTGACCAACATTGACGACCAGAAACAAGCAGATTATCTCCGAAATGCGGATGATAAAACGCTGATTATCGTGTTCAGTGATAGCGGTGAATATGTGCAGCGCCCGCAGAGCACGGATTCAATGCGGGCACACTGGGCGTTTGAGAACTTCCGAGGGAAAATCGTAATGATTACATCCAACCCGAACGCAGAGAAAAATCCGCTGGTTGACTATTGCCTGCTGTATCGCCGCTGTCGGGAGATACATACCCATCGGATTTTATATGCAGTCCTGACAGATCTGCTGGCTTACCGCTATCGTGAATATCTGCGCAGCAGAAATCTGCTTGCAGAAAACTGAGTTTGAAAATTGCCGTTCTGTACTGGAACTTTCCAGAAACAGAGCGGCTTTTGTTTGCTGTGACTATTTCTGCACAAAAATCAGAGAATTGATTTGTGCAGAATGGATGGTTTTGGACTCGTTTTTTCCGAATTGCGAAAACTACTGACAGAGCGTTCTTTTTTTAGCTACACTCATGCCAGATCAAGACCGGTCGATCAGAATACGGGGCAGCATCCCCGGATGTTCACAATACAAGGAGGTTTCTCAGAATGCAGCTATCCAACAACTTTTTATGGGGGTCGGTGCAACTGCGGATTTTCAGTTTGAGGGTGCCTATCAGGAGGACGGACGCGGCCTGTCCACCCATGACTATGAAACCGATGGTTCGGTACAACACCCCCGCTGCAA
>ENA-OQES01000471-OQES01000471.1-human-gut-metagenome-genome-assembly--contig:-NODE-471-length-17116-cov-3.862264_pt1 | contig 17116 bp, 19 predicted proteins | sample MGYA00242798_ERZ504641 | MGnify/ENA primary metagenome ERZ504641 (study PRJEB26092, sample SAMD00036327) | human gut metagenome | host: Homo sapiens | study: EMG produced TPA metagenomics assembly of... | reverse complement strand
GCGTTCGAGCCTGACTTTACGGTATTCGACTTCGGTGACGTCCTGGATCTCGCCCAGACCGCCACATGCTTCAATGCGTTGCGGGATTCGCGTTCCTGCCACTGTTCGTCGTGGGTTTCGCGAAAGTGTTCCCCGCCGTCGGTATCAAGCAGCACGTCGGATTGGTCGGCGAGCACTTCCCCCGACGTCGCCTGCGGTCATGCTCTGCTCGATATCGTTCTCTTGGCTCAATGGCACCTCTCACGGTTAAACTATGGTGTCTTTATTATCATCATTGTCTAGAGACATGGGCATCACCGTTTTCGCCACGTGGACGCGATTACCGCGCGGATGCCGGAGGACGAACGTTTGCAAGGAGAGAGCATGGCACAGGCCGAGCAGTATTTCGCGGCGGAACCGCAGTCGAAGGACGTGCGCAGGAAGCTGCATGTCACGTTGCGTGGCAATGAGGCGGATGTGGAAGTGTCGAACGGCGTGTTTTCCGGCAATCGTGTGGATTTGGGCACGTCGGTGCTGCTTCGCCAGGCGCCGGAACCGCCGGAGGAGGGCACGTTCCTTGATCTGGGCTGCGGTTGGGGTCCGATCGCGCTGACGTTGGGTTTCGAATCGCCCAAGGCCGATATCTGGGCGTTGGATGTGAACGAACGCGCGCTTGAGCTCACGCGCCGCAACGCCGAGTTGAACGGCATGGGCAATATCCATGCCGTCACCGCCGAGCAGGTTCCGGCCGTTCTCACGTTCGATCTGATCTGGTCGAATCCGCCGATCCGCGTCGGCAAGGAGGCTCTGCACGAGCTGCTGATGACGTGGCTGCCGCGGCTTAACGCGGGCGGTGCCGCCTATCTGGTGGTGCAGAGGAATCTGGGTTCCGATTCGCTGATTCCGTGGCTCGCCACGCAGTTGGGCGACGGGTTTGAAGTGGGCAAGTACGCGAGTTCGAAGGGCTTCCGCGTTATCGAGGTTATGAAGGCATGAAATTCGAATATCCTTCCCAACTGCCGGTTTCCGCGGCTCGCAGCGACATCGCCGAAGCCGTCAGGTCAAGCCAGGTGGTGATCGTTTCCGGCCAGACGGGCTCCGGCAAAACCACGCAGCTGCCGAAGATTCTGCTGGAACTGGGCCGTGGATCGCACGGCAGGCAGATCGTGCACACGCAGCCGCGCAGGCTTGCCGCACGTACCGTCGCCGAACGAATCGCCAGCGAAATGGGCGTGACGTTGGGTGAGGAAGTCGGCTATCAGGTGCGGTTCACGGACGAAAGCTCGCCGAAGACGCGCCTGCGCGTGGTGACGGACGGTATTCTGCTGGCACAGATCCAACGCGATCCGAAGCTCATGCAGTACGACACGATCATCATCGACGAGGCGCATGAGCGCAGTCTGAACATCGATTTCCTGCTCGGCTATCTGACGGCGCTGCTGCCCAAGCGGCGCGACCTGAAGCTCGTCATCACGTCCGCGACAATCGATTCGGTGAAGTTCCAGGAGCATTTCGAACACGCGCTGCACACGAAGGTGCCGGTCATCGAAGTGTCGGGACGCACGTATCCGGTGCAGATCGTGTATGAGCCGTTGGGCACCGCGCCGGCGCTGATGCGTTCCGTGCCGGGTTTCGAAACGGGCGCGATGCCCGGCGACGCGGATTACGAGGCGCTGTCGGCCGCGCCGGATGGCAGGGACGGCCGCGATTCGCGCGACACGAACGTGGACATGCCCACCGCGGTGGCGCGCGCCTGCGCCGAATTGGTGATCCATTCCACGCACGACCGTGGTCCGCGCGACATTCTCGTGTTCGCTTCCGGCGAGCGCGACATCCACGATTTCGAGAACGCGCTGCGCCGCCATTACGGTCCGCGCGCGGCGGATATGCGCAGGCCGGATGCGATCGAGATCGTGCCGTTGTTCGCACGGTTGTCTTCGAAGGAACAGCATAAGGTGTTCGAACCGCATACGCATCAGCGTATTGTGATCGCCACGAATGTCGCCGAAACGTCGCTGACGGTGCCGGGCATCCGATATGTGGTCGATCCGGGCACGGCGCGTATCTCCCGCTATTCGAAGACGGCGAAGGTGCAGCGTCTGCCTATCGAGCCGATCAGCCAGGCGAGCGCGAACCAGCGTTCGGGCCGTTGCGGCCGTATCGCCGACGGCATTGCGATCCGCTTGTATTCGCGTGAGGATTTCGAGACGCGTCCCGAATTCACGGAGCCGGAGATTCTGCGCACGTCCCTGGGCGCGGTCGTGCTGCACATGCTGTCGGTGGGTGTGGCGCGTACGGCGAAGGATGTGACGGATTTCGGTTTCATCGATCCGCCGGATATGAAGGCCGTGTCGGATGGTTTCAACGAGCTGACCGAGCTGAAGGCCGTGGCGCGCAAACATGGCGAGGTGGTGTTGACGCATACCGGCCGTCTGCTGGCACGTATTCCGATCGACGTGCGTTTGGGCCGTATGGTCATCGAAGCCGCGAAGTCGACCACGCCGAACACTCTGGCGGCGGTGCTGGTAGTAGTCGCGTTCCTGAGCCTGCAGGATCCGCGCGAACGTCCCGACGAGAACCGTGAGGAGGCGGATCGGATCCACAACCGGTATGCGGACCCGACCAGTGATTTCCTGACCGCGTTGAACCTGTGGGACCGCGTGTTCCAAGCGGATGGCGAGCCGAGCAATTCCGCGCTGCGCCGCATCTGCAAGACCGAGTACTTGAGTTGGCTGCGCATGCGCCAATGGAAGGATTTGGTCGCCCAGCTGCGCGAAATGTGCCAGGAGTTCAAATTCAAGCTTGGCGAGCCGATTCCCGTGTCCCGTCCACCGTTGGAGATCCGCCAGCTGCCGCTTAACCAGCAGGCAGCGCATTCGCTGTGCTGCTCATGGGACGCGCAGGGCATCCACACGTCCATGCTTTCCGGCCTGCTGTCCATGATGGGCATGCAGGTCACGCGCGAGCCGAAGGCATCCGATTTCGCTGGTTTGAAGGGTGCGGCACGCGCTCGTGCGATGAAACGCGCGCAGAAGATGGCGAAGAACGACTATCAGGGCGCGCGCGGCACGCATTTCGCCCTGTTCCCGCCTCCGCCGTAGCCAAATCGACACCGCAATGGGTGATGAGCACCGAACTGGTGGAGACAAGCCGGCTGTGGGCGCGGTACTCCGCCCAGATCGACCCCGCATGGGCCGAACCGCTCGCCGGAGCACTCACCCGCACCACCTACGCCGACCCGCACTGGTCCGGTTCGCGCGGCTCGGCCGTGGCGAGCGCGAAGGTGCTCCTGTACGGCCTGCCGATCGTGCAGGACCGCACCGTGCAATGGGGGCGCATCAACCCGCTCGAGGCACGCGACTTCCTCATCCGCCAAGGCCTGGTGGAAGGCGACATCCAGCAACGGTTCTCCTACGACGATTTCGTCATCAGGAACCGGGACATCCTCGAGGATGCAGCCGATGATGCGAGCCGCACCCGCCAGGTGGCGCAGACCGTCGGCGACGAGGACCTGTTCGACTTCTACAACGCCATCATCCCCAACACCGTCACCAGCGTGGCCGACCTGGCGAAATGGTGGAAGACGAAGCACGACGAGCAGCCCGACCTGCTGGATTTCGACCCGGACAAGGTGGAACGCCTCGCCGACTCCGATTCGGTGTCCCTGGACGACTATCCCGACCATTGGCATACGCTCGGCACCGACGGCTCCCCCATCGACCTAAGGTTGAGCTACATCTACGATCCGCACGACCCAAACGACGGCGTCACCGTGCATGTGCCGTTGAAAGCATTGTCTCGACTGACTCCGGAACAGTTCTCGTGGAATGTGCCGGGACTGCTGGACGAGCTGATCGTCGGCATGATCAAGTCGCTGCCGAAAACGTTGCGCGTGCAGTTCGTGCCCGCTCCGGACACGGCACGCAAAATCCGCGCCTGGATCGACGAACGCTATCCCGACCTGCCGGGCTCCGGCAGCCAGCAGAAGCCTAACATCGCCCCCGAAAACGAGGATGGCATGGCCGCATGGCCCGACCTGCCACACGCGTTCACCCAAGCGGCCATCAGCATCGTCGGCGCGCAAATCCACCCGGAAGTCCTCACCGGCGAACTATGGAACAAGCTCGCACCATACCTGCGCATGACCTTCGCCGTGGAACAGCAGCTGCCACCCAACCGCAAGAACCAGCACGGCCGACGACACGCGCGAGGCCCCGTCAAAACACTCGGCACCGGCAAATCACTCGTCGAACTGCAACGCAGATTCGCCGAACAAGCCAAAGCCTCCGCACGCCACATGGTCGAAAAACCAAGCCCGAAACGCCGGAGACCAAGGCAAATCGTCGAAAAAGGCCAACCTGCTCAACAAAGCGGGAGCAACCACCGAAGCACGCGCCACCATGCTCTGGCAAGGTGCACTCGACACGCTGCACCTGCCCGGTGAACGCATCTCCTCACGCTGGCTCGGCACGGAAGCGCTCATGCTCACCTCCGCCCCCTACAAATCCACGAAGGAACTCACCGAAGACCTGCAGCTGGCAGCCGTCAAACGGCTCCTGCCCAACATCGACCAGCTGCCCGACGACGAAGCGCTCGCCGACGCAGTGCTCGACGTGCGCGAAGTGTACGAGGACACCGTGTACGCGGTGGCGCATGACGTGATCGCCATACTGAAACGGTATGCGGAAGTCGACAAAGCCGTGTCCGGCAAAGCGGACCTGCCACTGCTGAGCGTGCTGCAGTCGATCCGCGAACACATCGCCACACTCGTATACCCCGGTTTCATCGGCAAGACGCCACCGGACGCATTGCCGTCCATCGAACGATACCTGCACGCCGACCTGCTGCGCCTCACCAAGGCGAAAAACGACAAGAACCGCGACGTGCGATGGGCTTGGGAAGCCGACGAAGCCAAACAACTCGCCGACAAGGCCGTGGCGAAAGCACAACGCGAACCAGCCGGCCCACGCCACGAAACGCTGATGAAGCAGGCGGAAACCGTACGTTGGATGCTCGAGGAATTCTACGTGTCCCTGTGGGCACAGGAACTCGGCACGCCGAAACCGATCAGCCTGCAACGCATCAAAAAGGCCATCGCCTAGCCACCAGCCAAAACCCCAACGGATTGTTCCGTTTCCTCAAACCCGTCAACGCTTCTTGAAGAAACGGAACAACTGCGATTCACGAATCAACAACCCCACCAATAGACTCGCCACCATGACACCGGCGAACACAGCCAACGGCGTACGCACCGCAGCCGCCAACACCGCCACCCAATCGGACCGGCTCATCCGCACCGCATACGCCAACAACAACGCACACGAAGCAACCGTAGCCAGCCCGGCCCAAACACCGGTCTCCACACCAATACCCAGCAACTGCGCACCCTTCGACTGCCCCGAATGCAACGCACCCGCATACTCCAACCTACGCCGGCGCACACCAAACACACCAACCAACACGCCAATCGCCAACCCCACCCACGGCATCCACCGCGTCGAACGATTCACATACGACGCACGCGCGTCATAATGCGCATCAAACCCCTTATTCACCTGCGTCACACCCGCATTCGACGAGCCGGAACCCGCCACCAACGTGGCATACAGCAGATTTTCCATCTGCCCATCAGCCGGCCACTGCTTGACCCAGCATTCATTAAACGTCGAAGCGCTCGCCGACACCGGCACGATGAACGCGTAGGCGAAACGCGTGTCACGCCCATCGTTCGGCCAGTCGAACACACCAGCCACACGCGTAGTGCCTTCGCGTGTCCGCAATGCGCTGCCCACGGCGAGTCCGAAGTCCTTGGCCACGTCGCGCGGCACCCATACGCCGGACACGTCGGCCTTGGCATTGCCGGCGACCAGCCGGATCATACCAGGCGTCACGTCATACGATGAGATGTCCTTGCCGGGTGTCGCGAGTGGCACGACCTGTTCGCCGGCACGCATCGCACCAGCCAAGGTGCCCGTCATTCCATCGCCGGCGTCGGACAACCGGTCGCATGCGGTGCCATCCACCGTTCCACCGACGATGGCGTTGACGTCAGCGTACGCGTTGATGCGCTGCACGGCCTGCGATTCCAAGTCAATCACGGTCATCGCCTCATATCCGCCCAGCAGCGTTCCGGAGAGCAGCACTGCGAGGAACATGGCGAACGCGCGGCTCACGCCCGAACCGATGTTGCGCAGCGCTTCGGAAAGCACCGATCCAAGTCTCATATACGCTCCCTTATTGGCGGTTTCATGCGGTTTTCACACTGTTTGGCGAAGCTCAACGGTTTCTTGCGATTCATCCGCCGACTATTTGCAAACCAGCCCGTTGAGCCCGCTGCCGATTTCGACGTTGGTGATCGCGGACACGTCGGCATCCTGCGTCTGCACCAGACTCACGCCTAGCTCGCTGCCCACAATCGTCACCTTCGCCGGCGTATTGGACGCATTGTGGGAATTTTGGTACGATGCAGCCGCTGCTGCCGTCGATGCCAAACACCGCTCCCGCCGGCACACGCAGCACCTGTAATGGTTCCTTCAATGCCACGGTGGCATCGAGACCGGCCTTTTTGGTCTGCATGTCCATGGACTGGAACGTTTCGTTTGCCGACACATTACGCAGGAATTCGGCGTCGGTGATTTCCGTGCTATCGGCCGGCAATATTCCATTGACGCCATACATGCTTATGGTGCGATCCTGTCCTACCGCCGCGCCGTTTTTTCACGGTGAGTTTCGTCAACGCTCCCGGTATTTTTCCGATTGCCGTACCGCCCGTCACCATGGAACCGGTGGTGGCCGTCCACTCGTCGACCGCGACTGCGTTTTCAGGAATCCACATGGTGTCGGCAAGCGCAAGCGTGCCGTCGGAGGGGTTGCCGTTGTCGTTCATGAGTTGCCGCCAGCCGTCGGATGTTGCCCACCAGTAGGTGTCGGAACCGGCCACGCTGTTGTATCCGAGTCGGCTCAGCTCGTTGTTCAGTGCGAGCACGTCGTCGCCCTTGTCTCCGGTTTTGAGGTCACGGTATAGGGGTGTGGCGGTGTTCAAGGCCACGACCACGCGGTCGTTGACTTTGTATGCGCCTTTGCCGGAGGCGAGTCCGTCTGCGGACCAGTCGGCGGTGACGGTGCCGTTGGCGTTGCCGAGAAGATTACGTTCGGTGGAGATGGTGGGCACAACCGTCACTTGCTGGCTACCGGAGTATTCCTGCACGCTGGCTGGCGCGGTGGTCGTCTCCCCTGCCGAGCCGAGCAATGCCGGCGCGCGGTCTGGCAAGAGCAGCGCGCATGCTCCCACGGACACGCATATGGCGGTTGCCACGGCGAGCAGGCTCCAAGCCCATGCGAGTCGTCCGCGTCTGGCACCGTTGTTCATGACTTTAGTGCCCCGTTGCTTCTTTCCCATGAGTCGATGCCTTTCTATTCGTCTATTCTTCCAATTCCGGTTCCTGCGATTTGCTGCCGCCTGGCGCGTAGTCGGCGAGGTCGAGCACACGGTCGCAGGCGTCGCGGGTGTCGGGATCGTGTGTGGCTACGAGCACGATCATGCCTTGGCCGGAAAGGTTGTTCAGCACATGGCTGACGGAATGCGCGGTGCGCGTATCCAATTGAGCGGTCGGCTCGTCCACGAGCAGCATGTCGGGTTTGGAGCAGACGGCGCGTGCCAGCATGAGACGTTGCGCCTCGCCGCCGGAGAGGTCGGAGAACCGGCGGTCGGCCGCGTATTCGAGGTCGAACAGCCCCATGGCTTCCAAGGCTTTGAGCTCCGCTTCCTTGCGCCGCATGCCTTTGGCGAGCAGCGGGAACACCACGTGGTCGAGCGCGGTGCGTTCCGCCACACCGTACGGGTTTTGAAACACCCATCCCACACGGTTCACGCCTTCACGGGTTACGGTTCCGGCATATGGTTTCTCCCAACCGGCGAGAATCGACAGCAATGTCGATTTACCACAACCGGATGGTCCGCATACCGCGATGGTGGAGCCAGGTTCCGCCACGAAATCAAGATGCTCGAACAGCAGGTCTGTCCCCGGGAACCGGTGGGCCAGCCCTTCCACAACCACTCGCATATGAGCCCCTTCGCGCATCAGACTACTTCAGCGGATACCAGACCGTCTCATCCGAGGCGGTCACGTTCACTCCGGCCGTCACCAAGCAGGTCAGCGCCTTCCTGTTATCGCGCAGTCCTGCGCTTTCTCCGGATTCCAAATCCTTCTCCAGCTTATCGGCGGTGTAGTCTTTGGGCTTTATGCCTTCCTTGCGCAGACAGTCGGCCGCCACCTCCTTGTCATTGAGCAGCAGCTTCGGATTGCCCAACTGGAGCCTGTACACGGTGTTGATATCCGTGACATGCATCAGATTTCGTGATAACTCTATCTAATCGTTGGAATGAAGCCGTTTCTCAATGGTGATGGATTGTCGCACCACTTGAGATACCACTCCCAGAGTGTCGTTGGATTCATCATTTTTCCACTGCGGCGGTCACCACCTCTTCGGTTGGCGGTGGATGGATAAAGAGAGGCGGAGCCTTGCATTGCCTGACTCCGCCTTCCATGGTGTTTTTCTTGTGTTTCGACTTGCATTACTTTATTTACTGTGCTAATATAGTTTATGTCAAGGAAAGGAGGTGAACATGGAAAACATCTGGCAGACCGTCAAGGACATCGCCGCGATACTCGGCGACATCGGCTCCGCGCTGGTCGGAATATCAACCGTCATCCTGATATTCATCCACCGGCCAAGCCGACACGGACGGCGCTGAAAACCGAGTCCCGGATTCTCTACCTATCCGGGACTCGGCCCCACCAGATTAACCCATGCGCACAATGAAGGACAAACTAATCAAAAGTCGCGTTCGCGGCAGGAATCGTGAGCCTGCTGCTCGGCGTCGGCGGCAAGGCCCTCCCGGCAGGCACGCTCGGATGCTTCGCCGGAATCCTCGCCCTCGCCTCCACGAAATGGGAGGACGGCGAATGACCACCGAATACCTGGGCGTCACCGACGTGGCCAAACGGCTCGGCATCAGCACGGCCGCAGTCAGCGCCTACAAGCTCCCCGAGCCGGACGCCACGATCGGCCGCACTCGCGGATGGCTCCCCGACACCATCGACCGATGGAACGCCAGTCGTCCCGGTCGCGGCGTCGGCGGAGGACGCCCACGCAAGAACAAGACCGAATAACAAGAAAAGCCCCTTCCCCCCAGCCCTTGGCTGAGAGAGGGGCAACTTCGTATGGACTTAGCGGCAGCTTAACAGCTGTTAAGTCCGATACGAAGTTCTGTTAAGTGTTGTCGCTGATTTTGTGGCAACGCTTAATCTTTGTCGGAATCATCGTCCGGCTTGGTGGCCGTGAGCTGGCTCACGCCGATCAGAGCGCCGACGAAAACGCCGACGGCGTTGATGGTCGTGACGATCTCGCCGCAGTGAGGCAGTCCCCACTGCGGGCCGACCGCGCCGACCAGCCATGCGACGGCCGGCAGGGCGATCAGCGCGACCCACTTGAGGATCTCGTATGCCTTGTCGGGCAGCAGATAGTCGAGCTCAGTCTTGGTGTCCTTGTCCATTCCACACCTCCTTTATGTGTTGCAGGAACCGGCTCCACAACGCTTAATCGTGGAGCTGGAGTCCGGTCAGCGGAGCCGCTGGCCTGGATAGATGGTGTACGGCGGACGGAGGCCGTTGCGCTGGGCCGCGGCGTACCAGCCGGATCCGTAGATCTTCCACAGGCTCTCGCCTGCGCTGACCACGTGCGTGGACGAGTAGGTCGTGGACGGCGTGGAGACGGTGGACGAGCCGTAGTAGGTGATCGTCTGGCCGACGTAGATCCGGTTGATGTTGCCGGACGGCACGCGCCATGCGGAGGCCGGCTTGAGGCCGGTGCGCTCGGCGATGGCCGACACGGTGTCGCCGGAGCGGACCACGTAGGTGCGGGTCGTCGTGCGGGTCACGGTGGTCGGGCCGGAGTACGTCGAACCGGACAGGCGGCTGTTGACGATGTTCATCACCGCCTGGTAGTTGTCGCCGAGACGGGACTGCCGATCGGCGCCGTTGCCGTAATCGCCGCGGATGACGGCGGTGGCCATGGCGTTCAGGTCGGTGGTGTTGGTCGTCCGCTTCTCCACGTGGACGTTCGGCGTGCCGGTGGATCCTCCGGTGGTGGAGCAGCCGGCGCGTTCGCCGCAGGCGATCTTGCGCCATGCCGTCCTGTCTCCGAAGAATTTGTCGAGGTCGAGCGGTCCATGTCCGTTGAGGTAGCCAGTGCTCGTGTACTGGAGCATGCCTTCGCCCTGCGATCCGGCGAGCCATGGGGAGTCCTGGTAGCCGGTCGCGTAGTTGTTGGCGTACTGCGCCGCCCACAGCATGCACTTGGCTCGGACGTCCGCCGGTATCTGGCCGACGAAGCCCTTGGAGCAGTAGACGACGGGCCACACTCCCGTCCTGGCGTGGACGCGGTATACCCACGTCCGCACCCAGTTGCTGTTGCCCCACGCGGCGTTCTGGTATGGCTCCCAGTCGAGGACGAGCATGGCCTTGCCGACGTATCCGGTGATGTGGTTGACGAAGTTGTCGGCTTCGGTCGTGGCGTCCATTCCGGACGCGTAATCGTACAGGCCTAGCTCCTTGCCGGTGTTGACGGCGCCGGATGCTTGCTGGCCCCAGCTGGAGTTGATGTACCAGCCCTGGTTGACCTTGACGATCGCGAAGTCGGCCGGAGCGACCTGCGTGATGTCCGGGGCCTGGTAGCCGGATACGTCGTATCCGTTCAGGTCGGCCATCGCGGCGGGCGCCACGGCCATGGTGATGGCCATGACCACGCCGGTCACCGCCAGCCGGATTCGTTTGAGCCACGGAGGCTTGTGCTTGCGCATTCATTTCCTTTCTCTGAAAACGGGAAACCCCACGTTTTCACGCGTGGTTTCATGGTTGATGGCGTCACATGTGGGCGCCACGATTGAAAAACAGGACGAGCGTGGCGAGACCGATCCAGGCGATGACGAAGGTCATGCGTCCTCCACGGTCTCCGGCGCCACGTCGGCGCGCAGCTCGTCCGGCAGGTGCGGTTTCGGATGCCGCTTGAGGAAATCGGGCTCGACGATCTCGCAGAACTGTTGCAACCAATGGAACAGCTGCCTCGTGTATGCGGCGAGCGCGAAGTATTTTCGCTGCTGATCCTCCAGGTGCTGGATCTGCTCCTCCTGCGACTCGACCTGTTCCCTCAAAGGCTTGATGACGGAATCGGTGAGGATGTCGCAAGCCTTCGCGGCGATGTCCGCGGTGTCCTTGCGTCTGCTGGAGATGGCGCCGATGATGGCACCCACTCCTCCACCGCCGATCAGGGCGACGATGAGAGACGTCCAGAATTCCGTGCTTGAAAAGAGGTTAAGCGGCGTCATCCGAGCTCCATGGGTCGAGGCGCTTCTGGACTTCGTCGCGCAGGTTTTTGGGGATGGAGTCGATGGTGCGGGCTCCGGAGCGGACGAGGTTGGCGTAGATGGCGATCATGGCTTGCTGCAGGGTGTTCATGCTTGCTCCTTTGCTCCGGCATCGTTGGCGGACGCTGTGGTGAGTTGCGCCTCGTAGAGGGCCGCGATGGCGGTGGCGTTGTCGACGGCCTGCTGCTCGAGCTGTGCGATGCGCTCCTTGTCGTCCATCGATTCGATCTCGGCCGATTGGATGAGGCTGTCGAATTGCTCGACCGCCTCCTGTTCGGTCAGGTCGCGGCACAGGTAGGTTTCCTGCGCCGTGTATTCGGTGGTCTCGGTGCCATCGGTGCCGAGATGCTGGACCTGCTTGATGTCCTCGCGGAGCCAGATGTCGGCGAGGCCGTCGCCCCGCCTGAAGTATTCGACCTTTTCCAGCGGTGTGGCGCTGGTGACGAGTTTGCTCATCTTTTTTCCTTCCTTGGTTGTTGGTTGGCGCGGGCCAGCGTCCGCTTGGCCATGCGCATTGTCTCGTCCACCTGCCGGCGGCGGCGCACGAGCGTCGAGTCGGAGTGGATGAAGTATCCGTAGTAGCTGGCGCATCTGCGCGCCAGTGTCAGGTTCCTTGGGTGTCGGCGGAATCTGGCGAAGGTCCGTCCGGCTCGCAGGAATATGCCGGGTCTGATGTTCGTCCGGCCGGGCCGGAACGTGTAGCCGACCATGTCGATTGGTTCGATGCCGACGTGCTTGACGTTCCATTCGGGGTGCATGTCGAGTTTGAGCCGGTCGTGCGCGAAGGTGGTGATGCGTCTTGCCGCGATCGACAGGTCGCGTTTCGAGCGTCCGAGCAGCAGGATGTCGTCCATGTAGAAGAGGACGTGGGTGACGAGCCTTCGCTTCGTGGTGGTGCCGTCCCTGTGCCGTCTGGTTTTGGTGAGTCCGTGCTCGCAGAAGTGCCAGATGGACGACAGGTAATAATTCGCCAGGTATTGGCTGAGGTAGCTGCCGATGTTCAGGCCGTTATCGCCGGCGTAGGAGTCGATGAGGTGGAAGACGAGGCGCAGGAGCGTCATGTCGCCGACGTCGTGCGAGAGCATCGCCTTGAGCGTCGGCCGATCAATCGATGGATAGCATTTGCGCACATCGAGTTTGACGAAGACTTTGCTCGATGGTTCGCGGATCCATTTGCGGATGACACGTCGTGCGTCGTTGGTGCCGCGGTCCGGGATGCTCGCGGTCTGCCATCGTCCTATCTTCGCGTCGAACAAGGGCATGAGGGCGATGACCGCGACGTGGTCGAGGATCTGCTGTTCGACGGCCTCACGGCCGATGACGCGATGCTTGCCGGAAATCGGTTCGACACGGTTGAAGTATCGGATACGTGGATGGTCGAATCCGCCGGTCCTGATCTGGCCGGCGAGTCTGATGGCGAGGTCGTCGAGGTCCGGGTGGTGTTCCAGGAATCTCGTGACGTCGCGTCTTGATGTTTTGCCTTGCAGGTAATGGTCTATGGCCTTCCTGACGAAGGCCGGTGTGCCGCAATGCGTGTGACGGCAGTAGGTTTTCAATTGAGCTGTTCCTATCTGGGACTTTTGCGCGGCTGTCGATGTGGCTGGATGGGTTCATCTACCGGCCGCGTGCTCGTGTTGCATTTTTCGGATCTGGCCGTGGCATGCCGTCTGGCTTAGATCGTGGCCGACGGTAATCGGAGTGTTCTGATGTTTTCGACAGGATTGTCCAGGTATGCGGCCGCCGATGTTCCACCTGCGGTTCGTCAGGTCCCTGTTCAGGTTCGCGTGGAACGCGCCGCAGTTCGAGCCATCACTGAGATTGCCGAACCGGTGCACGACGCGAGGACGGTAGGCGCGCCACTCCGAGTCCCACATGTTTTTCAGCGGGACGATGAGGGGGCTTGCGCCCCCTCGCTGCGCTCACCCCTCACCGCTCTTGGCTCATGCCTTCGAGCGGCCGAGCGCGGATAGGCGGCCGCCGATGAGCCACCAGCGGAACGTCAGGTCCCTGTGCAGGTCCGCGCGGAACGCGCCGCAGTGCGAGCCATCACTGAGAACGCCGAACCGGTGCACCTGTCGGAGCCCCTGTGCCTGGACCGGATTGGCATAGACGGCGTCGGTGAGGCCGGTGCTGGAGGTGGCGCCGATGCCGGTCGGCAGGAACACGCGCCCGTCGACGACGTTGAAGTCCTCGGCGAAGCGCGAGCTCGAGTCGTTGGTCTTGTCGCGGGTCGGAAACTCGCCTACGAGAGTGTAGTTGTCGGTGCTGGTCTTGGATGCCTTGGTGATGTCGTGCACGAGGTAGAGGGCGGTGTGGCCGATGCCGTCGGCGTCCTTGTAGGCGTTGACGATGGCGTCCGCGTCGACCTCGTAGATGCCGTTGCCGCGTTCGATGCCCTGCAGACGCACCGGCTGCCATCCGGCGTGGTCGGCCTGCGGGCGTCCGTCTCCCCTGCCGCGGATGGAGTCGGTGGCGCCGGTCTTCCACGGCATGGTGCTGACGAACGCGGTGGTCGTGGTGGTGATGGCGGCGCCGTCGATGTTGAGGGCCACGTTCGTCGCGTCGATGGTGGTCTTGGACAGGACGGTGCGGGCCTCGGCCATGGAGTGGTTGCCGCTGTTGTTGCGTTCCTTGTCGGTGCCGATGTTGATGGTGGATCCGACGAGGATGTTGTCGGCGGTGTCCTTGGCGATGATGACGCGTTTGGCCATTGGTCTCGGCCTTGGTGACCGGCCCCTGAGCCGTGTAGTTTTCGAAGCAGCCGCCGAGCGCCGCCTCCATGTCCTTGGTGGCGAATTTCAGCATGAGCATCAGCTGGAAGTAGAAGACGTCCGGCTGGCATTGGCCGGCGTACCCCTTGCCCTTTTTCAGGGCGAGGTCGATCTGGTCGTTCTGGCAGCCGAAGCCCGGGGGTCGATCTTCTGGCTGCTCCAGGAGCGCGGTATGCCGCCGGACAGGGATGCCGCGTATTTCGCGAACAGCAGGCATGGGCGTTCGGTGCCGTCCGGCAGGAGCAGTCCCGGCATCGGTTCGAAGCCGTCGTACTGCTCGTCGCTGTAAAGCAGTTCGATGTGGTTGTCGTCTCCGTCGATGCGGAAATATCCGGGCGCGACCATGACGAACACGTCTCCGTTGGATCCGTCGCGGCGGAATCGGCTGTGCCCCTTCGATGGCGGTGATGTGCGGCACGCCGGAGTCGTCCACGGTGGCGTTCACATCGCGCCATTGGAAGGCGTTGAGGTAGGCGTAGTCGTCGCGTGCCGCGTTCGCGGCGGTGGATACCGTCACGGACAGGTTTGCGTTGTCGTGGGTCTTCGCGCCTGTGGGCACATGGGAGAAGGAGTAGCGAGGGAACTGCACGCCGTAGATTCGGCCGGAGCGGTGCTGACTGTAGAACTCCTTGACATTCGCGTATTCGTGCTTCGATTCGTCGTAATGGAAGGTCGTGCCGTCCACGTCGGTCTCGCGCAGGGCGCGCATGATCTTCGCGAAATCGCGCAGGCGGATGAACTTGTCCGGATTTGCCATTTTCTGTCCTTTCTCAGTTACGGATGGCGGCCAACGCCCAGTCGATGTCGGACTGGTCGATGTCAGCCAACGGATTGCCGGTACCCACCGGCGTGAGCGTGGTAGAATCAACTTCAACCAGATCGGAGAAATTCAACACCGAAGTCGAATCCGGCACCTGCACGACGCGAATGAACCGCCATGAATCGGCGCTATCGCCGATGGTCACCTCGTAGGCGAACGTGTTATCGGTCGGCGGAACGGTGACGGTCGCGGTGCCATACTCGTCCAGTCTCACCTCGAACGAGTCACGCACCACGATGCGCTTACCGCTGTTGAAACGGCTCGTCGGAATCACGTGAACCGTCTCACCGGCCAAGTCGGCGATGCCATCCGCACTCGGATGGCCGAAATCGAATTTGATCTGAGTCAAAACATCCTCCTTAAAAGAAGCGTTAAAAACAAAACCCGTCGAAATCGACGGGTTTAAAAACATGAACGGAGAATCATGGATGTGAAACAATAAGAAACCCACACGCATGTCAGGCCAACGGCAGCACGACAATGTGTGGGATTATTCAACAATAATCGGGAAGGAACCAATGCTTTTCAGCACATTCGCATCCACTGTTTGGAAACCCTCATGCGCGAAACTCCGCGAATGCACTCTAGTGGGATATGAAAGCGCCCTGAACCGTCATATCCTCCCACAATGGAGCGGAAAAGACCTGGACTCGATCACGGTGGCGGACATCGAATCATGGTTGGACTCCTTCGACAAGCCGGGAGCGGCGCGAAAAGCATGGGCCGTGTTCCGTGCGATTCTCAGGCTCGCGTTCCGGCGCGGCATGACGGACAATGATGTGACCAGAAGGGAAATCAGACTCCCCCGCCTACGTCACTATGAGCCGCGAGTGTTGTCGGCGCAGGAGGTGCGCAAGCTGTTGAAAGGCTTCTACGGGCATCCGCTCGAAGCATGGCTGTTGGTGTCGGTATGCGCCGGTTTGCGCCGTTGCGAGTCGGTCGGCATCGAATGGTCTGACCTTGACCTGCGGCGTGGCACGGTAACAGTCAAACGTTCCGTGCAGTGGGTCGCAGGACATGAGACGGTCACCGAGCCGAAGACCGATTTGAGCCGTCGAACCGTGGCGTTGCCGCGATTTGCCGTCAAACGGTTGGCGGAACTACGGCACGGCACGAAGACCGGCAGACTGGTCGGCAATCTGAACGCGAACCAAGTCGCTAACCGTTACAAGTCATGGTGCCAGCGAATGAAACTACCCTCTGTCCCGCCACGCAATCTGCGTCACACGTTCGGCACGCTGGCAATCAAGGCGGGCACCGACATCAGCGTGGTCGCACGACAGCTCGGCCATTCCGACATCCAGACCACCGCAAGGTATTATTTGAAGCCTGATCTGAGCGTCCTCAAGGACATGCAGCGAGCATGGCAACGACTGGTGTTGACCTGCTGAATAGCTTTCCGTAACCCTCTATAATGCCGATGGTTTCGTTGTCATCAAAGCCGGAATATTGATGCTCGTGAAGTTTAGCGGCGCGATAGGGGTCGGAAGCTGGGATGCGAAACAGTGCAAGTATGTTCTGCCGGAAGCGTATAGGCCGCCAATCGAGGTCAACAGCATGTGCTGCGTCACGAATGGCCAGACCGCGCGAATGCTTATCGTACAGGCCAACGGTATCATCCGGGTAGCCAACATGGGATCGACTGGTAGCAGCCAAGGTTGCGTCGGAACTGTCGTATACCCAATCTGCTAGCTTTCCGTAACCCAACCGTGGAAACCGCCGTATACGAACAACAGCCTCACGCTGTGTCGGGTCGGACGCACAGTCACGGTCAACGGCAACGTCAAGTTCACCGGCAGCGGAGTGCAGAACTACGCGATGGCGGTTGAGACCATCCCTGAAGCGTTCCGCCCACTCGCCGATCAGAGCATCATCGCGTTCCCGTCCTGCGGTTTCAGCCTGCTTGTCATGCGTGACGGGAAGGTGCAGATGCTTGGCGACCCGAAATCCGCCTACTCCACGGCGCACGGCTGCTGGATAACAGCACAGTAGCTTTCCGTAACCCTCACCAAGACGAACACTAACTGGAATGTGGATTACCGTACCGCGCTGGTCGGCAAGATGCTGATAGTCGCATTCCACGCCACACGCCTCAACTCCGACTGGAATGCTGCGAAGGAG
>ENA-OQES01000470-OQES01000470.1-human-gut-metagenome-genome-assembly--contig:-NODE-470-length-17141-cov-3.837017_pt1 | contig 17141 bp, 25 predicted proteins | sample MGYA00242798_ERZ504641 | MGnify/ENA primary metagenome ERZ504641 (study PRJEB26092, sample SAMD00036327) | human gut metagenome | host: Homo sapiens | study: EMG produced TPA metagenomics assembly of... | reverse complement strand
TTTCAGGATTCCGCCTACGGAGATCGTAGGGTCCAATTCTCCGGCGAGAAGAATGTGTGAAAGCATCGAAGTTGTGGTTGTCTTTCCGTGAGTACCTGAGATTGCGATCGGCATATCATAGTTTGTCATCAAACTGTCCGAGTAAATTCCGCACGGGTCAACATAGGAAGCTTCTGCCTTACTGCTTCGGCATATTCTTCGTTATCCGGATGGATAGCTGCTGTGTATACAACTACATCAATGCCGGGAATAATATTAGAAGCTTTCTGTCCGTAGAATACCTTTGCACCCATCTGCTCAAGGTGATCTGTAAGGGCAGATTCTTTATTATCGGATCCGGGAAATAGTGAAGCCTTCTTTTAAAAGAATCTCTGCAAGACCGCTCATGCTGATTCCGCCGATTCCGATAAAGTGTACGTGTATAGGGGTTTCAAAATTAATTTTATACATAATATACCATCCTTTATGTTCATTTTGGTAAAAATATCATCATAAAAACTACATGTTCTTCATATTATTATAAACATATATCCAAAAAAAATCCAAGTCGTAAGATTTTTGTAATAATTTAACAAAAAGTTTGCGAAAATCGAAAGAAAACTGTAAAAATTGTTAGCTACGTAAGAAGAAGTATGGTATAATAGAAAAAGCAAGACTACTGAGAAGGGGTGATGACATGAGAAAGAAGGAAATGATAGCAATGCTGCTGGCAGGAGGACAGGGCAGCAGACTTGGAGTCCTCACAGCAAAAGTTGCAAAACCTGCCGTTGCATTTGGAGGTAAATATCGCATTATTGACTTTCCACTCAGCAACTGCATTAATTCAGGAATTGATACGGTGGGTGTATTGACCCAGTATCAGCCATTGAGATTGAATGCGCATATAGGAATCGGTATTCCCTGGGATCTTGACAGGAATTACGGAGGAGTAACGGTTCTTCCACCATATGAGAGAAGCGGAAGCAGTGAATGGTATTCCGGAACTGCGAACGCAATTTATCAGAATCTGGATTATATGGAGCAGTTTGATCCGGATTATGTACTGATCTTATCAGGGGATCACATTTATAAAATGGACTATGAAGTAATGCTGGATTATCATAAGGCGAATAACGCAGACGTGACGATTGCGGCAATGCCGGTGCCGATGGAAGAGGCAAGCCGTTTCGGTATTGTTATCGCAGATGAAGATGGAAGGATTCAGGAATTCCAGGAAAAACCCTGCGGAACCAAAGAGTAATCTGGCATCTATGGGGAATTTATATATTCTCATGGAAAGTCTTGAAGGAAGCGTTGGAGACATTGAAGGACGAGCCTGGTTGTGACTTCGGAAAGCATATCATTCCATATTGTCACAATAAAGGCGAGAGATTGTTCGCATATGAATATAACGGTTACTGGAAAGATGTCGGAACACTGGGATCTTACTGGGAAGCCAATATGGAACTGATCGATATCATACCGGAGTTCAATTTATATGAAGAATTCTGGAAGATATATACCAACAGTGAGATTCTGCCGCCACAGTATATTTCGGCACAGTCAGTGATCGAGAGAAGTATTATCTGTAACGGTGCGGAAGTATATGGTGAAGTACATAACAGTATTATCGGATCCGGAGTTGTTATAGGAGAAGGATCCGTGATCAGGGATTCTATTATCATGAAAGATACCAGGGTTGGTAAGAATTGTGTCATGGACAAGGCAATCATTGCAGAAAATTGCCTGGTTGGGGATAATACTACATTTGGCATCGGAAGTGATATACCGAACAAATTGAAACCGTCAATTTATTCATTTGGCCTGGTTGCCGTGGGTGAAAAATCTGTAATACCGGATGGGGTGCAGATTGGAAAGAACACTGCTATCAGTGGAGTAACATCCAAAGAAGATTACCCGAATGGAGTACTGGAAAGTGGAGAAACATTGATAAAGGCAGGTGAACGAGCATGAGAGCAGTAGGAATTATTTTAGCAGGTGGTAACAGCAATAAGATGCGTGAACTGACACATAAAAGAGCAGTGGCAGCAATGCCGATCGCCGGAAGTTACAGAGCGATTGACTTTGCACTCAGTAATATGTCAAACTCTCATATTCAGAAGGTGGCAGTTCTGACACAGTACAATGCCCGTTCGTTGAATGAACATCTGAATTCTTCAAAATGGTGGGATTTCGGAAGAAAGCAGGGGGGATTATATGTATTTACCCCGACGATCACCGCGGAGAACGGATACTGGTACCGCGGAACAGCAGACGCAATTTATCAGAATCTGGATTTCTTAAAGAGATGTCACGAACCTTATGTAATCATTACATCCGGTGATGCTGTATATAAGATGGATTATAACAAAGTACTGGAATATCACATTGCAAAGAAAGCGGATATTACAGTGGTATGCAAAGAACTTGGTCCGAACGAAGATGCAAGCCGTTTCGGAACGATCAAGATGAATGATTCGATGCGTATTGAAGAGTTCGAGGAAAAGCCGATGGTGGCACAGTCGCAGATTGTATCGACAGGTATCTATGTAATCAGAAGACGCCAGCTGATCGATCTGATCGAACATTGCGCAGAAGATGACAGACATGATTTTGTGACCGATATTCTTATCAGATATAAGAATCTGAAGAAAATCTACGGTTATAAAATAAAAGATTACTGGAGCAACATTTCAACAGTGGATGCATATTATCAGACGAATATGGATTTCCTGAAACCGGAAGTACGTGAGTATTTCTTCCGGACACAGCCGGGTATTTATTCCAAGGTCAGCGACTTGCCGCCGGCAAAATACAATCCGGGATCTATGGTTAAGAACAGCCTTGTGGCGAGTGGAAGTATCATTAATGGTACAGTCGAGAATTCGATTCTTTTCAAGAAGACATTCGTGGGGAACAACTGTGTCATTAAGAATTCCATTATTCTTAATGATGTCTATCTCGGAGACAATGCATATATTGAGAACTGTATTGTAGAAAGCAGGGATACGATCCGGGCAAACACACGCTATGTTGGTGAAAATGGTGTGAAGGTAGTCGTAGCAAAAAAATGAGAGGTATGCACTTTAAGAAAAAGCAGTGCAAAGGCTAGAAGAAAGGGGCTAGAACAACATGCAGATTACAGATGTACGAGTACGTAAAGTAGCAAAGGAGGGCAAGCTGAAAGCTGTCGTTTCCATTACCATGGATGAGGAATTTGTGGTACACGATATTAAGGTGATTGAAGGAGAAAAAGGACTCTTTATCGCAATGCCAAGCAAGAAAGCATTGGATGGAGAGTATAGAGATATTGCGCATCCAATCAACTCAGGAACAAGAGAGCGCATTCAGAATATTATCCTTGAGAAATATGAAGAAGCTCTGACTGAGGATGTAGCAGAAGCATAGAGGGTATATGTATCGGCGAAAAAGGAGGAGTGGGAATTTCCCGCTCCTCTTTTAGGATAACTGAATTATGCCGGATCGGCCTCTAATTGAAAATGCATCGCCTTGTGTGTGACCGGATGTTTGAAATCGAGCTTATAAGCACACAATCGGATTGTCTGCCATCCTTTATTGCCGGTAAGCTCCGGGTTATATTTTGTATCTCCGACGATCGGGCATCCAATGGAGGCAAGCTGCACACGGATCTGGTGATGACGTCCGGTGTCCAGATGAATCTCAAGTTCGGTCTCGTGACATTCCTGACTTTGCGAAGACAGAGAGACATCAACAGAGGAAGAGCTGCCGGAAACAGTTGAAAACAACCGGCCATGGTCAGGAACCGTATCATAATGCAGCCGTGCAATCTTCGCTCCGTTTTCCTTTGCAGAACAGATTCGGGAAGTGTTCGTCCGGGCATCTTTGACCATATAATCCTCGAGTGTTCCTTCTTTCTCGGAAGGCGCATTGGTGACAAGCGCGCGGTAATATTTCCCGAAACCCTGATTCTGTAACTGCTTATTCAGATCTTTTGCAGCAGCCGGAGTCTTGGCAAAGACAAGGATTCCGGCAACGGGCTGGTCGAGTCTGTGGATGACGGCAAGGTAAGGCTCAGCTGAGCCTGGGGTTCTGGAACCAATGGATTTTGGTGCACCGGATTTTCCGGAAGTGCCGGAAGCTTTCGCCAGATGATTCTTGATCAGGCTGACCATGTCCGGGTAACGGATGCTTTTGCTCTGGGTTGCTATGCCATGTGGTTTGACACAGACGAGGATGTGTGGGTCTTCATATAATATATTTAAAGTAGCCATATACTTCTCCTTTGTTAAGACAAATGATATACTTATTAAATCATGGAGGGGAAAAAACTGCAAGCAGACATTGGCGGAAGCAGAGATAGAGATAATATCTTGACAAAACATATTTCATGGATTAAAATAATTGACAATTCAAAAAAATTTTTATGGCGATGAAGGGAATTAGTACATGAGAATCCAGCCGCAGAGAGGATATCATATGGTGTGAGATATCTGCTGTTCATCACATGGAACCGGTCCTGGAGCCACTGCATGAAAGTGCAGCGTGTCAGCCGGCGTTAACGGCCAATGAAGAGAGCTGCGAAAGGGTCGCAGTTAACTAGGGTGGTACCGCCGAGCTTTTCGGTCCCTTTTTCGGGGAGTCGAAAGGCCCGGCGTTTTTTTGGTGCGATGCATTTAAAAGGAGACATTCGCATACAGAAGCAATTGTCAGGTTGTGGAACTCCCGGCAAAAAAAGTAACGTGGAATAAGGATTTCACCAAAATTGAAAGGAGAAGAGAAACATGGCAAAGGAAAAACTTAGTCAAAACATTACATCCCGTGACGAAGATTTCGCACAGTGGTACACAGACGTTGTACGTGAAGCAAATCTTTGTGATTATTCAAGCGTAAAAGGATGCATGAACTACTTACCGAACGGTTATGCAATCTGGGAACTGATCCAGGCAGATCTGGACAGACGTTTCAAAGAAACAGGAGTTGAGAATGTATACCTGCCAGTACTGATTCCGGAGTCACTTCTGGAAAAAGAAGCTGATCACGTAGAAGGATTCGCACCGGAAGTTGCATGGGTAACACACGGTGGAATGGAAAGACTGCAGGAAAGATTATGCGTACGCCCTACATCAGAGACACTGTTCTGTGACCTCTGGGCTAAAACAGTAAAATCATACAGAGATCTTCCAAAGGTATGGAACCAGTGGAACTCCGTTCTCCGTTGGGAGAAGACAACAAGACCATTCCTTCGTTCAAGAGAATTCTTATGGCAGGAAGGTCACACACTTCATGCAACATATGAAGAAGCAGAAGAAAGAACAATCCAGATGTGGGAAGTTTATAAGGATTGCTATAAAGAGACAATGGCTATCCCATTCGTAGCAGGAAGAAAGGCAGAACACGAGAAATTCGCCGGAGCAGAAGACACATACACGATCGAAGCACTGATGCATGATGGAAAAGCACTTCAGTCTGCGACAAGCCATTTCTTCGGAAACGGATTCCCGGATGCATTCGGAATCAAATATGTAGATAAGAACAACGAACTGCACAGTGCGTATGAGACATCATGGGGATGGTCAACAAGAAGTATCGGAGCCCTGATCATGGTTCACGGTGACGATGACGGACTGGTACTGCCACCACACGTAGCACCGGTTGAATGTAGAATCATCCCAATCGCCCAGCACAAAGAAGGTGTACTTGACAGATCTTATGCACTGCTTGACGAACTGAAAAAACGCAGGATACAGAGTGAAGATCGATGACTCTGATAAGAGTACAGGATGGAAATTCTCTGAGCAGGAGATCCTTGGTATCCCAACACGTATCGAGATCGGACCAAAGGATATCGAGAAGAACCAGGTTGTTGTTGTACGTCGTGATAACCGTGAAAAGATCGTTGTATCTCTCGATGAGATCGCAGTAAAACTGCGCGAGATCTTAGAGCAGGAGCAGCAGGATATGTACAACAGAGCAGAAGAATTCCTGAACAGCCACATTGATACAGCTACTACAATGGATGAAATGGTTGAGAAGTTCAAAGCCAACCGTGGATTTGTAAAAGCATGCTGGTGTGGAGATCCGGAATGTGAGGGCGAAGTAAAATATCAGACAGGCGGAGCTGCAACAAGATGTCTGATCGAAGATGAAGAGTTTATTTCCGATAAATGTATCTATTGCGGAAAACCTGCGAAACACATGGCTTACTGGGGAAAATCATACTAAGAATAAAGAGATTATAAGTAATGGACGGTGGATTTAGGAATCTACCGTCCATTTTTTGATCAACAGCCACCGGCAAAAATATGGTATGATATAGAATGTTGATAACGTGGATAAACGGAGGAAATATTTGTGAATAACTTTAATATAAAATTACCGGATGATGTACAGTTTATCATTCATACCTTACAGTTGCATGGATTTGAAGCATACGCAGTCGGAGGATGTGTCAGAGATTCCATCCTTGGCAGAGAACCGGGCGACTGGGATATTACAACATCAGCAATGCCGGAAGAGACAAAGGCATTATTTGACAAAACATTTGATACGGGAATTGAGCATGGAACGATAACCGTACTTTTGAATCATGAGGGATACGAAGTTACGACGTACAGAATCGATGGAAAATACGAAGACAGCAGACATCCGAAAGAAGTCACATTTACAAGAAATCTGAAAGAAGACCTGCTCAGACGAGACTTTACGATCAATGCTATGGCATACAATGACAAGGATGGGATCGTAGATATCTTTGGAGGAATGCAGGATCTGGAAAAGCATATGATCCGCTGTGTGGGAAATGCCAGGGAACGTTTCTCGGAAGATGCGCTCCGGATTTTAAGAGGCGTCAGATTTGCGGCACAGCTTGGATTTGAGATTGATGAGGAGACGAAAGAAGGAATGAAGCTTCTTGCGCCGACACTGGAAAATATCAGTGCAGAGAGGATACAGGTAGAACTGGTGAAGATGCTGACATCTGACCGGCCGGAGCTTATAAGAACTGCTTATGAACTTGGGATTACGAAGGTAATTTTTGCCGGAATTTGACTGTATGATGGAGACAAAGCAGGAAACACCGCATCATATGTACACAGTCGGGGAACATACCATTCATGCGATGATGAATGTCCGCAATGATAGGATCTTAAGATTAACAATGTTACTGCATGATACAGGCAAACCGGAATACAAGACGATGGATGAAGACGGTGTGGCGCATTTTAAAATGCATGCATTAGGAAGCGAGCGGATTGCCAAAGAAGTGCTTCGGAGATTAAAGTTCGATAATGATACGCTGCATAAGGTTACAAGACTTGTGCTGAATCATGATTACCGCATGCCGGCCGTGCCGAAAAATGTCAGAAGGGCAATGAATAAGATCGGCGAAGACATTTTCCCATACTATATGGAAGTAAGGAGAGCAGATGTTCTGGCACAAAGTGAGTACCAGAGAGCAGAAAAATTCAAAAAACCTCGATGAAGTAGAACAGACATATGCAGAGATTATAGAAAAAGGCCAGTGTGTTTCATTAAAAGAATTAGCTGTGACAGGTAGAGATCTGATCCGGGCGGGAATGAAGCCGGGAAAAGAGATAGGGGAAAAGTTAAACGAATTATTGAACCTTGTGATCGAGAATCCGGAAATGAACACCAAAGAGATCCTGCTGAATTATAGTTTCCCGGATAAAGAAGTATAACAGCAGTGAATAATTTTTTATATTTCCCACATACATTTAAAAAGAATATCAAGTGTAAAGCGCGGGGAATATAAATGCAGGAATTTGAACAAAAAATACTGGAACAATATGATATAGAAGTAAGCAGCACCCGCAAAGTCAGGGGTGCTGTTTTATGCGAAACAAATAAGGGATTATTCCTTTTAAAGGAGATTACAACATCTGAGAAGAGAATCCCTGCGTTATGTGAACTTTATACACGGCTTTATGAGCAGGGGTATCATAGGATCGATTATGTGGTCACGAACCGTAACGGCGAATATATATCTGCATTGGATAACGGAGACCGGTACATATTAAAGAAATGTTTTGCCGGACGTGAATGCGACATTAAGAAGACAAGGGAAATATTTGAAGCGGCGGGAAATCTGGCAAAACTACATATCATTATGCGTTATGAACTGGAACATGGGATACCGGAAGGAACCAAAACAGATGAAAAATACAGACGGCATAATCGTGAATTGAAAAAGGTCCGGCAGTTTACAAGAAAAGTTGTTCCCAAGGGTGAGTTTGAATTTGCCTTTTTGAAGCAGTTTGATCAGATGTATCAATGGGCAGAGGCAGCAGTGGAAGAACTGGAGCGGTCGGATTATGAGAAACTTTATGCCGAAGAGATGAAGAAGTTCGGTATGATACATGGAGAGTATAATTATCATAATATCATTATGACAAAAGAAGGAATCGCCACAACCAATTTTGGAAAAAATTCCGCAGGGACATTCAGGTGGAAGATCTGTATTATTTCCTCAGGAAGGTTCTGGAAAAAAGTGGATGGAAGATCCGCCTGGGTGATGGCATGCTGAATGCCTATTCGGCAATACATCCGCTTACGGAGGGCGAAATGGAATATCTGAAGATCCGTCTGATCTATCCGGAAAAATTCTGGAAACCGGCCAATTCGTATTATTGTACAAATAAAGCATGGATATCGGTAAAAAACATAGAAAAGCTTCAGACTGCGATAAGGCAGACAGAAGAGTAAAAAAATGTTTTAAAAGAAGTATTTGGATTTGAACTTTAAAGGTATGGAAAATAGCGAAAAAGCTTGAAAATACAGGGGAAACGGGGGATTTACCTTGACATTCACAGTGAAAACAGGTATAACAGTACATAAAGGCATGCCATATGACGGGTATGGACGTTGACTTTGTATAAAAAGAATTGAAATCGTGAATTCTAAATGTAAATAAGAGGAGGAACAATCCATGAATAAGACAGAACTGATCGCAGCAATTGCTGACCAGGCAGAATTATCAAAGAAAGACTCTGAAAAAGCTTTAAAAGCTTTTATCGATGTTGTTACAGAAGAATTAAAGAAAGAACATAAAGTACAGGTTGTTGGATTTGGTACTTTCGAAGTAAGCATGAGAGCTGAAAGAGAAGGAAGAAATCCTCAGACAGGCGAGACTATGAAGATTGCTGCATGTAAAGCACCAAAATTCAAAGCTGGTAAAGCATTAAAGGATGCTATCAACGAGTAGTCTGAATTGTAATATTTATAAATGTATTTTATGCCGGAGAGTATCTTGATGCCCTCCGGCTTTTTTCAATCGTTATGCGTTCGAAAGAAGCTGCAACCTACAGGCACTGTAGATACCAAAGTATGCAGGAGAATAAAGATATGAGATAGATAAATTTTAAAAGTTTCCAGACTGATCAAACGCCGGACCGTAGCTAACGAAGCCTGCGATGCGGGTCGTGTACTGGTGAATGACAAGCCGGCCAAGGCATCGGTAAAGGTAAAACCGGGAGATATCATAGAAATCCAGTTTGGAACAAGAACCGTAAAAGTAGAAGTACTTGATATCAAGGATACGACAAAAAAAGAAGAGGCAGGAGACCTGTTCAAATATTTATAAAATAAATAAAGAGCCTGCGAAAAATCAGCAGATCAGCACAACCTTTCTTAAGTGATCATATGAAAAGTCATAATTTGTGATTCCCGTTCATATGATTAGTAAGAAAGGTTGTGATAGGTTTGGAGACCACAGCAGTACAAAAAAGCCATAAACTGGTATTAAATAACCGGAAAACCGGACTGGTGACCGGAGTGTTGGATGTCCTGTCTTTTAATCTGAATGAGATATTGTTGGAGACGGAGCAGGGAATGCTCATGGTAAAGGGCACGGATCTGCATGTAAACCGGGTGAATCTGGAAAAGGGAGAGATTGATCTGTCCGGCAACATTGAAAGTATCTCTTATTCGGATATACAGTCTCCCGGAAAACAGGCGGGAAAGTCTGTTTGGAAAATTGTTTCGCTGAAAAAGCGGAGAGAAATCCGGTGAAATTTATGAAACGGGATGGAAATATGAGATGGGAATAACAAAAGAATTATTTATATTTCTTTCTGCAATATTGTCCGGAGCAATTGTACGTCTTGTATACCGCTGCATAAGCTGTCTGCGAAATGTGATACATCATACGCACTGGATCGTTGAGCTGGAAGATCTGGCATACTGGGTCGGAACCGCAAATTTTTTTGTTTGTGCAGATTTACTACACAAGTAGTGGTAGTGTAAGGTGGTATTTTGTACTAGGTATTGGGCTTGGAGCATCAGCTATGTCGGTTTTTCTAGTGGCTGTCAGGAAGTGGTATCGAAAAAAATTGTATGTCCGGGAAGCGGGTTTTTGGCTGAAACACTTGAAAAAGGCCGGAAAAAAAGATAGAATAAAGGCAATTAACAGGTGAGTGGAATGACAGAGATGTCAAACAAGGGTGAGTAAAATAAGATGAAAGATGTAAAACAGAGAAGCCGCAGAAGAAGGCAGCGCAGGCGTTCTCAGGATCATAAGAGAAGTGTGCTGGCGATTAGTGCTGTTGTTCTTTTGCTGACAGTTATGGTGTCTGCGAACAGTATGACGTTAAAGGCGAAGAACAGAGAATATCAGGCGCAGGAGACAGAACTGAAAGAGCAGATCCAGGTAGAAAAAGACCGGTCAAAAGAGATCAAAGAATTAGATAAATATGTCGGAACAGACAAATACGTAGAAGACGTAGCGAAAGAAAAGCTGGGTCTGGTACATAATAATGAGATAATTTTCAAAGCAAAATAAGAGTACTCGGAACAAATGATAAGCTTCAGGAAGAGATTCCTGAAGCTTTTCCGTCATGTATTCAGAAGCAAAGGGGAACGACAAAGTTGGCACAGATAAAGGAACAGGAAATATTTGTAAATCCATATGTGGTACAGATGGACAAATTTGCCGATTCACTGCAGCATTTATCCAAAACATTTCTGAATATGGAGGCATACAAAGGAACCTTGTCCAGAGAAGAAATTGATGAAATGTTTGAAAAGGTGACAGGGAATGTCTGTGCAGGCTGTGAACGGCGGGGAGAATGTCTGGGAGAAAAGCACTCGGTGACTTATCAGATGATGTATGAGATCCTGTGTGCGGCAGAAGAATATGGCGCAGAACTGAATATGGAATTAAAACGCAGGCTGAAGAGACAGTGCCTGTTTGCACCACGTTTTTTAAGAGAGAGTCTGGAAGAATTCGAGAATGCCAAGCAGATCCTGATGTGGAATCACAGACTGGTGCAGGCAAGAGAGGGGTATGCAAGACAACTTACGAGCTTCGCTAAAATGATACAGTATACAACCAGGGAACTGGATGCCGGGATCTTCCAGGATGACCATTTGGAGAAGCGTATAAAGGCAGCGCTGAAAAAAGAAAATGTGAAGCTGCTTTCGGTTGTGTTTTACATGACACAGCAGGGAAAATATGAAGTCCATCTGACGGTAAAAGCCATGAAAGGACGGGTCGTCCTTGCAAAAGATGTTGCGTTTCTGGTGGGAAAATGTATAGGAAGAACGATGATTCCGAGACAGGGGGAAAGGCTTGTGATCGGAGAAGAATATGGCACCATTGCCTGTATGGAGGGAGCAAAGTTTCAGACACTGCAGGGTGTTGCGAGGATCGGAAAAGGACTGGAAGAGATATCGGGAGATACGTTTTTGATGAAGGATCTTCCGGGTGGACGCAAAGGAGTTGCGCTTTCGGATGGCATGGGTTCCGGAGAGGAAGCATTCCGGGACAGTACAATGGTGGTGGAGATGCTGGAAGAACTGCTGGAAGCAGGATTTCCGGTAGAGACAGCGGTGCAGATGATGAATACGGCGCTGGTGACAGGACGGGAAGAAGTGAAGTTCTGTACATTGGATGTCTGTCTGTTTGATCTGTATCAGGGAAGTTGTGAATTTGTAAAGGCCGGAGCCTCGGCGACTTTTATTAAGAGGAAGAAAGAAGTTGAAAAAATCGAGTCGACGACACTTCCGATCGGTGTTGTACAGAATATAGAACTGGACAGAGAAGAGCGGAATCTGGAATCGGGAGAATATGTGATCATGGTGACAGATGGCGTGACGGATGCCCTGCCTGAAGGTTCACAGGAAGAAAAATTAGTGGAATTCATCCGGGAGACGGATATTGTCAATCCGACGGAATTTGCCCGCGGAATCTTAAGTCAGGTGTTGAAAAGTTCCGGCGGGATGCCGATGGATGATATGACGGTGCTGGTGATTGGAATATGGGGCTTAAGTTGACTTTCTATAAGAAACTTTTATATATTTAATTTATATATAGCTTATATATTTGCCATACCGGTGAGTGGAAGATCAAGGACCGGGCAGGAAGAATTTATACAGACAGAATAAAGGAAAAGGAAGGCCGGAATGTATCAACGGGTGAAAGCATATGTGGAAAAATACCATATGTTACAGGAGAATGATCATGTAATCATAGGCGTATCTGGAGGCGCAGACTCCGTATGCCTTCTTTTCATGTTAAAAGAATTTAAAAATGAGATGCCATTGGAACTGACGGTGGTGCATATCCATCATGGGATCCGCGGTGACAGTGCAGATGCCGATGAGAGATATGTAAAGGCACTATGCAGACAACTCCGGGGTCAGGTATCTGGCATTTCATGAGAATGTGGAGCAGTATGCAAAAGAACAGGGCCTGACGCTGGAAGAGGCAGGGCAGGAATATCAGGCGGCAGATATTTGAAAAGGTGTGCAAAGAGAAAAACGGTACAAAGATTGCGCTGGCGCATCACCAAAATGATAATGCGGAGACGCTTTTGTGGAACTTAAGCCGCGGATGCGGCCTGCGTGGACTTGGCGGTATCAGCCCGGCAGAAGGAGATACCGTCCGGTATATCCGTCCGCTTCTCTGTGTGCAGAGATGTGAGATTGAAGCAATTTTTACAGGAAAAGGGAATCAGTTATTGTACGGATGAGACGAATCTGGAAGATCACTATACGAGAAACCGGATCCGGAATCATGTGATTCCCTATCTCGAACAAGAGGTCAATCCGCAGGCGGTCATGCACATGTCCGAGACGATGGAACAGATGCGTGCAGTGTGGGCGTTTATGGAACAGGAAGTGCAAAAATGCAGGGAGCGATATGTGGAAAAGCGGCCGTGTGGGAGTGCAGAAGATCTGTATGAAGAACGTGAAAACGTTCCGGAACTGCTGATCAAAGAGGAATTATTCCGGGATGTCGATAAGACTGTACGTTCGTTCCTGATTCATGCGCTGCTATGTGAACTGGCGGGGCGCAGAAAAGATATCGAGCAGGTGCATGTAAGACTGATCGAAGATCTGGCACGGCTTCAGACCGGAAGAAAGATCAGCCTTCCTTATAAAATGACAGCGGAAAAATGTTATGATGGAATCCTGCTTGACAGATCAGATCTCAAAACAGGGGAAAAAGAGGACGCCGGCAATGAACCGGGAGTGCATATGCGGATGTTTGAACAAACGGCGGAAACAGGCGCATTTCCTAAAAAAACCTACACGAAATGGTTTGACTATGATATAATTAAGAGCACTGTAAAAATAAGACATAAAGAGTCCGGTGACTATATCACAATCGACAGAAATGGTGGAACGCAGAGTCTGAAGAAGTATTTTATCAATGCGAAGATCCCGCGGGAAGACAGAGATAAGATCTGGCTGGCAGCAGATGGCAGTCACATTCTGTGGATTATCGGATACAGACAGAACCAGGCGTATCAGATTACAGATAAGACCAAAATGGATTTTGGAAACTAGAATTTAACGGAGGAGAAGAAGATGGCAGAGACAGTTAAAGTATTAGTTCCTGAAGAGGATGTTGCAAAGAGGATCAAAGAACTTGGAGAACAGATCAGCAAAGATTATGCGGGAAAGCAGGTGCATCTGATCTGCGTGTTAAAGGGGCGGAGTATTCTTTATGTGTGAACTGGCAAAGAGAATCACCGTTCCGGTATCTATGGATTTTATGAGTGTCAGCAGCTACGGTGACGGAACAAAGTCAAGCGGTGTCGTTAAGATCGCCAAAGACTTAGATGAGACACTGGAAGGAAAAGATGTGCTGATCGTAGAGGATATCATTGATTCAGGAAGAACATTATATTATCTGATGGATATCCTGGCTAAGAGAAAACCAAAGAGTATGAAGCTTTGTACGCTTCTGGACAAACCGGAAAGAAGAGTAAAAGATGTAAAAGTAGATTATGTCGGATTCAATATCCCGGACGAATTTGTTGTGGGATATGGTCTGGATTACGCTCAGAGATATAGAAATCTTCCGTTTATCGGAGTAGTAGAGGGCGTAGAATAGGCGCGTCACAAGAAAGGAGCCTGAAAATTGGATAATAAGAAAGCGAGAGGACTGAACGGTGCTGTATTTCTGGTGTTTGTCATAATTTTTGTTCGCAGCACTGTGGTTTACCAATCAGTTCGATCAACGAGAAAAAGAGATTACCTGGAAGAATTTCCAACAGTTGGTTCAGAATGACAAGATCGAGTCGGTAGAAGTGAATCAGAATAAGAGTGTTCCGACGGGACGTGTAGAGATTACGTTGAAGGGAGACGACGATTCCGATAAGATCAGATATCTGTATGTTTCTGATGTTAACGAGATCCAGGATTATCTGAAAGAACAGAATGTGGAGTATACGATGCCGGATATCCCGCAGGACAGCTGGGCAGCAACTACATTTCTGCGGTATTCTTACACTGGGCGGAGTTTTCCTGCTCTTCGGTCTGATGAACCGGCAGGGCGGCGGTGCGAATTCGAAAGCAATGAAATTTTGGAAAGAGCCGTGCAAGACTGAGTACAGACCGTGACAAGAAAGTGACATTTGCTCAGGTGGCAGGTCTGGAAGAAGAGAAAGAGGAACTGGAGGAGATTGTTGATTTCCTGAAATCTCCGAAGAAATATATCCAGATGGGAGCAAGAATCCCGAAAGGCGTGTTGCTGGTAGGCCCTCCGGGAACCGGTAAGACACTGCTTGCGAAGGCAGTTGCCGGAGAAGCGGGAGTTCCGTTCTTTACGATCTCCGGTTCGGATTTTGTGGAAATGTTTGTCGGTGTCGGTGCATCCCGTGTCAGAGACCTGTTCGAGGAGGCTAAGAAGAATGCACCTTGTATCATCTTTATCGATGAGATCGATGCCGTAGGTCGTGCCCGTGGAAAAAACCCGAGCATGGGAGGTAATGATGAACGCGAGAACACCTGAACCAGCTGCTTACAGAAATGGACGGATTTGGTTCAAACAGTGGAGTTATTATCCTGGCTGCAACCAACCGTGTAGATATTTTGGATAAGGCCTTGCTTCGTGCCGGACGATTCGACCGACAGATTTATGTAGATCTGCCCGACTTGAACGAACGTAAAGAAGTATTTGGCGTACATCTCCGCCCATTGAAACTGGATAATACGGTAGACGTTGACTTGCTGGCTCGCCAGACTCCGGGATTCAGTGGAGCTGATATTGCCAATGTTTGTAATGAAGCTGCTCTGATAGCTGCCCGCCACTCAAAACCGTCAGTGGGAAAAGATGACTTTCTGGCTGCAATCGACCGTATAGTCGGTGGTCTGGAAAAGAAAACCAAGGTTATGACAGCAGCAGAGAAACGTGCCATTGCGCTGCACGAAGCAGGACATGCTACGATTTCATGGTTCCTGGAACATGCCAATCCGCTGATTAAGGTTACAATCGTTCCTCGCGGACGTGCATTGGGAGCAGCATGGTATCTGCCCGAAGAACGTCAGATTACAACCAAGGAACAGATGTTGGACGAAATGTGTGCTACGCTGGGAGGACGTGCTGCCGAAGAAGTATTTATCGGTCACATCTCAACCGGTGCTATGAATGACCTGGAGCGAGTTACCAAACAAGCTTACGGCATGATAGCATATGCAGGTATGAGCGACAAGTTGCCTAACTTATGTTATTACAGCAATGACGAATACAGCTTCAACAAACCTTACAGTGAACATACTGCTGAACTGATTGACCAGGAAGTGCAGAAGATGATCAACGAACAATATGCTCGTGCCAAGGCATTGTTGCAAGAGCACAAGGAAGGTCACAACCAGTTGGCACAGCTTCTGATAGACCGTGAAGTCATCTTTGCAGAAGATGTAGAAAAGATATTCGGAAAGCGTCCATGGGCATCTCGTTCGGAAGAAATCATGGCTGCTGAAGAAAAAGCTCTTCCTGCTCCCGAAAAGACAGAAGAAGCTGCAACAGCATCTGAACCGGAAACTAAGGAACAGACTGAAAACTCCGGAACTTCTGCTACACAAGATGAGGAAAAGCAAGCCTGACAATCATCTGACAAACAACAGATAACATAACATTTTGTCAATTCAGAAGGCTCCAAACGAGCTTACTGAGTGACTAAAAGTATTTTTTAATAATAAACATTGAAAAACCTTACTGCCGTGCAAAAGCAATTTTCTTCAACGAGCCATCACAGGAGTGATATTCGTAGCCGTACTTGTAGGCTGTATTCTGGGAGGGCCCATTTCATTTACAATTTTGTTTGCATTGATCAGTGCACTTACGATCAATGAATTCGGAAACATTGTCAACCGAATGGAGCATACGCACATGAACAAACCTATATCCATTCTGGCTGGTTTGTTCTTATTCCTCTGTTTCGGATATATCGGAGTAGTGCCGGGAGCGAATGAGATATTCATCCCTTATCTCTTCCTGATACTTTATCTGTTTATCAGTGAATTGTACAAGAAGCAACCTAATCCGCTCAATAACTGGGCATATGCCATGATGAGCCAGATATATATTGCCTTATCATTCGCTTTGCTCAACGTACTGGCTTACCACAGCAGCGCAACAGAAAGCGTATCTCAGTATAACCCTATACTGCCCTTATCCATTTTTATCTTCAACTGGGTAAACGATACGGGTGCTTACTGTACCGGCATGCTGTTTGGAAAACACCGTCTGTTCGAACGTATTTCCCCAAAGAAATCGTGGGAAGGTTCTATCGGTGGAGCTGTGTTCAGCATCATTGCAGCCATCGTTTTGGCACACTTCTTTACATTCCTGAGCACCGGTGTATGGATTGGACTGGGACTGACTGTAGTAGTATTTGGAACATGGGGTGACCTGACCGAATCGCTGATGAAAC
>ENA-OQES01000469-OQES01000469.1-human-gut-metagenome-genome-assembly--contig:-NODE-469-length-17145-cov-3.122987_pt1 | contig 17145 bp, 26 predicted proteins | sample MGYA00242798_ERZ504641 | MGnify/ENA primary metagenome ERZ504641 (study PRJEB26092, sample SAMD00036327) | human gut metagenome | host: Homo sapiens | study: EMG produced TPA metagenomics assembly of... | reverse complement strand
CTTCTGTGCCTTGCGGATCATCTCTAAAGCACGTTCCATGTCTTCTTCTCTGATAGTATCAGTCTGAGGCTCGATCTTCTCCGGCTCCTGATACTCATAATCCGTGATAGCCGCAGTTACGTCCTTGGTAATATCTACAAGAACAGGGCCCGGTCTTCCGCTCTGGCGATGACGAAGGCTCTGCGGATCACCTTTGCCAGCCTGTTGATGTCTTTTACAATGAAATTGTACTTGGTGATCGGCATGGTCACACCTGTGATGTCGATCTCCTGGAAACTGTCCTTACCTAAGAGGCTGTTTGCCACGTTACAGGTAATAGCCACTACCGGAACGGAGTCCATGTACGCGGTAGCAATACCTGTTACCAGGTTGGTTGCACCAGGGCCGGAAGTTGCCAGGCATACGCCTACCTTTCCGGTTGCTCTGGCATATCCGTCTGCTGCATGGGAAGCGCCCTGTTCATGAGATGTAAGGATATGGGTGATCTCATTCTGGTGCTGATACAGCGCATCATATATGTTCAGGATGGCACCGCCCGGATATCCGAAAACGGTGTCTACCCCCATGTTCTTTCAAACATTCTATAACGATTTCCGCACCTGTCAATTTACTCATTTGTCCTGTGCTCCTTTTACGAAATAATCCTGTATGCTGTCCTTATTTTGCCTGAAGGATAGCGCCCTTGTCACCGGAAGTTACCAGTGAAGCATATCTTGCCAGATAACCGGTGGTTACCTTAGGCTCTCTTGGCTGCCATTTAGCCTTTCTGGCTGCCATTTCTTCATCAGAAACCAGTACGTTTAACTGATGATTATCAATATCAATGGAAATGATATCTCCCTCTTCTACTAAAGCGATCGGGCCGCCTACAGCTGCCTCAGGAGAAACATGTCCAATGGAAGCGCCTCTGGATGCGCCGGAGAAACGTCCGTCTGTGATCAGTGCTACCGTAGAGCCAAGTCCCATTCCTGCAATAGCAGAAGTTGGGTTTAACATTTCTCTCATACCAGGACCGCCCTTTGGTCCCTCATAACGGATCACAACAACATCACCGTCAACGATCCTGCCGCCCTTGATAGCTGCAATAGCGTCTTCCTCACAGTCAAAGACTCTTGCCGGTCCTTCATGCTTTAACATTTCAGGAGCAACTGCAGAACGCTTTACAACGCCTGAATCTGGCGCCAGGTTGCCCTTTAAGATAGCGATACCGCCGGTCTGGCTGTATGGATTGTCGATTGGGCGGATGACATCCGGGTTCTTGTTTACACAGTCCTTGATGTTCTCTCCAACGGTCTTTCCTGTAACAGTCATGCAGTCCAGATTTAACAGGCCCTTCTTGCTGATCTCATTCATAACAGCGTAGATTCCGCCTGCCTCGTTCAGATCTTCGATGTAGGTGTGGCCTGCAGGTGCCAGGTGGCACAGGTTTGGTGTTCTTGCGCTGATCTCATTTGCAATGTCTACGTTTAACTCAACGCCGGCCTCATGTGCAATAGCCGGTAAGTGAAGCATACTGTTGGTAGAACATCCTAAAGCCATATCCATGGTTAAAGCATTCATAAATGCTTCTTTTGTCATAATATCTCTTGGACGGATGTTTCTTCTTAACATCTCCATTACCTGCATACCTGCATGCTTAGCCAGCTTGATACGCTCAGAGTAAACAGCTGGAATGGTTCCGTTTCCACGAAGTCCCATACCAAGAACCTCTGTTAAGCAGTTCATACTGTTTGCGGTGTACATACCAGAACAGGAACCACAGGTTGGACAGGTCTTATTTTCATATTCTTTTACATCTTCTTCGGTCATCTTTCCTGCTGCGTAGGCGCCAACTGCCTCGAACATACTGGAAAGGCTGGTCTTACATCCCTTTACGTGGCCTGCAAGCATTGGGCCGCCGCTGACAAATACAGTTGGGATATTTAATCTTGCTGCTGCCATTAACAGACCAGGAACGTTCTTGTCACAGTTTGGAACCATGACTAACGCATCAAACTGATGAGCTATTGCCATACATTCTGTAGAGTCAGCGATCAGATCTCTGGTAACCAGGGAATATTTCATGCCAACATGTCCCATGGCAATACCGTCACAGACTGCAATAGCCGGGAATACAACCGGAGTACCGCCGCCCATGGCAACGCCTAATTTTACAGCTTCTACGATCTTGTCCAGGTTCATATGTCCCGGAACGATCTCATTATAAGAACTTACAATACCAACTAATGGCTTGTTCATTTCTTCTTCTGTCATACCAAGTGCATTAAAAAGAGAACGGTGAGGTGCCTGCTGCATCCCTTTTCTTACTGCATCACTTCTCATATTTTTTATCCTCCTGAAATTCTGGCACATTTTCCAGTTTTCTTTTCAGGAAAATATGCCCTTTTCTCTGAATACTTAATTAGTGGATACGCTCTGCAACCAGATCGCCCATCTGGGTGGTTCCAACCTTGGTGCATCCATCTGACATAATGTCGCCGGTGCGGTATCCGTCTGCCAGTACCTGACGTACAGCTGCTTCTACTGCCAGTGCCTCTTTGTCCAGATCACAGGAATAGCGAAGAAGCATTGCTGCGGAAAGAATAGTTGCTAATGGGTTTGCAATGCCTTTCCTGCAATATCCGGTGCAGAACCATGGCTTGGCTCATACAGACCGAACTTGGACTCATTTAAGCTTGCTGAAGATAACATTCCAATAGAACCGGTGATCATACTTGCTTCATCAGAAAGGATATCACCAAACATGTTTTCAGTCAAAACTACGTCAAACTGTCCCGGGTTCATAACCAGCTGCATTGCACAGTTATCAACTAACATGTGGCTTACTTCTACTTCCGGATAATCCTTTGCAACTTCATTTACAACCTTACGCCATAAACGGGAAGTGTCTAACACATTTGCCTTATCAACACTTACCAGCTTTTGCGGCGCTTCATAGCGATCTCAAAACCTTTGATTGCAATACGGCGGATCTCATGCTCGCTGTATGGCATGGAGTCTACTGCGTACAGTTCTCCGTCCTTTTCCTCGGTGCTTCTTGCTCCGAAGTAAACACCGCCGGTCAGTTCACGCATAATGACCATATCAAAGCCGTTTCCAATGATCTCTCTCTTTAACGGGCATGCATCTGCCAGCTGCTCAAAAAGATAAGCTGGACGAATATTTGCAAACAGATTCAAGCCTTTGCGGATCTTAAAAGTCCTGCTTCCGGTCTTAACTCAGGTGCTACATCATACCATCTGGAGTTGCCAACATCACCGCCTACAGCTCCTAACAGCACTGCATCTGAATTTCTGGCTGTTTCCAGGGCTTCATCTGTCAGCGGAACACCATATGCATCAATGGAGCAGCCGCCCATTAAATATCTGTATAATTGAACTTATGTCCGTAAACTTCTCCTACTTATCTAATACCTTTTAGCCTTCTCTTACGATCTCATGGGCCAATACCATCTCCTGGAATTGCAACGATATTATAATTCATAATTATTATCCCCTCTGTTTATTATTCCTTTTGGTTATACATTATGTAATAACTGTAATTTCTATCAATCATATCTCATTTGGGGCTTCATTTCAACTGTTCCAGGTCATTTTCCCTATGACAAAATATACATGTTTGGAATTGCCGGTATAACTTTAAATCATATTTCTACTGGATCTCACGGATCAGGCAGTACTGTTTTAAATCAAAATGCTTCTGGACAATGCCCAAAAAGTTTAAAGCCGAAATGCTCATACATAGGCACATTATCCGGATTATGAGTCTCTAAGGAAATCATAAGATGATGCTCCTGAGCATAGCGGATCACCTCTTCCATAAGGATGGCCGCCAGACCATGATGCTGCATGTCCGGGTCTACTGCCAGATAGATCACATGAAGTCTCTCTTCCTGGTGAAGCTGGTCGGTCCAACGTGAATTTAAGTAATCACGGCCTCTCATAAAATTCCACAAGGTCTTAAGGCTTGGGTCCTCTTTGATCAGATATTCATCTGTTTTCAAGCTGGCCCAGGCTTCTGTCAGATAAAAGGTAAGGGGATTATAAGGCTCTGACTCATCCGATACCACCAACAGGGAATTCATTTCCTCGCTGTCAGAATAGATCTCACAGGTTTCAATAAATTCCGTAAGATCACACTTAAAAAGCTCCGGCAGCAGCCGCTCCCTGGTCTCTTTTTCCGGTATCAGCTTGCAGTATAAAGGGTCATGGGCGAAACATTTCACCAACAGCTTTTCCAGTTTTGGCAGGTCTTCTTTCTTTACTCTGTATAACGTCTGACTTTCCATACTATATGTCTATTCTCCTTACTGTTTTTGAACGCAGCCTTCCATGGCAGCTAAAAGCTTCTCCACAGAAGATGCCATATAATCAATATCATCCCGGTAGCACTGCTCCTGGGCATTTGCCGCCTGGAGCAGGATCTTGTACTCTTCTTCCAGATCCGGTCTTTCTCCTGCTTTCTGCAGTTTATTCTTTTCCTTTAAGCTTACTACCAGATCATACAGGTTTTCGTGGTGGATAATACGGCCATAGCCCCATTTTAACCGGTCTGCCGGCTGGTTTAATACATACTCTGTAAAATAACGGAATACTTCCCGGTCAAACAGGAAGGCATACCGGTTGTTGTCGATCTCATAAACGGCTTCCAAAGCGCCTTCCGGGTCATCCTCTTTTAAGCAGCCGAGAGCCTTGTAAATGACTTTCAGGTTTTCCCCTACTCCCTGCTGAGGGAACAGTACATCATCATGCCAGTTTAAGCGTACAAAATAGTCCTGTTCCTTTCGGAAGATATAAAGGAGGGAGCTGTTTAAGGCTGCATATTCGGCTGCCATGGCCTTTGCTTCTTCATATTTTCCTGCTTCCAGAAGGTTTTTGTAAGTTTCATTGATCTTCTGGATCTGGTCGTATAACTGATGTCCCAGCTCTTTTGCTTTTTTCAGGCGTTCTAAAAGGTTCGTTTCATTTGCCTGTGTTTTTTTCGCACAGTGCTTTTTCTACACTGTCCTCCACTGCTGCAAACAGCCGTTCAAAATCCATAGGTACTACTGCTGTATGATCAAATGCCAGCACCAGTTTTCCATAAAGGTTGTGATGGAAGCGGTAAACCGGCTCATCATAGAAATCTTCATTGTCAAACTGGGAATGATAATGGGTCTCCATAAACTCTCCATCGCTAAACTCATTTACAGAGGATGGAATACCTGCAATGGCAATGGAAAAATCATCGGACCAGGTCTGGATGGGGAAGTGGACTTCCAGGCCTTCCGGGTATGCCTCTTTAGACGGTTGGATATGTTCGGTTGCCTTCTTCATAAAGGAAGCGTATTCATAGGTACAGCGGACTGCATCCTTCTTTCCATGGGCATGGGCCGGAAGCTCGAAGTTAAAGTCTGCGATCACCTTTCCCTGCCACTCCGGATGGGCGGTAAATACCTGTTCGTAGGCACCGGTGGACCAGTCATATTTGGAGTCTACCACACCCCACTCTTCTGCTGCCATAGCACAGAATACAAGAGTTTTTCTTGGCTTATATCCCATATCGATAAAGGTCCTTGCAATTCCAAGCATCATGGCAACAGCTGCGTTATCATCCTGGAAACCAGTAAAATAAGAGTCATAATGGGCAGACAGCATGATCATCTGCTCCGGCTCTTCTCCCGGGATCATACCGGTAATGTTATAAGACTCCCGGTCACGGATCACTGTAGACTGGGCATCAAATAATACCTGGATCTCCTTAAAATCTCCTGTATAATTTCCAGTTTTTTCCATATTTCCCATGTCTTCTTTTAAAATAGCTGCATCTGCCTGGGAAAATGGAGAAAGCAGCCGCTTCTTTTGGGGACCTGCAATGTCCTGGGCATTTAAGGAAGTATCATGGATCTCCCCATATCCCTGATCCTGGACAGCGATCAGCGCAGCTGCTCCCTTTAAATGAGCCTGGTAAACAGGGAAATTGATCCACCATTCTTCTCTCTGGTTTGATATCGATGAGCACCAGTTTGCCTTTTACATCTATATTTTCATAATTTTCCGCTGTGCCCCGTCCTAAGTAGACCATAGAAAATTCCTGAAAACCTTCTGTATGGAAATCGGTCTGGTAGGCACCTAACTGAAATTCGTATTCTTTTCCTTCTTTATCACGGTAACGAAGGACTGCGTGATGAAAGTCCCAGCTGTCCACTTTGATCTTGTCCTTCTGAACATTCTGAAGGCCCATTTCCTGCATTTCTTTTAAAAGTAGTTCTCCTGTCTCCCACTCTGCTTTAGAGCCGGCTGTGCGGTATCCAAGCACCGGATTGGTCTTTGGTCCTTCCATTCTTTTTGCAAGATCGTAAGACTTTTTTTACATCAACAGCCTGTTCAAAGGCTTCTTCCCATTCCCTTAAACTGTTCATTCTTCTGTCCTCTTTCTTCTATGTACTCTTCTAATCTCTGTATGAGAACACATCTATCTCAAATGCTGCATTTATAATAACACAAAATAAGCCGCTGCAAAATGTCTTTTTACACTTTGCAGCGGCTTAAACTTCTTAATAATATGTTCTACCGAAAACTTACTGGGCGATCCAAGCTCCGTCTTCACCTACCAGATAATTGTCCGGTGTCATGCAGTTGGTGAGCATATCACCGTTTTCAGAGCAGTAGTAGCTCTTTCCTTTCCCAGTCGATCCAGCCAGTCTTCATATAACCGTTTTCATCAAAGAAGTACCACTTTCCGCCTAATTCTTCCCACTTATTTGCAGGATAGGTGCCGTCTGCTCTGCGATACCACCATCTTTCATCTGCTTCCTGTTTCCATTCACCGGTAGTACCGGAAGCTGTATTTACATTGGATGCATTGGGATCTGCCTTAAACTGTGCTACTTTTTCTCCACTGATATAAACGCTGTTTGACTCAGTCCAGTCACCTTTTACAGTAGGATCGTATTTATTGACCGCACGTACCTTTACCATATAGGTTTCATTTGGTTTCATCATACGTTCCCTGCAGTTAGCGGAATTGGTATTGGTCTCCAAAGAAGTTCCTACGATCTTTCCTTCTCTGTATACACGAACCTCATAACTTCCTGCTGTACTGATAGCCGGCCATGTAGCAATTCCATTATCTGATAAAGTAATTCCTTCCATATCTTTCAAGCTGTTCTGGAGAGAAGAAAGGGTACATCCAACAGCAAAACAGAGCTGGATTGCTGTCTGGTGGACTTTTTAAATTCCGCGCCGCCCTTTAATGTAACTTTATCCTTTGTAAGGGCTGTAAAATAATAATCATCATCTGCTGTCAGGGTGATCCGGATCTCCGGTGTCATATCTTCTGTCCAGTAAAATCCTTCATTTAAGATCTCGTAACCATCCACACTATAGCGGTTGCTGCTGCTTTCGATCTCAATGATCTCCTGTCCAAAATCAGTCTCCGGTTCAATATCCGCTTTAATGCTCACTGATACAGATGTGATCTTTTTTCTGCTGGCTGCATAACCTGGAAAATGCACTCATCATTGCAAGTACGCCTGCCATTGCAGCAGCGATCAGTCTTTTTTTGCTGTATGCCATTTTTATTCCTCCTTTTTTCTCACAAACCATCTATGCATCAAAACAAATTTCTAATGCACACACCTGTTCAAACAGGTTTCTCTCTACTCTAAGGGTATCTGTTTTCCCTTATACTGTCAATAAAGTTTTCCTTACGATTTTATCAGAAAGTTTAAAGGAAATGGGATTAAAAAAGCTCCATCGCAATGATGAAGCTTTTTCACATGATTTTTACTTAGCATAGTCCGTTACTCTGGATTCACGGATCACATTGACTTTGATCTGTCCCGGATATTCCAGTTCGTCTTCAATACGTTTGGAAATATCTCTTGCCAGCAATACCATATCGTCATCGCTGACCTGTTCAGGAATAACCATAATACGGACTTCCCGTCCTGCCTGAATAGCAAAAGACTTATCTACGCCCTTGAAGGAATTTGTAATATCTTCAAGCTGTTTCAATCTGTTTGTATATGTTTCCAGTGTTTCTCTTCTTGCACCAGGTCTTGCAGCAGAGATCGTATCTGCAGCCTGAACGATGCAGGAAATAAGATTGGTTGGTTCTGTGTCTCCATGGTGAGACTCTACAGCGTTGATAACAACTGCAGACTCCTTGTACTTTCTACAAAGATCTGCACCCAGCTGTACATGAGTACCTTCCATGTCATGGTCAACAGACTTTCCAATATCATGGAGTAAGCCGGCACGTTTTGCCAGACGTACATCCACACCCAGCTCAGAAGCTAAAAGCCCTGATAACTGTGCTACTTCGATCGAATGCTTTAATGCATTCTGACCATAGCTTGTTCTGAACTTCATCCGTCCTAACAGTTTTACCAGTTCTGGATGGATACCGTGGATACCAACTTCGAGGCAGGCAGCTTCGCCCTCTTCCCTCATATTGTTCTCCACTTCTTTCTGCGCTTTTTCTACCATCTCTTCGATTCTTGCCGGATGGATACGGCCGTCCACGATCAGACGTTCCAGTGCAATTCTTGCTACTTCCCTGCGGATCGGATCAAATCCGGATAAAACAACCGCTTCAGGAGTATCATCAATGATCAGTTCCACACCCGTTAAAGTCTCAAGAGTACGGATATTACGTCCCTCACGACCAATGATGCGTCCCTTCATCTCATCATTTGGAAGCTGTACTACAGATACAGTCGTCTCAGCCACATGATCTGCTGCACACCGCTGGATGGCAGTTACAACTAAATCTCTGGCTTTCTTATCAGCTTCTTCTTTTGCCTTGTTCTCAAGTTCTTTGATCAGCTTTGCTGTATCATGCTTTACGTCTTCTTCAACAGATTTTAAAATGATATTCTTTTGCCTGTTCGGAGGTAAGACCGGAAATTCGTTCCAGTTCCTGTATTCCCTGCTCATACTGGGCTTCCACCTCTGCGGTACGTTCACCGAGAATGTTTTCCCTTCTGACCAGATCAGCCTCCTTCTTTTCAAGGGCATCTGCCTTTTTTTGCAACGTTTTCTTCTTTGCTTAATACACGCTTCTCGTAACGCTGAAGTTCTGCTCTTCTTTCCTTGGTTTCTTTTTCCAATCTCATTTTTTAGTCTTTAAAGATTCTTCCTTGGCTTCCAGGAGAGCTTCTCGCTTCTTTGTTTCTGCAGTCTTTAATGCTTCATCTATTATCTCTCTGGCTTTTTCTTCTGCACTTCCTACTTTACTGTCATACTGCTTGCGCTCATAGGAACGGCCTGCAGAATGTGCAATAAAACCAGCAATAATAGCCGCGATTACCGCGCCGATCAAAACAGGAATTATGATCTGCAACACAGGAGCACCTCCTTATATTTAGTTTTCATTGTACGAAATACAACATATTAATTTTATACTTTTTTCAGAATTGTGTCAAGTATATTCCTCTTATTTTCCCGTTGTACCGACAACATAAACAAAAGACAGCCGGGTCTTCTTTAATAATCTGCCACATCCCTCAAAACTCGACTGATCACCTCAAAGGAGAAGCCCGGGAGTTTTGACACCTTTCCGAATGAAAACAGCGTATAAGCCGCATGAATGCTTATATTTTTTTGTCAAATTTGTTGTTTTTATATATAGGCTTTTTTCGGCTTTTTTGCGCTATAATGGTATTGAGGTGAAAAAATTGAAGGTCAATACATCAAAATCAAAAAACGCTGAGTCTTTTTATATAAAGCAATCCTACATCGACAGTAACGGAAAATCTACCTCTCGGACAATCCGCAAACTTGGAACATTAAAAGAATTGTTGGTTGAACATGGTCCCACCAGAGACGATGTTATGGCCTGGGCAAAAGAACAGGCTCGCATTGAGACCGAAAAGTTTGAACAGGAAAAAGCGAATCATTGTATTCCTATTACTTTCCATCCAAACCGAAAGATCGCCCATGGAGAAAAGCGAAAATTTCAGGGAGGTTACCTTTTCCTGCAGTCTCTTTATTATGAACTTGGTTTAAACAAGGTATGTCGAAAGATTCGAGATAAACATCACTATGATTATGATTTGAACGCGATCTTATCCGATCTCATCTATACACGCATTTTAGAACCAGGCAGCAAACGTTCTTCTTTTGAAACGGCTAAAACCTTCCTAGAAGCACCCACTTATCAGCTTCATGATATTTACCGGGCATTGAATGTTCTTTCAGAAGAATGCGATCTGATTCAGTCAGAGCTATATCGCAATTCAAAGTCTGTTTTAAAACGTAACGATGGGGTCCTTTACTACGACTGTACCAACTACTACTTTGAGATTGAACAAGAAGATGGAGATAAAAAATACGGAAAAAGTAAAGAACACCGTCCAAACCCTATCGTGCAGATGGGACTCTTTACCGACGGAGATGGAATCCCACTGGCTTTCAGCATATTTCCAGGAAATCAAAATGAACAGACATCTTTGAAACCACTCGAGAAAAAAGTGATTGAGGAGTTTGGGTGTGAAGAGTTTATCTTCTGTTCTGATGCAGGCCTTGGTTCTGAAAATAACCGGCTCTTAAATCACAGCAAGAAGCGCTCTTATATCGTAACCCAGTCTATCAAAAAACTTCCAGAAGAATACCGGACACTTGCACTAAACAAAAAAGGATTCCGGTGCCTCTCAGACCATAAAGCGGTCGATCTGAACAGCCTGACAGACGATGATAAAGAGGAACTTTTTTATAAAGAAGAACCTTACAGTTCCAAAAAGATGGAACAGCGTCTGTTGATTACTTACTCACCAAAATACGCTGCTTATCAAAAAGAGATTCGAGAGAAACAGATTGAACGAGCAAAAGCAATGCTTTCAAATGGCAGGCATAAGAAAAACCGGAAAAATCCGAATGACCCAGCAAGATTTATTGATAAAACAGCTGTTACAAAAGACGGAGAAATGGCCGATATCCTATATTTTCTGGATGAAGAAAAGATTGCACAGGAAGCACAGTACGATGGCCTCTATGCTGTATGTACGGATCTTTTTGACGATGAGCCGGAAGATATTTTAAAAGTCAGTGAAAGCCGTTGGCAGATTGAAGCATGCTTTCGGATCATGAAAACGGATTTTTCTGCCCGTCCGGTTTTTGTCCAGCGAAACGACCGGATCCGAGCACATTTCCTGATCTGTTTTCTAGCGCTGTTCATTTATCGTCTGCTCGAAAAAAAAGCTCGAGCGGAAATATACATGTGAAGAGTTATTGTCGACATTAAGAGACTATGAATTTGCAGATGTGCAGGGGCAGGGATTCATACCGATTTATGAATCTACTAAACTGACGGATGCATTACATGAAGTAGCCGGATTCGAAACGGATTATGAATTTCTTACCAAAAGGAAAATGAAAGAAATCCAAAAACTTAGTAAACAATCTCGAGAAAAATCATAAAAGTCTATCATCCATATCTGATTCAGAAAAAAGACTATATAGTAAAACGAAAAGACACCGCTGAAAAACCCAGGTAGAATAAGGCTTTCAGCGGTGTTTTGATAAATTTGACTGTCAAAGATGGGATTATAACAGCAATACTCTGGATGTGAAAATAGTTTTTTTAAATAAGACATATAAGTTTTTTAATGGGCATGTAAGAAGAAGGCAGGATATACTTAGCAAAATCATCAGTGTGTTTGATAGGTTATTGCACTGTCTGCAAGAGAATCTTTGCACAAAGTTAAGGGAAAAGATAGGTTTGACGGGAAGAAATCTGATATACTGAAAATACAAGGAAGGCAGCGTGGTAAAAAATCAGATTACTTTTTTGAAATGGAAAAAAGATTCCGGGAGAACATTAGACATGGAAGGAGGGAAAATTATGAGGAAGTATTGGCGTGGTATTGCAATTGCCGGAGTAGTGGCAGTCATTTCAGGGTGTGGAGCCGCAAGCGGTTCTAAAAACAGCATCAATAACGGGTATATCATGGAGACAGCAGCCGCTGCCATGGATGTGGAGAATGAGAAGGGGGAGATGTCCGGGGAAGGGGCATCAGCTTTTGTGGATACAGCAGCGGGCACAGCATCAGGAACAGAGAATATGGCAACAGTAGAAACAGGCCGAAAGCTGATCAGAACTGCCAGCATGGACGTTGAGACTGAGCAGTTTGAGCAGTTGATGACAGCTTTGAAAAGCACAGATCAGGCAGTTCGGCGGATATATTGAAAATGAAAATGTTTCTGGCAATCAATTAGACTGGCAGGGCAATCCTATGATGCGCTGGGCTGATCTGACCGTACGTGTGCCCAAGGACCGGTTGGATGAATTCTTAAATGGTGTGGAGTCAGCAGGAAACGTAGTTAGAAGGTCAGAAAGCACCAAGGATGTGACACTGCAGTACAGTGACATCGAGAGCCGCAAAAAGACATTAAAGATTGAACAGGACCGTTTGTGGGTACTGCTTGAAAAGGCAGACTCCATGGATAGCATCATCGCATTAGAAGAGCGGCTGTCAGATATCCGTTATGAACTGGAATCTTACGAATCCCAGCTGCGTCTCTATGACAACCAGATCGAGTACAGTCAGGTGACGTTAAATATTAACGAAGTGAAGCGGTATACCGAGGCTGTTCCGGAATCTGCTGGAGAGCAGAATTTTAAAGGGATTGTCAGATAATGGAAGGCGGTTGGCAGAAGGAGTGCAAAAACTTTGGAATCTGTGTGATCATTACCAGCCCGTTCTGGATAACAGCAGCAGTGATCGGGTGCCTGGTGTGGAAGCTCCGGGAAAACTTTCAGGAGCCGGAAATCTGGTAAAAATAAGAATCGGCAGAAAGAAGGATACAGAGGTATCTCAGGTTAAACTGCAGGATTATGATCATATGCAGGGAGGAGAAAAAGACAACCCGGCACCGGATCAGCGGAAACAGTAGTTAAAGAAATGATTATGTAGATACTTAAATTCCAGGAGACAGAACACTATGGGAAAATCACTTACAAGAAAGATCATTGAATCTCACTATGTATCCGGAAGCATGAAAGCCGGAGAAGAAGTTTTTTATAAAAGTAGATCAGACACTGACACATGATATTAACGCAGTTATGACTTATCTGGCATTTGAAGCCATTGGCCTGGACCGGATCCGCACTGAATGCAGCGTAAGCTATCTGGATCATAACCTTCTTTATGTAGATCATAAGACCCCGGATGACCATATTTACTTACAGTCTGCAGCTGAGCGCTTCGGTGTCCATGTTTCCAGACCTGGAAACGGTATCTGCCACGCAGTCCAGGTATCCCGTTTCGGCGCTCCTGGAAAGGTAAGCATGGGCGGTGACAGCCATACACCTCACGGCGGTTCCATTGGTATGCTGTGTATCGGTGTGGGTGGTATGGATGTTGCAACAGCCATGACCGGCGTTCCTATGCGTCTGAAAATGCCAAGAGTCATCAAAGTCAACCTGACCGGCGCTTTAAAGCCAGGTGTCAACGCAAAAGAAGTCATTTTAGAGATGCTTCGCCGTGTGACTATTAAGGGCGGTCTTGGAAATGTATATGAATACGCAGGTCCTGGCGCGGCAACTCTGGAAGTTCCTCAGAGAGCAACTATTACCAACATGGGCGCGGAACTGGGCGCTACTACCTCTATTTTCCCGGCAGATGAGCAGGTAAGAAAGTTTATGAAGTCCCAGGGAAGAGAAGATGAGTACAGAGAACTTCTTCCAGATGAGGACGCAGAATATGATGAAGTGGTCGATCTTGATCTTAGCTCCTTACAGCCATTAGTAGCATGCCCCCACCAGCCGGACAATGTAAAACCTCTGTCCGAGGTAGAAAAACTTCCTGTTCAGCAGGTATTTATCGGCAGCTGTACCAACGCAAGTTATGCAGATATTGCAAAGGCAGCTCTGGTATTTAAGGGACATAAGGTAAATGATAATGTAAGCTGTACCTGTGCCATTGCTTCCAGACAGACCTACAAAGCATTGATGGAAGACGGTTATCTGGGAATGCTTATGGATGCAGGTGTACGTATCCTGGAGATCGCCTGCGGACCATGTTGTGCTATCGGCCAGACACCGGCTACAGAAGGCATTGCAGTGCGTACTTCCAACCGTAACTTTAAGGGCCGTGCAGGTAATCCAAATGCAAAGATCTATCTGGTAAGCCCGGAAAGTGCAGCAGCCACTGCGATCATGGGAACATTTGCAACAGCAGCAGATATTTTAGGAGATCAGATTGACATTCTGGCAGCTGTTCATGAAAAAGATGAGTATGAGATCAATGATAACCTGATCATAAAACCTCTTCCGGAAGAGGAAGCTAAGAAGGTAGAGATCGTCCGTGGACCAAACATCAAGTTCCTTCCAGTTCCGGAAGTACCGGTTCAGCACTTAAAAGTGCCGGTAAGCTTAAAGGGCGGCGACAATATTTCCACCGATGACATCACACCAGCCAGCGCAGAGTTTTCCAGTATGCGTTCCAACATCCCGCTGATGTCCAAATACTGCTATCACAGATATGATCCTGAGTTCTCTGAGAGAGCAAGAGAAATGGGCTCCAGTATCATCATTGGCGGTGAGAACTATGGTCAGGGCTCCTCCAGAGAGCATGCAGCCATCAACCCAATGTATCTAGGAGTAAAATGTGTCATTGCCAAGAGTATTGCCCGTATCCACAAAGGAAATCTGGTAAATCATGGTATCGTCCCAATGCTTTTTGAGGATCCGGCTGATTATGAGAAGATCGATCTGAGAGATGAACTGGAGATCGAGAACTTCTTAGACCAGATCCAGGCAAGGGAAGTAGAAGTAAAAGATGTAACAAAGGGCTTTACCTTTAAGGTGAAATTAGATCTTACAGATAATGAGCTGGAAGTAGTTCTCTGCGGTGGCCAGCTGCGGTATCTGAAGAGAGAACTGGTAAAGCAGGGGGTTATTGATAAAGAATAATTACAGATAAAGAGCAGAAATGTTCATGTGACAAACAAAGATAAAAACAGAATGATTGCCATAAAAAACATCGGTACACAGGAATTCACCAGCCTGGAGTACTGATGATTTTTTTGTGGTCATATATCAAAAAGCATTTTACAAATCCTGAAATATAAAATAAACTAGATAAAAACAGACAGAAATAAATACAAAAGACAACAGGAGAGATCGCATATGGATAATACAAAAAGAAAAGGTGCCATCAGCGTTACGATCACCTACATCTGCTGGGGACTGCTGACTGTTTTCTGGAACCTGCTTGCAGAGGTAAATTCCGCCTATGTACTGGCCCAGAGAGTAGTCTGGTCCATGCTTTTTATGCTTGGCTATCTGGCAGTGACCGGGCGGTGGGGAGATATCAGACAGGTATTTGCAGACAAAAAGACCATGATCTGCTGTATGGTCAGCGGTGTTTTAGTATGTGTCAACTGGGGTGTATATATTTTCGCTATCAATTCAGGGCATGTACTGGATGCCAGTCTGGGATATTTTCTGGAACCTAATTTTTGTAACAGCCATCGGCGTATTTTTATTTCATGAAAAAATGAGCCGTTTAGAGCAGATGACAGCACTGTTTTCCATTATCGGTGTAGGTTATCTCATGGGCGTTTACCGCATGGTTCCGGTAATGGCAATGGTCATCGGTTTAAGTTTTGCTTTTTACGGGGCAGTGAAGAAAAGTGTGCATCTGGATGCAGGACTTTCCCTGTTTGCAGAGACCTTATTTGTAACTCCGATCGCGCTGCTGTTCTGTGTTTACAGCGAAATGAACGGACACGGAAGTCTGGGAGTTCTTCATGGAATGCAGTTTTTACTGTTTCCAATGGCAGGTGTGATCACATCCGTTCCATTGCTGTTATTTAATAAGGGTGTAAAAATGATCCCTTATTACCTTACCGGTATTTTAATGTATGTGAACCCCACCATCCAGTTCCTTATGGGACGCTTTTACTTCCATGAACCACTGGAGATCCACCGCCTCATCGCTTTCTGCTTTATCTGGGTGGGAGTTGGATTTACGATTTGGCATAATTTAAAAGAAATGAGAAAATAGAAAGATCACGAAAACATCATATTTATAAATGCAGAACCGGCAGGAGAGGGAAATACTTTCCTGCCGGTTCTGTATTTATATATTTTGATAGAGTTGGTAAGGGAGTCTGTCTGGTTTATTTATTATGTTTCTTCCACGCTTCATCCATGCGCTTTAATGCAGTTTCCAGTACATGGGTCGGGCAAGCAAGGTTGATACGTTCGAAGCATTCACCAGGTTCGCCGAATACATAGCCTTCATCTGTAAAGATAAATGCTTCCTGGGTCATAAATGCCTCCAGCTCTTTATAAGTAAGGCCAAGTCCTCTGCAGTCCAGCCACTGTAAGTAGGTTCCTTCCAGGCGCATTACTTTGATCTGTGGGAAATGCTCTGCCATGAAGTCCTCTACTACCCGACGGTTGTGGTCCAGGATAGGAAGTAATTCTTCCAGCCAGTCCTCGCAGTCATTGTATGCGATCTCACAGCCCTTATAACCAGCCATGTTGCAGAAGAATACAGCCTGGCTCTCACGGTAGTCATAAACTTTCTGCTTTAATTCCGGATTTGGAACAATAATATTGGAGGTCATCATACCAGCCATATTGAAGGTCTTGCTTGGTGAGGTGCATACGATACAGTTCTGTGCCATTTCTTCGGAAACAGTTGCATATACAGTGTGCTCATAAACCTGGCATGATCAGGTCATTGTGGATCTCATCTGCAACTACCATAACATTGTTCTTCAAGCAGATCTCACCGATCTTAGCCAGTTCTTCTTTGGTCCATACACGTCCGCCCGGATTATGGGGATTGCTCAGAATAAGCAGCTTGCATCCCTGCACATCTTTGCGGAAACGGTCGAAATCAATGTAATACTGTCCGTTCCTCAACACTAACGGGCTGAATACAACTTCGCGTTCATTTTTTCTGCGCCACAAGGAAAAAAATGGATGATAGACAGGCGGCATTACCATCACTTTATCTCCTTTTTTGCCGTGAAACAGTGGATAGCAAAAGCCAACCCGCGAACAATGCCGGGAGTAAACGTCAGCATTTCTTCGGTGACCGACCATCCGTGACGTTCTTTCAACCAATGGATAATGGAAGCCGCCCATTCCTTACAGGCGAATGTATATCCCAAGCACTTCATGCTCCAACCGCTTTTTTGCAAA
>ENA-OQES01000468-OQES01000468.1-human-gut-metagenome-genome-assembly--contig:-NODE-468-length-17176-cov-3.134905_pt1 | contig 17176 bp, 14 predicted proteins | sample MGYA00242798_ERZ504641 | MGnify/ENA primary metagenome ERZ504641 (study PRJEB26092, sample SAMD00036327) | human gut metagenome | host: Homo sapiens | study: EMG produced TPA metagenomics assembly of... | reverse complement strand
GATGAATATCTCCGAGATAGCTTACGAAGTAGGGTTCAATGACCCCAAATACTTCACCCGTTGCTTTACGAAGCACTTCGGGATGACACCGAGCAATCTGTTGGAAGAAGAAAACTAGAAAGAATACTTTTATCCTCTTCATAAATACTTTTATCCACCCTTGTTTCCCTTTATTGTACTTTCTTTGCCCTCCAGAAACAAAGATTATTTTTAAAATAACCCTAAAATCAATATCTATGAAGACAAGAAAATGGTCATCACTCACGATGGCTGCATTAACTGCTCTTTGCGTATGGTCCTGTCAGGACTGGGGAAAATGGATCCGCCGGCCGGACGCGATGTGTATCCGATACTGGAACAAGTCAGCGCATACGACTTCGAACGGACCTTGACCTGTATCATGCAAGTCTATACTTATGTAGACGGCAAACGCCTGACCTCGTTAAAGATGACGAATTAAAAGCCAAGTACTCCATCTGGATACTGGCTACGTACGATTATCCAATCCGTTGAACAGCACAAAAGTACAAAATGCCGTTTCCATAACCTTCCTTGTGAAACAAGCCTGGGCCCCACCGGACAAGAGGGAGAAGAAAATCCTTTTGTACAGGATGTCCGCAGTGCACTGGTTTCGTTTACTGATGCCAATGGCGGTCAGAAACTTTACATCACGACCAATGGAGGCGTGGTATACGACGGAGTGGACGGCGAACTAAGCATAAATACCGCCGATGAAGCCCTCACCGGCCTGCTGGACGAACCGGGCGAATGGCATTACGTGGCACTCTCCGTCACCAACAGCGGATACTTTATCTATGTAGACGGCGAAAAAAAGAATCGACCAGACCATTACCAATTTTGACTGTTCCAAGTTGGTACAATTCATGGCATCCGTTCCCAATATCTATTTGGGCTATGGCAATGAGACCATTCCCGGCGAATGGTGGTTGGACGACTTGAAATTCTATCGCAATATCCTTACATCAACAGAAACCACCGACCCACGGAAACCGTCAAGCGGCGTAGAAGACAATACGAATTGGGTTATCGTAGGATCGGAAGATAACTCCGACGGTTTCTTCGCTCCAAAATCCGACATGATTAAATTGAAGTCAGGAGAAACAGCGCACTGGGGATTCTATAATTACACAGCCGGTACAAACAACTGGGAGAACTGGATATTGGTCTGCACCAATGGTCCTGCCTTTGGTGAAACGGGCTATATCGAACACTTCGTGCTCCGTGCCGATGCATATGGTTGGGGAGACGGTAGCTATTCAGGCGACAACATCTCCTACGACTACGATTGGGAAACCTTTACCACCGAAATGAACGGCGCATGGATAGATTTAACCGTTACCCGTACAGACAATACGGTCAATATGAAGGCCGTCGCCACTGCCGCAGACGGTACGGTACGTACTTATACCTTTAAGTACGAAGGAACGTTGGAAGAAGAAATCGGTTTCTTCCTGACACTTGAAAAAGCGCATCTCAAGTTCGACCCTGCCCAAGTCTATGTAACCGTGCCCGGCTTCTCACCGCATATAGTGGGCAAGGAAGACTGTTCCGGAGGATTTTTTTCCGCCTTCTCGGAATGCTATACCTTGAAAGGAGATTTCAACGATTTCGTTTTAACCTTTACAAACAACAACACCGGAAGCGGTGCCAACTGGAACAACTGGATACTGGTTATGACCGACGGCAAGGATTCACATACCAATGATGGCAAAGAATACTTTGTTCTCCGTTCGGATGCCTATGGCTGGGGTGACAGCAATTATTCCGGAGACAACATCAGCAGCAGCTTCAACTGGGATACATATGTTGCCGACATGCACGGGGCCGAATGTCGCATCGTGTTGTCACGTTCGGGAAGCAAAGTGAGCATGAAATGCTACCAACGTAAGGCAGACGAAACGATGATGCCCGACTATACATTCCACTATGACAACGTATCATCCGATGAAGTAGGCTTCTTCCTAACTATTGAGCAGGCCAGCCTAGTAGTTTCGGCAGTGGGTTACTACCCGCACCTTAATCAAATTTATGGCGAATAAAAAAATCTAAGATATGAAAAAACAGAATAATACCTCATGGTTAGCACTCCCCCGGCAGGCGGGGTTGCTGCTCATGCTTGTCTTGCTGATGAGCGGACAATTGCTGTTTGCCCAGTCCAGACAAGTGACAGGCGTAGTGAAAGATCCTGCCGGAGAAACGATTATCGGCGCCAGCGTACTGGAAAAAGGTACTACGAACGGTACCATTACCGACTTCGATGGAAATTTCTCATTAAACGTATCCAGCGACAAGGCAGTGCTGGTCATCAGCTATGTGGGCTACAAGACCCAAGAAATAAGCATAGCAGGCGAAAAACTCGCTGATAGTAACTCTGCCCGAAGACACCGAAACACTGGAAGAAGTGGTAGTGGTAGGTTACGGCGCACAGAAAAAGGAAAGCGTGGTAGGTGCCATCTCGCAGGTATCGAGCAAAGAACTACTCTCTTCACCGGCAGCCAATGTATCACAAGCCATTGCCGGTAAAATCAGCGGTGTAATCACCACCCAGACTTCGGGTGCACCGGGATCGGACGACACGCAAATCAACATCCGCGGACGCGCCACATTTGCCGGTGACGGATCACCGCTCATCCTTGTGGACGGTGTAGAACGCTCTTTCTCACAAATTGCTCCGGACGATATTGAAAGTATCTCCGTACTGAAAGACGCTTCTGCCACAGCAGTATATGGTGTGCGCGGCGCAAACGGTGTCATGCTTATCACCACCAAGCGTGGTAAAGAGCAAAAGCCCGAAGTAAACCTGACTGCCAACTGGCAGATTCAAAGCCCTACGCGCAAAGATACCTATCTGGACTCTTACCAATCAGTAACGTTGCTGGAAGAAGCATTGGCAAATGACGGATTGCCTTCACAATTCTCTGCCAATGACATTGAGATGTACCGCAAGTCGGTAGCTGGACAACTGAACGGACTGGAAGCCATGCTCTACCCCAACGTGGACTGGTATGACCAAGTACTGAAAAGCTCCGCCCCCGCACAGCGCTACAATGTAAGCGTACGCGGTGGAACCAAACGCATGCGCTATTACGCGTCTGGTGAGTTTTACGACCAGAAAGGACTGGTAAAGAACTTGAGCCAGGATATGTACGGCAATTCGTCCAGCCCGTCATACCGCCGTTACGCCTTCCGTGCCAACATGGACTTGTTCCTTACCAAGGACCTGACCTTCTCTGTAAACTTCGGCACGCGCTTTGAGGAAAGAAGAGGATCGAACACCAACGAAAGTAACAATTACAGCGAAACCTTCTACGAACTGAACCATACTCCCGGATGGCTTTTCCCCGTGAGCTATGAGGTACAGAACGGCGAATCTACCCGTACCCTGTATGGAGGTAGCTCACAGTATCAGAACAACATCGTGGGCCGGCTGGCACAAGGAGGCTACTACCGTGCTACGAATACCATCAACGAAACCAACTTTATCGTGGACTACAAACTGGGATGGCTCACCGAAGGTCTCAGCGCCAAGGGAATGGTCTCTTTTGACTATGACTCTTACTACAAGCGCCTGTTCAGTGCCGACTTTGCCACCTACGAATTAAACGACCGCGACAACTATACCCAGATAGATGCCTACAACCGCTTCAATACCGATGGCGAACTGGCTTATAGCAAGGCGACAAGCACTACCTACAAATTGTACATGGAAGCCCAGTTGAACTACGCGCGCAGTTTCGGCAAGCATGACGTGACAGCCATGGTGCTTTACAACCAGAACGACTACCGCTATAATTCCGAACTGGCCAAACGCTACCAAGGATTGGTAGGCCGTTTGACTTACGGATACGACGACCGTTACCTGGCGGAAATCAATGCCGGATATAACGGTTCCGAAAACTTCATCAAAGGCAAACGCTTCGGCTTCTTCCCCGCCTTCTCCGTGGGATGGCGTGTAAGCAATGAAGCCTTCATGGAAGATACTCAAAACTGGCTGAACAACCTGAAACTGCGTGCCAGCTACGGCCAAGTAGGTAATGATATCTATAAGGTAAACGGAGTAGACCAACGCTTCTTGTACGAGAAAAATGGTCGCAGATAAACAACGACTACTATTTTGGCTCTGCCGGAACCACAGGAATCTTTGAAGCCCAATATCCTAATCTGTTCGTCACATGGGAACGTGCCCACAAATACAACTTCGGTATCGAGTTCGGCCTGTGGAACGGATTGCTGAACGGTAACATCGACTTCTTCCACGAAAAGCGTAACAACATCCTCACCCAGTACCTGTCCCGTCCCCAATGGGTGGGAGTGGCACTCGCTGCCGGCAACCTAGGTGAAACCAAGAACAGCGGTTACGAAATAGAACTGAAACATGCCAACCACATCGGAAACGATTTTAATTATTCGGTGGGATTGACCTACAGCCACGCCAGCAATGAAATTGTCAGCATGGACGAACCCGCCTCAAAGACGGACTATCGCAAACGCGAAGGACACCCCATCAACCAATATTTCGGCCTGGTATGCGACGGCTTTGTCACACAGGCAGACATCGATGGCGGCAACCTGCCCGTTTCTACCTTTGGCACCGTGAAAGCCGGTGACCTGAAATACCGCGACATGAACAAGGACGGATTCATTGACGAACGCGACGAAACTTTCATCGGTTACAGTGACATTCCCGAAAATACATTCGCCCTCACCTTGGGTGCCAACTACAAAGGTTGGGGATTCAGTGTCATGTTCCAAGGTGTGGACCACGTGAGCCGTTATTATGACGCCGAAGCCATGTTCGCCTTCGTAGGAGGCGGCAAGGTGAAAGAACATCACCTGGACCGCTGGAATCCGGCCGTGAGCGAAGCCGAAAACCTGGCACGCGCCAAATACCCGTTGCTCCACTATGACAGCTACGGCGACCACAACCAGCGTGGAAACTCCTTCTTCTTGAAAAACGGAGCCTTTGTCCGCCTGAAAAACATCGAGCTGAGCTACACTCTTCCTCAAAACTGGATTAAAGTAGTGGGTATGAGCGACTGCCGCTTATATGTCAATGCGAACAACCTTATCACATGGGATCATCTGGACGACTTGACCGACCCGGAAAGCAACGGTTCCAACCGATACCCATTATGAAGACCGTGAACTTTGGTGTAAACATTAAATTCTAAGAGATTATGAAAAAGACATTATTATATGGCTTGTTTGCGCTGAGCCTCAGCGCGGTGTCGCTCACCTCGTGCGAAGACGCCTTCGGTGATTTCCTGAACAAACAGCCCAGCAACGAACTCACCGGCGAACAAGTGTTCGGCGACTGGACCCTGATGAAACAGTTCCATTTTGATACCTACAATTTCCTGCGCCATGGGGCAAACCGCATTAACCGCTCGTGGCTGGACTCCGCTACTGACCTGGCAGAAACCAGCTTTGCCAACGGCGGCACACGCACCTCGTTCAATATCGGCAACTATTATGGCTCTGCCGGCGCACCCGAGCTGAGCGATACCTGGGAATCCTTCTACCGCGGCATCCGCAAGTGCAACATGATCATCACCCGTATCAACGATGTACCCAAAGACGCCGACCTGTCCGAAACGCAATACGAACAGGACAAGCTGAACTATACCTCCGAAGCACGCTTTCTGCGCGCCTATTTCTACTGGGAACTGTTCCTGCGCTATGGTGCTATTCCCATTGTAACCGAGGTACTGGACCCCGATGGCGACCTGCTGAGCGGCTACACCACCCGTCCGTCCGTAAAGGAATATGTGGTAGATTTCATCCTGAAAGAACTGAAGGAATGCGAACCGGGCCTGATGACTTATACCGATGCCTGGGATGCTAGCCGTGCCGGACGCATCGGACAGCCTATGGCACGCGCCCTTTACTCGCGCATCATGCTCTATATGGCCAGCCCACGCTATAGTGCCGAAAGCGGCATCACCTGGCAACAGGCAGCCGATGCGGCACAAAGCTTCATCAACGACTATGGAAACAACTTCAGCCTGATGACCAACGGCACCACCCCCGTAGAGCGGTATACCAATGCCTGGTTACTGAACGCTTATCAGGAATCCAACAAGGAAGTGATATTCTACCGCAACGACGTGGCCATCGGCTGGGATAAGATAAAAAGATGACAGCCCCGTGGGCGAAGGCGGCAACGGAGGACTTTGCCCCTCACAAAACCTGGTAGACATGTATGACATGGCAGACGGTTCCGCACCTTTTGCCCAATACGACCTTACCGGAGCCCCCGTCTATGCTAACGGAACACCGGCTATAAATGCCGCCAGCGGTTACAGCGACGCCACGATGTGGACCAACCGGGATCCTCGCCTGGCAGCTACCATCCTGTACCACGGTGTAGAATGGGGCAACGGAGTCATTAATGTAGTTTTGGGACAACGTGACAATCCGGTGGGTAACGCCAATGCCACCCCTACAGGCTATTACGTACGGAAATACATTCCCGAAGCAATCCTGGGAGCCAACCACACCGGCAGGTCACGCCGCCTGTGGACCATCATCCGCTATGCCGAAATATTGCTGAACTACGCCGAGGCACTGAACGAAGTATCCGGCCCCACCGCCGAAGTATGCAGCCTGCTGGACCAGATACGCCATCGTGCCGGCATCACCGGCAATGTAGCCGACCGCACAGACCTGAAGACCCAGGAAGCCATGCGCAATTTCATCCATAAGGAGCGTACCATCGAACTGGCATTCGAGGAGCACCGCGCATGGGACGTACGCCGCTGGGGAGTAGCGACGGAAGCTCTGAGCCGTCCTATTTACGGCATCAGCGTAGCCGCCAACGGCACCGTTACCCGTAAAAAACGACACAAGACCGCGTGTTCAAAGACCAGATGTATCTTTACCCTATACCCGAAGGCGAGGTATGGAAATCAAACATCGAGAACAACCCGGGATGGAACTAATCTTTAAACCGAATTGATATGAAATCAAAACATAATAACATCATAAACTCTCTGGCAGGAAAAGGCAAACTCCTGCTGGCAGGTGCTTTTCTCTGCCTGTCAACTATCGTATGGGCACAAAGCGCACAAATGCTGAAAGGGCGCATTGTGGATGCTGAAGGAAATCCAATCCCCGGCGCCGTGGTCAATGTAGCCGAACAAAGCCGTATCGCCCTCAGCGATGAAAACGGTTACTTCTCACTGAAGAATGTGAAACCCAACGATGAACTCTGCATAAGCAGTGTAGGCTATCTCAACACCACTGCCAACGCTAAATTCGAAGAGGGCTTTCACATCGTAATGGAAGCCGACTGGGACGAATATGTACATACCATGCCTGTTCCTTTCGGGCGGAAGGTTAAAAGACTAATGACTGAGTCCACCTCCGTAGTTACCGGTGAAGAGTTGCAGAAACACCCCATCACGGTGCTTCAGAATGCCTTTACCTCTACGGTAAACGGTGTAGAGACATACGAGTGGTCCAGTGAACCGGGATGGACGGAGACGGCCATGTATATCCGCGGTATCCGCACCATGAACGCCAGTGCCCGTTCTCCGCTGATCATTGTGGACAATGTGGAACGTGACCTTTCTTTCCTGGATGCATTCCCTATAGAAAACATCACCATTCTGAAAGATGCGGCTGCTACCGCCATCTACGGTATGCGGGGCGCCAACGGAGCGATTATTGTCACCACCAAACGCGGCGCGGCAGGAAAAACCATGATAGACTTCACCCAGGAAGTAGGTTTCCAGACGCTAAGCAACAAGATGGAAAACCAGAACTCCTATAATATGGCGCTTACCCGCAACCGCGTGAAATACCTGGACGGGCAGGCACCCATGTACACCGACGAACAGATTGAAATGTACCGCCGCGTGTCCGAAGGCGAAGAGCTGCAAGGCATAGACAAGTACAAGTATTTCAACACCAACTGGTTCGACCAACTGTACCGCGACGCCGCCCCCATGTACAAGACCAACTTGCAAATAAGCGGCGGCAATGCCCGTGCCCGTTACTATGTATCGTTCTCTTACCTGCGTCAAGAAGGCATGTGGAACAACGAATCCACCAATTTCAACGAGAATTTCAGCACGCAACATGTATTGAACCGCTATAACTTGCGTTCAAACATTGACATCGACGTGACCAAGCACCTCAATGTATCACTGGATTTGGGCGGACGCATAGACAACATCAACCAGCCTACCGCCTCTGTATTCAACCTGACTACCTTCGGCGCGGTAGAAGCCAACCCGATGGAACCGGTATTCTGCCCCAACGGCGAAGTGTACTGGACTACCACCGCACAAAACCCGCTTTACCAGCTTGCCGCTTCCGGCCAGGAAAAGAACCGCCGCCGCAACCTCTATGCCACGGTGAATGTAAACGGCGACTTAAGTGCCGTAGTGAAAGGCCTGAAAGTGTTTGGAACCGTGAGCTTCGACTCTTACGAGACATTTGAATCCACCCAGACCAACAGCATCAACACCTATAGTTACGACTATACCAATGCCGATGTGACCGATGTATCCCAATTCTCGTACACCAAGACCAACACTTACAAGGCATTGACCAACCCCAGCGCCAACCAGCGCGAATACTACTATAACCTGAATTTCAATGCAGGCCTGGGCTACAGCCGTTCATTCGGCAAGCACAACGTAGACGCGCGCGCCTTTATGCGCACCTACCAGCATGCAGTGAGCGGAAGCACCTCATCCGAACGTTTCCTTTCCTGGAACGGACAGGCCACTTACAACTATGCCAACCGGTATATTGCAAGCGGCAACATTTCGCGCATGGCAAGTGACAACTTCGCACCCGAAGAACGCTGGGGAACTTTCTATGGCGGTTCAGTGGGCTGGGTAGCCAGTGAAGAATCCTGGTTGAAAAACAAGAACATCAACCTGCTGAAGCTGCGCGCCTCTTACGGACGTGCCGGGCAGAGTGTGACCGGTGCCGGCCGCTATCCCTATCAAAGTACCTTCGCATCGGGCACAGGCTATGCTTTCGGATACTCACAGAGCACCATCCCCGGTTTCTATGAATCCATGGCAGGAAACGCCAATAACAAATGGGAAATATCAGATATGCTGAATATTGGGCTCGACTGGGATTTCTGGAACAAGAAACTGTATGGCTCGCTGGATATATTCAAGGAATGGCGAAGCAATATCCTGGTAGAACGTTCTACCATTCCCAACACCCTGGGCGTGGCTGTAGCAAAAGATTCTTATGGCAAAGCAGAAACGAAAGGTCTGGAAGTGACTATCGGTCACCGCAACCATGTCGGCAAATTCAACTATTATGTAGAAGGTATGCTGACCTACAATACCAACAAGATTACCGAAATGGACGAAACGGAGCCCAATGTGGAATGGCAACGCAAGACAGGCAAACGCATTTATGATTATACTAGCGTAGCAGGCTTGTATGAAAGTTCCTTCAACGGAGGCGTGGGCGGATGGAACATCTATAAGTTCGAACAATGGGCTACCGATCCCAACCTGATCGCCACCAGTCAACAAGATGCCATCGATCATCCTGAAAAGTATCCCTATAATTCGGCATCACCTAAAACAGGTCAGCAATTGGGTACTGCCGTATTCAAGGACTTGAACGGTGACCGCCAGATAGACTCTAACGACATGACACCGGATACTTATACCATTATTCCGGAATTAATACCCACCATCACACTTGGTTTTGAGTACAAAGGCCTTGATGCCCACGCCACACTGACCGCCTACCTGAATCGTGACGTATTCCTCTCACCCGCTATCGGATGGTCTGGCTGGGGTAATCAAGGAACACATGAGGTAGTGAACTGCTGGGGATATTATACCGATGATCCCTTAGATCCACGCAATATCAATGCAAAATATCCACGCCCTACATATGGAGGTTATAATCCCATAGATTCCGAACGCTCTACCGGCACTTATCAAAATGATATTTGGATCCAAAACGGAAACTATCTCTCATTACGCAACATCGAAGTAGGGTATTCGCTCCCCAAACAGCTTATAGCCAAAGCAGGAATGACCAAATGCCGCTTCTACTTTACCGGTTACAACCTATTCAACTGGAGCGGACTTCCCGATGGATGCGATCCCGAGAAGCCAATGGGCTATGTATGGTGGTATCCCAAAACCCATTCTTTCACCTTTGGCGTGAATATTGGATTCTAAAAATATGATTTGGATTTATCAAAAAAACTGACAATAATGAAGAAGAACTTATTCATATATATAGCTACTAGTCTGATGGCTCTCGGAGGGTTATCATGCAGCGATTTCTTGGACAAAGAAGTAGACTTGTCCCTGTCCCAGGAACAGATTTTCAGCAATTTTGAAAACACACGCGGTTTCCTAGCCAATGTATATACTTACCTGCCGGATGCATTCTCGGGCTTCAGTGCTGGCGATGGCGGCCAATTTGAAGCTGCCTTCCACGATTGTATGTCCGACAACTCCATCAGTTACTGGAACGTACATTACTATAACAGCATACAGAGCGATACCTACGATGCAACTAACCATGTGTATGCCATCCGCTACTGGCAAAATGACTTGAAAGGCATTCGTGCCGCCAACCAGTTCTTGAAGAATGCCCGCGAAAGCGTAGTGGGCAACTCCAACAAGACAGGAGACGATAACCACCTGTACGACCGATACATAGCGGAAGCCCGCCTCTTGCGCGCCATTTACCATTTTGACATGGCAAGCTACTTCGGTGCTATCCCCCTTATCGGGGAAAAATGAAGAAGGAGTACCCATTGTGTTCGAGCCTACCGATGCGGTAGGCTTGAACATGAGCCGCACACCATGCGCCGATGCCCTAAAATGGATAGCCGACGAATGTGATGCCATAAAAGACGTGCTCCCGTTCCGCTATAGCAACGAAACAGAAAACTGGGGCCGAGTGAACGGCGCCGCTGCGTATGCCTTGAAGTCGAGAGCATTGTTGTATCGCGCCTCTGCGCTGAACAATCCGGGCAATGACGCTTCTTGGTGGCAATCCGCAGCACAAGCTGCCAAGGACTTTATCAGCAAGAATGCCAGCCAGTCTAATCCTTATCGCCTGTTCACGGGCGATAAGAATGACGTAAAGCAGAATTATTACCAATGCTTCATCGCCACTCCGCATCTTAACAATGAATATATATTGAGCCGCTCGGAATGGACTACCAACGAAATAGAAAGATACCTAGCCCCTATCGGATTTACTGGCAGTATTAACGCCATCGGCCGTACCAACCCCACACAGAATCTCATTGATTCTTATGAAATGAAAAACGGCCTGCCCATTGACGACCCTGCTTCGGGCTATGATGAGCAGAATCCGTATGCCAACCGCGACCCACGCTTAGAACAGACCATCCTGCATCATGGCTCTATATGGGGTGACAAACTTCAGGAAGAAGAACGTAGCATTGACATATCTTATCCAGGGGGAACAGATTACCAGGCCTTACATGGTGGAACTACTACAGGCTATTATTGTAAAAAGTTTCTCAATAACATGTCCTTCAAGGCACCTACCACTTACACCCGTGCATGTCCTATCTTCCGCTATGCCGAAATTCTACTGAATGCTGCCGAAGCGGTAAACGAAGCCGAAGGACCGGATGCTGCTTACAAATATGTGAATGAGGTACGTGCCCGTTCGGGTATGCCGGCTTATGGGGGCATGACCAAGGAGAAATTACGTGAACGTATCCGCAACGAGCGTCGCATTGAACTCTGTTTCGAAGATCACCGTTTCTTTGATATTCGCCGCTGGAAGATATACGAAGGTGTGACTCCTACCAGTGTAAAAAAACAAGCCCCGCTATCAGCAAGTGTATAATCTATATAGTATGCAGATTACTCCGAATGCGGCAAAACATATAATGTCATTCCAAACAGTGTACGCCCCACCTTGTCATTCAGTAGCCCGGAAAAATTACCTCTTCCCTATACCGGAAGACCAGGTGAAGAAGGCACCGAACTTGAGGCAGAATCCGGGGTGGGAGTTGAGTGAGGCAAAGCCGGATGACACTCCCAATGAAGGAGAAAAACTAAGAGCGTGTCAAAACTCTAAAGTAACTATTAAACTGTCAGCCGTAGGGGGGAATGCTTCCGTCCATATATATAAGGCCAGCGAATAAAAAGGCAAACTGTTTTCGGACGGATTCAATCCACCTCTACAGCAAAATGACAGTAAGAATTACTTGTAACAAAAGCATCCACTTAACCCTCAAAAAAGACCCCTTATGAAATTGAACAAAATATTCCACCTGCTCACCTTTGCGTGCGCACTCACTTTCAGCGCATGCAGCGATGACGATTCCGACTTCGGCGAAAACGGTATCCTGCTGGGCGCTCCTCAAATAGCGGAAGTCACCGCCCCCACCGCCAAAGCCTACGCCACCGTGGCAAAAGCAAAAGAAACGCGCGTCATGAATTACGGCTTCTGCTACGCCCTCTCCCAAGTCCCTACCATCCATGATGCCACCGTGACCGGACTGCCCCAAAACGGACTGCTGGAAATCGAGCTCAACGGACTTGCCAGCGACACCGTATACCAGGTCCGCACCTTCGCCGTACTCTACCAAGGAGGCGTAGTCTATTCTGATGTAACAGAAATGGCAGTAGGGCAAGCTGGTACAGAAGCCCCCTCGGAAGAACTGGCACAATACGTCGCCCCCACCTACGCCGATGACTATACGCCCATAGCCGACTGGGCAAGCCGCAACCAATGGAACCTGGCAAACGTACACGACCCCAGCGTAATGAAAGCCGACGACGGCTATTATTATATGTACCAAACGGATGCCTCGTATGGCAACGCCCACGAAGGGCACGGCCATTTCCACGCCCGCCGTTCCAAAGACCTGATCAACTGGGAATATCTGGGAGCCACCATGAACGAAGCTCCCAGCTGGGTAAAAGAAAAGCTGAACGAATACCGCACTGCCGCAGGACTTTCTTCTATCGACAATCCCCAGTACGGTTATTGGGCCCCTGTAGCACGCAAAGTAAGCGATAGCAAATACCGCATGTACTATTCCATCGTAGTGACTGATCCCATCAACGGTAAGGACACCTGGACCGAACGCGCCTTTATAGGACTTGCCGAAACTTCCGACCCGGCATCCAATAATTGGGAAGACAAAGGTTTCGTCCTTTGTTCCTCTTCCGACAAAGGGCTGGACTGGATCAATACAGGCTATGAATCAGCTTATTTCAAATGGAACGCCATAGACCCTTCCTACATCATTACCCCCGAGGGAAACCACTGGCTAGTTTACGGCTCCTGGCATAGCGGAATTGCCGCCCTGCAATTGGATGCCGAAACCGGCAAACCTATACAGACATTGCCAGCCCCATGGGAACCGCAGAAGAAATAGCACCTTATGGCAAACTGCTCGTCAGCCGCGACCTGAAGAGCCGCTGGCAAGCTTCTGAAGGACCGGAAATCATCTACAACGCCCAGACCGGTTATTATTATCTGTTTATGGCATACGATGCACTGGAAACTCCCTACAACACCCGTGTATGCCGTTCCAAAAGCATAGAGGGCCCGTATGAGGGCATCGATGGAACCAACCTCACTGCCAACGGCGGAGACATGTATCCAGTTGTCACCCACCCCTATAAGTTTACCGATGGTTACGGCTGGGTAGGCATCGCCCACTGCGCTATCTTTGACGATGGCAAGGGCAACTGGTACTATGCCTCACAAGGCCGCCTGCCCAAGGATATCCCGGGCATCAACGCCAGCAATGCCGTCATGATGGGACAAATACGCTCCATCCGCTGGACAAGCGACGGATGGCCCGTAGTCATGCCCGAACGCTACGGAGCCGTGCCCCAGGTAGCCATTACCGAAGGAGAACTAGTGGGCAACTGGGAGAACATAGACTTATCTTATGCATACGGCAAACAGAAGACAGCCGAATCGCTGACCCTCGGCGCCGACCATAAAGTAACCGCCGGAACATGGAAAGGAGCCGCATGGAGCTACGATGCCGCCCGCCAGGTACTGACCATCGACGGTATCGAGCTCTGCATCCAGCGCGAAGCTGACTGGGAAGCCAGCCCACGCACGCATACCATTGTTTATGCCGGATATAGCGGTACCAAAACGTATTGGGGAAAGAAAAGCAAATAACAGCTTACTTTCATTTTTTACTCTATCAGTCTGAACGTTCGTGAAGAATGGCAAAATAATAGCATTCCCAGAGTTCGCAGACAGTTTTCCTCCCCCACACTGACTTATTTGAGAGTGCAGAATGAACGGATTACATACCCTAAATGCTCCGTTTTTCTGCGTTCTTTTCTTTTAAAATGCACTATCTTTGCTTTCGAATTAATAGCATATTTAATACCCATGAAAAAACAATTTATGACTTGGCTGCTTGCCATCACTACAATGTCAGCTTTTGCCCAACAAGCTACAGTTACAGGACCCGATTCCATTTTTGAAAGTAAATGTATCCGTAAAACAGGGTATCCCCATTTATTCCGTTACCTATAAGGACAAGACCATCCTGGAAGATTCACCTTTAGGTTTTGTTGCCAATGTGGGGGACTTCAGCCGGGATATGACTTTCACCGGACGAAAAAAGAGAATAAAATAGATAAGACCTATACACAAGACCGTATCAAACAATCACAAATTCATTATCAAGCCAATGAACTTACATGCACCTTTACCAACAAAGAAAAGGAAAAATATAAATATAATATTCCGCGTAAGCAACAACGATATTGCTTTCCGCTACGAAATGCCCAAATATGGCGATACGGGAAGCATCGTGATAGAAAAAGAAACTACCGGTTTTGACTTCCCCTCCTTCACCACTACTTTCCTGTGCCCGCAAAGTGACGCCATGATAGGTTGGAAACGTACCAAGCCCAGTTATGAGGAAGAATATAAGGCTGACGCTCCTATGAATGTACGTTCACAATATGGGCACGGTTACACATTTCCTTGTCTGTTCCATGTAGGAGAAAATGGCTGGGCACTTATCAGTGAAACCGGAGTAGACAGCAAATACTGTGGTTCACACCTGAGCGATGCCACCGCCGACGGACTTTATACCCTCGCTTTCCCCATGCCCGAAGAAAATCAACGGTAACGGTACGGCATCTCCCGGTCTTGCATTGCCCGGCTCCACCCCGTGGCGTACTATTACTGTAGGCGAAAACCTGAAGCCCATTGTAGAAACAACGATTCCATGGGATGTCGTGGAACCTCTTTACCCAACGGAGCATACATACAAAATGGGACGCGGAACCTGGAGCTGGATACTTTGGCAAGATGGCAGCATCAATTTCGACGATCAGAAAAAATTATGTAGATCTTGCTGCCGCCATGGGATATGAATATGTATTGATAGACAACTGGTGGGATACCAACATCGGCCGTGAACGTATGAAAGACTTCATAGACTATGCACACAGTAAAAAATGTAGATGTATTTTTATGGTATAGTTCCAGCGGCTACTGGAAATGATATAGTTGCAAGGTCCTACCAATTACATGGACAATCCCATTATCCGTAAAAAGGAAATGAAATGGCTGCATAATATAGGAGTAAAGGAATCAAAGATAGACTTCTTCGGAGGTGACAAGCAGGAAACCATGCGTCTGTACGAAGCCATCCTGAGCGATGCGGATGATAATGGACTGATGGTCATTTTCCACGGCTGTACCCTTCCTCGGGGATGGGAGCGTATGTATCCTAATTATGTAGGAAGCGAAGCCGTGCTCGCATCGGAAAACCTGATTTTCCAACAACATTTTTGCGATGAAGAAGCATTTAATGCCTGTCTGCATCCATTTATCCGCAACACCATCGGTTGCATGGAGTTTGGTGGCACATTCCTCAACAAACGCCTCAACCGCAACAATGACGGCGGAAGCATACGCAAGACCACTGATGTATTCCAACTGGCAACAGCCGTTTTATTCCAAAATCCTATTCAGAATTTTGCGTTGGCGCCTAATAACCTGACCGATGCCCCCCAAAGTTTGTTTGGATTTCATGAAGCAAGTTCCCACCACATGGGACGAAACAAGATTCATTGACGGCTATCCGGGCAAATACGTAGTACTGGCACGTCGGCATGCCGATAAATGGTACATAGCCGGAATCAATGCACAAAAAGAACCGCTGAAATTAAAGTTGAACTTATCTATGTTTAACAAGGGAGACAAGATAACATTCTACAATGATGATAAAAAGGCTGAATCCCTGCGCCGAGAAAATAACCATGAAAAAAATGTAAAGAAATAACCATCATGATCCAGCCAAAGGGCGGAGTTGTTCTTATGAAGTAATTCAATACAAACAGATTAGGATCTGCATATTGTCCAAAAATCAATATGCAGATTTTTTGTTAATTATTAGCCAAATACACACTTTAATTTATAACTTTGCAATTCTAATAGAATGAATTATGGAAAATAAACTAACCATTTACAATACATTAAGCCGTCAAAAGGAACTTTTCGTTCCCTTGCATGCCCCTCATGTAGGTATGTATGTATGCGGTCCTACCGTATATGGCGATGCCCATTTAGGACACGCACGCCCCGCCATCACGTTCGATATCCTGTTCCGTTATCTTACCCATCTGGGATACAAGGTACGTTATGTCCGTAACATTACCGATGTCGGTCATCTGGAACACGATGCAGACGAAGGCGAAGATAAAATCGCCAAAAAGGCCCGTCTGGAGCAACTGGAACCCATGGAAGTAGTGCAATATTACCTCAATCGCTACCACAAGGCAATGGAAGCCTTGAATGTACTTCCACCCAGTATCGAGCCACATGCATCAGGCCATATCATTGAACAGATAGAACTGGTAGAAGAAATTCTGAAAAACGGCTATGCTTATGAAAGTGAAGGTTCCGTTTATTTCGATGTAGCAAAATACAACAAAGACCATCATTACGGCAAACTGTCCGGCCGCAACCTTGGACGATGTGCTGAACCACCACCCGCGAGCTGGACGGTCAAAGCGAGAAGCGCAATCCTGCCGATTTCGCCCTGTGGAAATGTGCACAACCCGAACATATCATGCGCTGGCCCAGCCAGTGGAGTAACGGATTCCCCGGTTGGCATTGTGAATGTACCGCAATGGGTAAGAAATATCTGGGCGAGCATTTCGAT
>ENA-OQES01000467-OQES01000467.1-human-gut-metagenome-genome-assembly--contig:-NODE-467-length-17230-cov-2.791908_pt1 | contig 17230 bp, 25 predicted proteins | sample MGYA00242798_ERZ504641 | MGnify/ENA primary metagenome ERZ504641 (study PRJEB26092, sample SAMD00036327) | human gut metagenome | host: Homo sapiens | study: EMG produced TPA metagenomics assembly of... | reverse complement strand
TTTTTCTTCCAGCACTTTAGTGTGCTACCATGTTCAAAAAAATCACTTTGCATTATACGCAGTTTCATCCGTTTTGTCAAGTTCATCACGAAGTTCCAGATCGAGATTCAAGGCATCCCAGGTATGGAACATAACATCCATGGAAGAATTTCATCAAAAAAACCGTTCGTCCAGTTCATCAAAACGGAAGCTTTTTCTTCCTCCGTTCTGTGCACGCATCCAGAACCTGTACAGTTCCTCAAAACGCATATAATATAAGATATTTCTGGATGAATAATAGATTAGGACAAATGCAACCCCCTGCTGCTTTTCAAAATTCTTCATAAATTCCACCTGATGTTCATGAATATTCTGAAGCGGAAATGTCTCTGCCACACATTCCTTCGCATCAAAACACACCGGAATCCCCTGCACTGCGCCGATATAATCGATCGTACTGCGCTGATCAAAATAAGCCAGCGTGATCTGTCTGTGTTCTTTATCCATACGTACCGGCGTGATCGGGGTCGGGATCTTCTGCATAAGTGCCAGATTCTTTTCCAGATACCACTCATTGGTACGGTTGACCATATCTTCTAATGTAGAACCTCTAAGGCCTCTCGAGTTCCATGTTCCCATGCTGTCTCCTTTATCAGTTTCCAGAAAACCTCCGGTACCTTTGCATAAAATGTCTTTCCGGAAAGATTCTCCAGTTCTTTCTTCATCCCCGGCATTGTAAGCTGATAAGCATGCAGTACCTGGTCTTCGATCTTCCATTCTTTTTTATAGCGGTCTATTCCATTTCTTAGAGCCGTATTTGTAATCTCCGAGAAGCGGATGTCCGGTTACTCGCCAGATGTGCACGGATCTGATGGGTACGTCCGGTGATCAGATGTACCTTCAGAAGCGTCATCTCTTCATTCCACGCGATCGGGACATATTCTGTTTCTATAGGAAGGCCTTTTGCATCTTTGGAAAAGCCTCCCTTTGAAAGGCTGACACGGTTCGTCTTCTCGTCTTTCACAAGATACCCCTGATGTGTGCCGGCTCCGTGATCCTGCCCTTTACAATACACAGATAATATTTTTTCAGTGTACGTTTCTTGAATAATTCTCCCATCTGCTGTAAGCCTGCCAGAACTCTTCCCGGCAACGATCAGACCGCTGGTATTCCGGTCCAGACGGTTGCAGATTGACGGACGGAAGGTCTTAAGATTCTCTCTGGTGAGCTGCCCGGATTCCAGAAGATATGCTGTCACATTCTCCACTACCGATACATCTGTTTCCTTCGCCTTCTGCGACAGCATTCCGGACGGTTTATTGATAAATATCACATTCTGATCTTCATAGATCACGTCCAGCTTCACCGTATTCTTTATGCTTTCTTCCACCGTCTTTCCAGCTGCCTGAAATTTGGCAATGGTATCATCTGCCAGAAACAGTTTCACGCTGTCTCCTTTTTTGCAGATGTTCGTTCCCGGTTGCTTTCTTTCCATTCAGCACAATATTCTTTTTCACGCAGCATTTTATAAATAAAACCTTCCCGGTGCTTCGCTCAGATATTTGCGCAGCAGTTTATCCAGGCGTTGTCCCGCCTCATTGTCATGAATGATCAGTTCTTTCATATTCTCTTCTAACTCCCGCTGTTTTCTACATAGAAATGTTTAAAATGATCTTCCGGATCTTTTTTTACTCTTCGTAATGATTCTTTCTGTTCTACCGCTGCCATATTATTCATGCCCTCCGCACGCGATAAAAATGCAGTATAGTCATGGAAAATCTTCACCGTCATCTTATCATAATGATTGTCTTTCAAAATATCTTTGATATGACGGGCAAGTGCCGCCTCATCGGTCTTCGGATTGCTTGCATATCCGCAGACAATGTGCCCGGATACAACCACTGCATCCAGAGGCATAACCTTCTGTGAACTGGTAATGATCATATCATATGCCTTTCAGGATCAGAGGTGCTTTTTCCTCCAGCTCCTGGTATTTTGCTTCTTCAATACTCTTATATGGTGCCATTGTGATAAATTCCACCAACATCTTTGCTGCCGGAAGGCATCCGACTACCGCTACAACGGTAAGCAGATTCAGTCTGGATCCGGTCTGAATATATCCGGTTACAAAGATTGCGATCACAATTGCAAATTCTACGACCGCTCCCAGAAGATATTTCTGTTTTCTTGCCTTTACATATCCCGGCTGTCCTTTTTCTGTTCTCATATTGTCTGTCCTTTTTGTTTTCTATTTATAATTTTTCTGTAATCGTCTTTTTCTATCATGAAAAAAACCATTTTCCCAAGCTCATAGACATTCCGTATATGCCTTTATCTATCCGCATGGTTGATCTTCATCATCCCCCATACAAGCAGGCGATCCGGAAGAATCTTGGAAAGGATTCTGGAACCTTTCATTGCTGCTCCATATACCGAAACGCGTCTTCCGCGCACGCTGTCTGTAAGTGCCTGTGTCACCACCGCTTCCGGTTCGGCACAGAGTGCTTCTTTTTCACTTGCCGCAAGCGCACCGGCCCGGTCAAAGAATTCTGTACGTACCGGTCCCGGACACACTGCCGTTACCAGGATTCCCCGTTTCTTCAATTCTGCTGCCAGTCCCTGTGAAAAAACGCAGTACATATGCTTTGGAAGCCGCATATACACAGAATCCCGGCTGTGCACAGAACGAAGCTGCCGAAGCCAGATTGACAATCCGGCTGCCTTTCGACAGATATGGCAGGCAGATTCCTGTCATTCTGGTGAGTGCTGTACAATTCAGATCAACCATGCCGCACTGTTCTTTCAGATCAATGTCACTGACGTTACCGATCTTTCCATATCCTGCCGCATTTACAAGCATCCTTACATCTGCCTGCCGGCGATCCAGTTCTCTTTGCAGCTTTTTCGAAAATATAGTCTCTCTGCATATCCCCGTCGAAGATCCTGACCGGGATCTTTACCTGTTCCTGCAGACTTTTCAGACGGTCTGTCCGTCTTGCCACTACCCATAATTCATCCAGGTTCTTATACAGCTGCGGGATCTGAAGCGCAAATTCCCTGCCCATTCCCGACGATGCTCCTGTAACGATCGCTATTTTCAACTTTAACACCTCTCTACATCCATCCGGCTGCCGGTTTTTTCATCATTTTTTCCTTTATGCTATTTCTCTTGCTGTTATTTCTTCTTATGCACATTCCGGATCGATTTCTTTTTCTGTCTGCTTCTATCCGTTCCTGTATTCTGTCTGCTGTTCTGTCTGTCACTTTGCACAGTATTTCTTCTGGAATGCTCGTTTTTGTTTTTCCCACGGTCATTCCGTCCCGGTTTTCCGGAAGACTTCTGATTCTGCGTTTTCTGTCCCGGTACTTTCTGCTGTGATCTGCCTTCGAATTTTCTCGGGCGTATCAGACAGTGTTTATCAAATCCTACCAGATCCATGCGGTGTGCCTTCTTCAGAGCCTCCATGACCAGATCATAATTCTTCGGATCCCGGTACTGGATCAGAGCTCTCTGCATTGCCTTTTCATGCGGATTCTTCGGCACATAGACCGGCTGCATCGTTCTTGGATCCACGCCTGTATAATACATACACGTCGAGATCGTTGACGGTGTCGGATAGAAATCCTGTACCTGTTCCGGCATATATCCAAGATCCCGGATATGCTCTGCAAGTTCTACCGCATCTTTCATTCTGGATCCCGGATGCGAAGACATCAGATACGGCACAAGATACTGATCTTTGTGGATCTTCTGATTCATCTTATTGTACTTTTTCACAAATTCCTGATATACACTGTTCTCTGGTTTTCCCATCAGTGTAAGAACATCATCCGATACATGCTCCGGTGCAACCTTTAACTGTCCGCTTACATGATAACGGCAGAGTTCCTCCAGAAATGCATCACTTTTATCCGCAACAACATAATCGAACCGGATTCCCGAACGGATGAATACCTTCTTCACTTTTGGAATGTCACGCAGTTCTTTCAGAAGTTTGATATAGTCTCTGTGATCTACTTTCAGATTCGGACACGTCTTCGGGAACAGGCACTGGCGGTTCTTACACACGCCACGTGTAAGCTGTTTTTCGCAGGATGGCTGGCGGAAGTTCGCCGTCGGACCTCCTACGTCGTGGATATAGCCTTTGAAGTCCTTTTCCTGCGTAATCATCTTCGCCTCATCTAACAGCGACTCGTGGCTTCTCACCTGCATGATCCTTCCCTGATGGAAAGTAAGTGCACAGAAGCTGCAGCCGCCAAAGCAGCCACGGTTGCTGATCAGACTGAACTTGACCTCTGAGATTGCAGGTACGCCGCCGTCCTTCTCATAAGAAGGATGGTAGGTCCGCATATAAGGCAGTCCGTAGACATCGTCCATTTCCCCTTCCGAAAGCGGAAGTGCCGGTGGATTCTGTACTACATACAGATGAGCATTATATGGCTCTACCAGCCTTTTCCCGGCAAATGGATCGGTATTGCAGTACTGTGTATAAAAGCTTCTTGCATACTCCAGCTTATCCTGCTTCATATCTTCGTATCCCGGAAGAATCTCCGCATCATAGACACTGTCCAGACTCTTCGTCTTATAAACCGTTCCAGCGATAAATGTGATATCACTGACCGCAATACCGCTGTCCAGAGCTTCTGCGATCTCAATGATCGAATGTTCTCCCATTCCATAAGATATCAGATCTGCACCGGAATCCAGCAGGATCGAACGTTTTAATTTGTCTGACCAGTAATCATAATGTGCCAGTCGTCTGAGACTTGCCTCGATCCCTCCGAGGATGATCGGTGTCTTCTTATATACCTGACGGATCAGGTTACTGTATACAACCGCTGCGTAATCCGGACGCTTTCCCATCACGCCTCCCGGCGTATAAGCATCCGTTCTGCGGTGCTTTTTCGACACGGAATAATGATTCACCATCGAATCCATATTTCCCGCAGAAACAAGGAATCCCAGTCTCGGTTCTCCAAGGATCGTAATGCTGTTCTTATCTTTCCAGTCCGGCTGCGCAATGATACCGACTTTAAATCCATGCGCTTCCAAAAGTCTCGTAATGATCGCATGTCCGAAAGACGGATGGTCTACATAAGCATCTCCGGAAATATAGACAAAATCCAGCTGTTCCCATCCCCGTTCTTCCATATCCTTTTTGCAAATCGGTCAAAAATTTATTTTCTGACATTCTCTATCTCCTCTTCTGTCAGCAGCCGGTATTCTCCGGGCTTCAGATTTTCATCCAGGCACAGGGTTCCCATGCGTTCTCGCTTCAGATAAGTAACTTCTTTACCCACTGCAAGGAACATCCGCTTCACCTGATGGAACTTTCCTTCATGGATCGTAAGGCGGATCTCAGATTCTTCCGCGCTCTTCATAATGTCAAGTTTTGCAGGTCTTGTCATCTCTTCTTCCTCTGCGCCGATATCGATTCCTTCTGCGAACCGCTTTACATCCTCTTCTGTAACCATTCCATCTATTTTTGCATAATAGACTTTATCCACATGCTTTTTCGGTGCCAGCAGACGGTGTGCCAAATCTCCGTCATTGGTGATCAGAAGTAATCCTTCCGTATCTTTGTCCAATCGTCCGACCGGGAAGAGGTCCTTTCGCTTCTTCTCTTTGATCAGATCAATCACTGTAGTATCTCTCCGGTCTTCAGTTGCCGATACCACGCCGGCCGGTTTATTCAGCATATAATATTCATACGATACATAAGATATGTTCCGGCCACTAATCGTCACTTCATCACAAGTCTCATCAATCTTTGTATCTGCTGCTTTTACCACTGTTCCGTTAACTGCTGCTTTTCCCTGACGGATCTGTTTTTTTACCTCCTGGCGGGTTCCCACACCCATCTCTGCCAGATATTTATCCAGACGCATCATCTTAACACAGCCTCCATCCCGGCAGATATTTGTTCTTCAATGTACCATTGGATACCTTCCCCCATCCAAGCGGGAACCCATCCACACATACAAGATACCAGCCTTTTGCTTTTCTCTCCGTCAGATCGTCCACATCCAGTGTCTCCCCTTTCAGGTATCGTCTGACTCGTTCATCTTCACACGGGAGATCAATGATCTGTGCATATTCGTCTTTCTTCAGACACATAGCAAATGCCTGGCTTGGTTCAAAACGGTTCTTCTTCAGTTCTCCAAGCAGCAGTCCGGTTCTTAAGAAACGGATTCCTCTCACATCCGGAAGCCCTTCCGGCATATAGTAAATGCGCTCTCCATGGATATCCAGTCTGGAACCATCCAGTTTCCATGTTACCTGTTTCATGAATTCTTCCAGATCTGCCGGGATTTTTCCTGATTTCTTCTTTGGTTTCAGTTCTTTTGCCGGCAATGGTTCTCCCTTTTGCAGAAGGGCAACGTAATGTCCCTCCCCTTTCATCTTGTGCGGGAAGATGCGGACTGGTTTTTTTCAGTTCTTCATCTTTTTCTTCTGTCACTTCCGGTATTCCCGGGCAGAATCCCTCATAGTTTTCCATCGGAAGTACATGGAATTCCGGATATTCTTTTTTCAGGTGTTCAATGATTCTCTCATTTTCACTTGGATCAAATGTACACGTCGAATACAGCATGAGACCGCCCGGCTTTAACATTCTTGCAGCCTGCAGGATGATATTTCTCTGCAGATTACTGAAGAATTCTGGTCCGTGTTCTTCCCATGCTTTTACCATCTTTTTATCTTTTCGGAACATTCCTTCTCCGGAACATGGTGCATCGATCAGGATCTTGTCAAAATATTCCGTAAAATAATTCTCCAGACGTCCTGGTTCCTCACTTAACACCAGAACATTTCCGATTCCGAATACCTCAATATTCTTAAGCAGTCCCTTGGCTCTCGAACTGCTGATATCGTTGGCGATCAGCACGCCTTCTCCCTGTAATTTTGCTCCTAATTCTGTCGCCTTTCCTCCCGGAGCCGCACATACATCCAGAACCTTATCTCCCGGCTCTACCGGAAGACGGTTCGCCGGTGTCATAGCACTCGGCTCCTGAAGATAATAAAGGCCGGCAAAATAATACGGATGCTTTGCAGGAGACACTTTGTCCCCGTCATAATAGAATCCATTTTCGATCCACGGGATCTTTCTGATCTCAAACGGACATATCTTTTCAAACTCTTCTACCGAGATCTTGCCTGTATTCACTCGCATGCCATAATATCTTGGTTCTTCATAACAGGCAATATATTCGTCAAATTCATCTCCGAGAAGTGCACGCATCTTTTCTTCAAATGCTGCTGGCAGATTCATATATTTCTCCTCCGTCGTTATTATTTACAATTTTTAAGTACCAGTTTCAGGAATTCCCAGCTTCTCTGCGTAGACGCAATATCCAGACGTTCATTATAAGAATGAATATCCAGAACATCCGGTCCGCAGGATACGCAGTCCAGATCCGGACGTTTTCCGAGGAAGATTCCACACTCCAGTCCACCGTGGATAATGCAGATCTCCGGCTCTTTTCCATAAACTTCTTTGTATGCTTCTACCATGACCGGACGGAGTTCTGACTGTGGCTTGTACTGCCATGCCTGATATTCGCTGGAAAGCGAACCGCTTCCTCCGAATGCTTTTGTCACAGCCTCTACTTCTTCCAGCACCTGCTGCTTTCTGCTGTCTACTGCACTTCTGATCAGGAATGCTGCCTCCACTCCATTTTCTTTCATAGATACCACACCGAGATTTAAAAGAGGTCTCTGTCGCGCCGGCTACTTTACGGCTGTATTCTTTTAATCCATTCGGGCATGCCGTCAGGTATCCCTACTACTTTTTTGCGTAGTACCTTTTTGAGAACACTACTATATTTTCTACTTTTTCAGTTTCTGTTTTTACAGTCAGGCCTGGTTCTTCTCCCATGAATTCTGCATTCCATATACTTTCCATGTCCCGGATCATAGCAAGGATCTCTTCGCAGTCTTCCGGTTCTGCAAGGATAGACGCGTGTGCTTCCATCGCAATAACGTTGTCTTTCGAGCCGCCATAGATTTCGCTCAGACGGTAATTCTTCTCTCCTGCAATATGATACAGCAGACGTGCCATCATCTTATTCGCATTACCACGTTGTCTGTGGATTTCTTCGCCGGAATGTCCGCCCAGAAGCCCCTGGATCGTAATCTTGATCACCTCTCCGGATGCAGTCTCCTTTTCTACCGGGATCAGTCCCTGATAACGGACTCCGCCCGCACATCCAACCGTCAGAGTCTTCTCTTCTTCCGAATCCAGGTTGATGAGTTTCTTTCCTTTTCAATACTGACAGGTCGATAGCCTCGGCACCTTCCATTCCAAGCTCTTCATCTACAGTAAATACTGCTTCGATTGGTGGATGTGGAATATCTTCGCTGTCCATCAGTGCAAGCGCCATTGCAACCGCAACGCCGTCATCTCCTCCAAGCGTGGTATCTTTCGCCTTTAAAAAATTCCATCTTCTACATATAATTACCAGTCCGTCATTTTTTCAAAAATCATGTGTGGAATCCGATGTCTTTTCGCATACCATATCCATATGTCCCTGCAGGATCACCGGTTCACTTTCTTCATATCCAGGTGTTCCAGGCTGGAATATGATCACGTTATTCACTTCATCCTGAATCACTTTTAAGTCTCTTTCCTTTGCAAATGCCATCAGATAATCACTGATACGTTTTGTATCGCGGCTTCCTCTCGGGATCGCACTTATTTCTTCAAAAAACCGGAAGACTTCTTTCGGTTCTAATTCATTTAATACTGCCATTTTCCTACACTCCTTCTATATTACACTGTTATCTATTATCTAACAGTCTTCATAAAAAATCAACCTTATCCATACAATGAATTAACAAGGTCCTCCGGGAGATTCCTATGTCCAGACGTCATTTTCTTACCATTCCGATACTGATTTTTTTCTTATGTATGCTGTCATTTCCACAGACAGTCTTTGCCGGTGCCAGTTACGGACTCCTCCTGTGGTTCCGGCATGTCCTTCCCACATTACTTCCTTATATGGTCCTGATCAATATTCTGATCCGCACCCCTGCACTTCACTGGATCTGCCACATCACATCACCGTTTCTATGTCCGCTCCTTGGCACTTCTTATTATGGCACATTTGCAGTACTCACCGGCTTCTTATGCGGATATCCGATGGGTGCCAAGACAGCTTCCGACCTTCTGGACGCTCAGAAAATTTCGCGTTCAGAAGCCTCTTACCTTTTGTCTTTCTGCAACAATACAAGCCCTGCTTTCATCTTAAGCTATGTTGTCATTCAGAATCTGAAAAAGGATTCTATTTCCATTCCGTTTCTTCTTATTCTTACACTTACGCCTCTTATGATGAGCTTTGTCTTTCGTCTTTTCTACCGCGCAAAAGACCATATCCATCCATTTTCACACATGATGCAGGTTTCTTCTTCAACTGCTTCACAGTCTGAAAATTTATCCGGTAATTACTTCGACCGTTGTATCATGAATGCATTCGAATCCATCACAAAGGTCGGTGGATATATGATGATGTTCTCTGTCCTGATTCAACTGCTTGCGTCTGCTCTTCCAGACAATACAGCCTCCCTTCTTCTGTATTCCAGCCTGGAGATCAGCACCGGAATCCGACGGCTTGCGTCATCCGCACTGTATATCTCCCATAAGATTATTCTGTGCGCTGCACTTACCTCTTTCGGCGGCTGGTGCTGTATTGCCCAGACATATTCCATGATCTCCGGCAATCACTTACCAATCCTGCCCTATATAGCAGAAAACCTGGCCACCGCATTGGTAACCAGTCTTCTTATCTCCGCTTACATATATGCTATTTGATTGTACCTTAATCCAGTGTGTCATCTTCCTGAATATCATAATCAGAAACTGACATATCATTCGGATACTGATTCTCATCATCCAGATAATCATCCTGTCCATAAGCATCCTGCTCATAATTATTCTGCGGATATTCGTCTGCAGGATATTCATCCTGTGGATACTCCGACTGTACACTCTGTTCTGTCTCCGGCGGAACATCCAGCTCTGCTCTGTTGTTACGCACCATGTCATAACATTCCTGAAGAGAATTTACAAGACTGTCATACTTCGATGTATACGTATCCAAGGTACGTCCGATCGCACTCTCTGCCTGAGAAAGAAGATCATCTGTATAATGAATGGCTCCGATACGAATCTGGTTTGCATCATTTGTTGCATTATCCAGAATCTGCTGTGCCTGTGCAGTTGCTGCAGTTACGATCTCATTTGCCTGCGCATACGCCTGCTGCATGATCTCATGTTCACTTACCAGCTCATTTGTCTGAATCTGTGCTTCCTGGATCATTCCGTCTGCTTTTGCCTGTGCATCAGCCAGAATTGCGTCTTTGTTCGCAATAATCTTCTGATAACGCTTGATCTCATCCGGTGTCTTCATACGAAGTTCTCTTAACAGTTCATCCATCTGGTCTTTATTTACAATAATTTTTGTTGTCGACAGCGGCTGGAATTTACAACTGTCAATATACTCTTCAATTTCCTCTATGATCTGCTCAATACGGCTGCTCATAATATTTACACTCTCCTTTTATGTTTCATTTTCCCCCAGACTTTCTGCTCTATGTAATCCGGCACAAACTGGGATATATCTCCTCCGAAGGCTGCCACTTCTTTTACCGTGGTAGAACTCAAATACGAATACTGCAGATTCGTGGTCAGAAATATCGTCTCCACATCTGACGCAAGTTTATGATTGGTCTGCGCCATCTGTAATTCATATTCAAAATCAGTGTTGCCCGAAGTCCCCTTATTACAATCTTCGCATTCAGCTTATGGGCAAAAGTCCACCAATAATCCTTCAAATGGAATAATCTTAACATTTGGTATGTCTTTCGTTACTTCCTCTAACATTTTAACACGTTCTTCTACGGAAACAACGGGGTTTTTCGCTTTATTATTCAGCACTCCGACTACCAGTTCATCTACCATTTCAGCAGAACGTTTTATGATATCCAGATGTCCGTATGTGACCGGGTCAAAGCTTCCCGGATAGATTCCTGTTAACATATTTCTTTCCTTCCCGCAGGTTCCAAAAATACATGCTTATTTGTCTTATATTCTTTTTCTTTGATAATGTTATATCCAAGATCTTCTGCATAATCAAAGTCTGTCTCTTTAGAAGCCTCTACAATGATGATTCCTTCCTCTGCCAGCAGCGATGATTCTGCCAGATAAGTCAGCACACTTTTTGCCAGTTCATGATTATACGGTGGATCCATAAAAATATAATCAAACTGTTTTTCCTCCTTCTAATTTATAGAGTGCTGTCATCACATCCATCTGCATGGTCATCCCTTTTCTTTCAAAATGTGTCTTCTGAAGGTTCTCTTTGACACACGCCATGGCTTTCGGATTCTTCTCTACAAATACCGCTTCCATTGCTCCCCTGCTCAGAGCTTCGATCCCGATCCCGCCGCTTCCGGCAAACAGATCCAGAAAGATACTGTCGTACAGATATGGAGCGATCATGTTAAATAATGTCTCCTTGATCCTGTCTGTTGTTGGTCTGGTATCCATGCCTTCCAACGTCTTTAACTGTGTTCTTCTTGCACTTCCTGCAATGACTCTCATATTCTATCCCCTCTCTTTCCTGTCTGTTCCAAGCTTTCTGTAACGGTTCATACAGGCATAGATTTCCTGTATACGCGGTCTTGCAAGATTTCCCGGTACGGTATTTCCTTCGCACACACCGGCAAGCCCTTTTTTGATCCAGAACGTTCTCTATCCTGTTCTATGGCCTGTCCAAGTGTCTTCCTGCCATCAAATATCTCCTCTTCCAGGAAACGTACGATCTGCCCCAGTGTATTTAACTGCTCACTGTCCACAAGCTGTTCCACATACCGCAGATCAATCGTCTCATGACCGATCATGACCGCATCGCGTCCCATTGTTTTTAATTTCACCCTGCCTTTCTGGCGGATGCCCGGATTCTTACGCACCTTCCGGTCAAACGATGGCTGTTCCGGCTTTTCTTCCGGAAACTTCAATGCCGGATAGTCTGAAGCCGCTTTCTTTGCCAGTTCCGTGATTTCTCTCGGAACATACTTATCCATCTGAATGATCTGATCCGCGATCTGGAAATAGGCTCCGGAGCTTCCCGCTACCAGCACCGTCGATATTCCATATTCCTGATAAAGATCCCGCACACGCTCAATAAACGGTGTAATCGGCTCCATGTCACGGTGGATCACCTGCTGCATCAGCTCATCTCTCACCATAAAATTCGTTGCACTCGTATCTTCATCGATCAAAAATACCTGTGTTCCTGCTTCCATACTTTCTATCACATTCGCCGCCTGTGACGTACTTCCGCTTGCATCTTCCGTGTCGAACGCATACGTATCTTTTCCGTTCGGCAGATCATTGATAAACATGGAAATGTCTGTATGCCGGATGCTTCTGCCATCTTCTGCGCGGATCTTCATTGCAGTATCATCTGTGACTACATATTCCCTGCCATCTCCTGCAATATGAGGATATACACCACTCTCCAGTGCTTTCAAAAGCGTTGATTTACCATGATAGCCGCCACCTACAACCAGAGTGATTCCCTTTCGTATTCCCATTCCGATGAGCACCCCTTTATATGGAAGCTTCATCGTAACTTTCATAGAATCCGGCGAGACAAACGGCACCGCATCCTTCATCGGTCTCTGGGAAACGCCCGATTCTCTCGGAAGGATCGAACCGTCAGCAACAAATGCTATCAGTCCCTCTTTTTTCAGCTGTTCCCGGATATATTCCTGATCCACGGCAAGTTCTGCCGCCCGCTTCACTGCATTCTGGTCCATATTCTTATAATACAGGGCTTTCTCCACACACGCTGGCAGATACTGATACAGAATCTTAATCAGCTCTCCTGCCTGGATCGTACGTCCTCTTGCCGGGAATCCGACCTCAAACCGGACAATAATATTCCCTGTCTTTTCCTCTATCTCACAGGCCGTACGTTCCAGCACTTCCTGACCACATCGTGTCACCTGGATGATCCCGCTTTTTCCGGAACCATGTGCCTGAAACGAGTACCGTTCCAGTTGCTTTGCAAAATTCCGCAGCAGATAATCTGCCACAGCCATCTTTTTTGACATTTGCTGTCATATAGATTTCCCGGAATCCGGGCCGCTCTTCCTGCCACCTGTATATGCAGCCTGGACGGTGCCGCAAACGGATCTCCCTGTACATGATCAATCCCCAGTATATATGTTCCAAACTGGTATGCGCCTCTGGTATCCTTATATGCCGGATATCCTCTGTGATCAATGCGCTCCAGTATCTGTTTTAAATCTTCTGATGTCTTCATATTTTTGTAACTGCTACTATTCCTTTTATTTCTTCTCTTTCTTTTAGAATGTCTTGCTTTTGCGTTTTTTCCTGCACTCTACAGATCCACAATCCTTGCTCTGTGATGAATCGCCGGAAGATTATTTCTGAAGCAGATCTTTGTCTTGAATTTCAAATGGCTGGTATTGATCCCCGGCATTTGCATCCGAACCATTCTGCCTCTGCAACTTCCTTATCTATGATCACCTGCACATAATCATCTTCATCCGTCAGAAGTCCCGCAACACTTGCAGATCCCGGTGTTGTACCAAGATGTTCCAGCATCTTCTCCGGTGGTGCAAATGACATATGGGATACGCCCAGCTTCTTACTGAAAGAAGACGTGTCAAACGCTTTATCGGCCGGCATCACCAGCAAGAAGAATGTCGTCTTCTTCTGATTACATAGGAACACATTCTTCCGTATCTCCGTTCCGATCGCCTTGTCTACTTCCGCACATTCTTCCATAGAAGATGCCGGATCATTGTCTACCTGTTCATATGGGAGTTTTAATTTTTCCAATGTATCATAGAATTTACGCTCTAACGGCATTCTCTCGTCTGCCGGTGCATTTTGTCCTTATTTCACTGATATACATAACACTAAACCTCCGTTTCTGATACTTATACTTGTTAACATTATATCGAATCTGCACAGTGATTGCAATTTTTACATTACAATTTTATCCGTTATGAATTTCTGTTTTTTCATTCTATGTTATACTATAGTTGGTATTTTATATATTTTCAAAAGGTTCATAAAGGAGAAAAAAGACATGAAATACGTATTAGCATCAGCTTCTCCCAGACGGCAGGAGCTGCTTACCCAGGCAGGATTCACATTCGACGTAATCCCGTCTGCAGTCGATGAAAAGATCACCAAAGATATTCCGTCCGATGTCGTGATGGAACTGGCGCACCAGAAAGCTCTTGATGTATATGAATCAAAGATAAAAGACAATCCCGCATATCAGGGTGAAGACTGTATCGTCATCGGTGCCGACACCATTGTGTCTTATCGCGGTGAGATTCTTGGGAAACCGGCAGATAACGAAGAAGCCTTTGATATGCTTTCCATGCTCGCAGACCGCACACATCAGGTCTATACCGGAGTTACATTTGCAGGGTGTATCCGTGGGCAGCAGATCTTACATACATTCTACGAAAAAACGGATGTCACCTTTTATCCGGTCACAAAAGAGGATCTTCATGCTTATGTTGACAGCGGTGATTCTCTTGACAAAGCCGGCGCTTACGGCATCCAGGGCGCATTTGCCATCCACGTAAAAGGGATCGAAGGTGATTATAATAATGTAGTCGGCCTTCCGATCGCACGACTCTACCATGAACTTGATTCCATTTTGCCAAAGGAGAAGATACATTATGCATTCTAGCCGGAGTAAACAGAAATACGAAAAATCCGCACTCCGCATCTCCATCACAGGAAGTACGATTTTCGTAATCCTGGAGATCGTTATGGCGGTCATCACAAGGTCGCAGGCCGTCCTTCTGGACAGTGTCTATGACGGCGTCGAGATTCTGATGGTATTCGTGTCACTTTCACTGGTTCCGCTGATGTACAAGCCGTCCAGCGAAAGCCACCCATTTGGTTACCAGCAGATTGAATCCTTATTTGTTGTTGTAAAAGGTGCGATCATGATTGCTGTTACCGTCGGACTGATCATTAACAACATCCAGATCATCTTCCACGGCGGCCAGCATGTCAACTTTCCATGGTTGCGTATTTTGAAATGAGTGCCACCTTAGTCAGTATTGCTGTGATCTTCCTGCTTCGCAGGATGAACAGTAAACTGACTTCACCGATCGTGATTATGGAGATCCAGGAATGGCAGATCGACTCTGTCGCATCGTTTGGTATGTGCATCGCATTCTTTCTGCCGCAGATCATAACCGGAGAATGGTTCCAGCCTTTGATTCCTTATCTCGACCCGATACTGGCGATCATCCTGTCCCTTTTTATGCTTCCGGTTCCGATAAAAACCGTGATCACGGGACTTCGGGACCTGTTCTTACTCCCTCCGGAGGAAGAAACGGTTCAGGAGATCAAAGATATCGTATCTCCGATTCTTGCCACATACGGGGACACAAAATTATATTATGATATCCTGCGTACCGGACGGAAATTATGGATCAGCGTGTATATCACCATGAACCGTGATATGATCTCTATTTCCAAGTTCAAATCCGTGCAGAAAGAGATCATTCAGGCTCTTTCAAAAGAATATCAGGACTTTTATTTTGAACTGCTTCCGGACATTGAATACACCGGAGATACAGAGGTCCCTGAGCCTGTTCCTGATGAAGAAGAAACTTAATCTGCAAAACCTGCCACTGGCAGATTTTCTTGTATACTTTGGTATGCGTAAGAGGCTGCCGGCAAAATCGCCGGCAGCCTCTTTTTGAAGGTAGTTCTATGAATCAAAATTGTGGTAACGTCTGAATCATTTGTATTTCTGTATCTTCTTATATTTATTTACGCTTACTTGCTTTCGTATTTTGCGGCAGCATCTTCGATAGACGCTCTCATGATCAGCATCAGCTCATCGATCTGTTTCTTCGTTACGATAAGTGGTGGAATCATACGGTTTACGCTGTCTCCGATGGCTGTGATCAGTGCCATTCTGTCCAGGCATCCGTGTTTTACTTCTACTGCGATTGGAATATCATATTCGCATCCAACCAGAAGTCCACGTCCTCTTGCTTCTTTTACATGTGGGAGCTTTTGCAAGTTCCTGTTTCATGTATTCTCCCATTTCATTTTGCATTTTCACTTAAGTTGTTATCAAGAATCTCTGTTACTGATGCAAGACTTGCTGCACATGTTACACAGTGTCCGCCATATGTAGAGCCATGTGTTCCTGCTGTAAATGCTTTTGCTACTTTTTCAGTTGCACAGCATGCTGCTAACGGCATTCCGCCTCCGACTGCTTTTGCCATAGATACTGCGTCTGGTTTTACACCATATCCCATGTAAGCCATCGGTGCTCCGGTACGTCCCCATCCTGTCTGAACTTCATCAACAGAAGTAACTATATCTTTCTTCGTCACATAATTTACGAAGTCCTTCGATGAATTCCTGTGTTGCAGGATTGAACACCGCCTTCGCCCTGTACAGGCTCAATCATGATTGCGATTGTATTCTCTGTTACCTTTGATTTGAAATCTTCAAGGTTATTATATTCTGCATAATCGAATCCCGGAAGCATTGGTTTGAATCCCATCTGGATGGCATTGTCCGGCTGTCCTGTTGCAGACATTGCTCCGTATGTTCTTCCATGGAAACCATGTTTTGCTGTAATGATGTGATATCTTTTCGGTCCAAAGTTATCCACACCGTATTTTCTTGCCATCTTGATCATGCACTCATTGGCTTCTGTTCCAGAGTTCTGATAAAAGATCTTATCCATTCCAATCGTATCACAGATCTTCTTAGCCAGTAATGCCTGTGGAATTGTGTATGGGTAGTTAAATGTATGCATGATATCATCTAACTGATCCTTGATTGCTGCAATGACTTTTGGATTTCTGTTACCACAGCTGTTAACGGCAACTCCACCGTAGAAATCAAGATATGCATTTCCCTCTTCATCATACAGATACATGCCTTCTGCTCTCTCTGCAATGAAATCATATCTTTCATAAGTCTCCACCATATACTTATTGACCATGTCCTTCAACTCTTGTGCTGTAAGTCCCGTATCCTTTAATCTCATAATAAAACTCCTCACTTTCATCCATCCTAAAAATTTTGTTGAATAATTATGATCTCGTTCGTCTTCCTATCCTTTTATCACTCTATCAATAGAACGAAAAAATGGCACCACACCCTAACGGGTATGGCGCCTTTGCCTTTCAACGATTCACAGTATATACCTGTGTTTT
>ENA-OQES01000466-OQES01000466.1-human-gut-metagenome-genome-assembly--contig:-NODE-466-length-17257-cov-2.937128_pt1 | contig 17257 bp, 38 predicted proteins | sample MGYA00242798_ERZ504641 | MGnify/ENA primary metagenome ERZ504641 (study PRJEB26092, sample SAMD00036327) | human gut metagenome | host: Homo sapiens | study: EMG produced TPA metagenomics assembly of... | reverse complement strand
AGAAGAATTGCTCTGAAATCTGCTCTGACAACAAGAGTACAGGAAAACAAACTGGTAGTCCTGGACGAACTGAAATTAGACGCTATTAAAACAAAAGATATGCAGAATATACTGAACAACCTGAAAGTTGAAAAAGCAATGGTTGTTACCGATAACGAAAACGTAATCGTATCTGCAAGAAACATTCCGAATGTGATCACAGCATCTGTTGGAACACTGAATGTATTCGATATCCTGAAATACAACACAGTTGTTCTGGACAAAGCAGCTGTTGCAAAAGTTGAGGAGGTATATGCATAATGGCTAACATTCAATATTATGATGTAATCCTTAAACCGGTTGTAACTGAAAAAATGTATGAACGCTATGAGCGAGAAAAAACTATACTTTCCTGGTTCATCCGGAAGCAAACAAATCTATGATCAAAGAAGCTGTTGAAAAAATTGTTCGAAGGAACAGAAGTAAAACTGTAAACACAATGAACCTTGACGGTAAGAAAAAATCGTCGTGGTTACACAGTTGGAAGAACAGCTAAGACAAAAAAAGCAATCGTTACTCTGACAGAGAACAGCAAAGACATCGAAATCTTCGAAGGTCTGTAAGATTGCAAAGCGGACAAAGTCAATAAGACTTGAGCGAACATCCGATCGCTCTTACTATCGCTGAATGAAAGGAGATAATTACAATGGGAATCAGAAAATACAGCCCATATACACCGTCCAGAAGAAATATGACCAGCCTGGATTTTGCTGAAATCACAAAATCCACACCAGAGAAATCTCTGGTAGTATCTCTGAAAAAGAATTCCGGACGTAACAATCAGGGTAAAAATTACAGTTAGACACCGCGGAGGCGGAAGCAGAAGAAAATACAGAATCATCGACTTCAAGAGAAGAAAAGATGATATCCCTGCAACTGTAGTTGCTATCGAATACGATCCGAACAGAACAGCAAATATCGCACTGATCTGCTACGCAGACGGTGAGAAAGCATACATCCTGGCACCAGAAGGACTGAAAGTCGGCGCTAAAGTTATGAACGGAGCTAACGCAGAAGTTAGACCTGGTAACTGCATGCCGCTGTCAGAAATCCCGGTTGGTACTATGGTACACAATGTAGAACTTCATCCTGGAAAGGGCGGACAGCTGGTTCGTTCTGCTGGTAATGGAGCTCAGCTGATGGCAAAAGAAGGAAAATACGCAACCTTAAGACTGCCTTCAGGCGAAATGAGAATGGTTCCGATCAACTGCCGTGCATCTATCGGTGTTGTAGGAAACGGAGAGCACAACCTGGTAAATATCGGTAAAGCCGGAAGAAAACGTCACATGGGTATCCGCCCGACTGTACGTGGTTCCGTTATGAACCCGAATGACCATCCGCATGGTGGTGGTGAAGGAAAGACCGGTATCGGCCGTCCTGGTCCATGTACTCCATGGGGTAAACCTGCTCTGGGCCTGAAGACCAGAAAGAAAAACAAACAGTCCAATAAGTATATCGTAAGAAGAAGAGACGGTAAAACATTAGCGAAATAAGGAGGTTACGTAAATGGCTCGTTCATTGAAAAAACGGACCTTTTGCAGATCAGAGCTTACTTAAAAAAGTTGATGCTATGAATGCAGCAGGAGATAAATCAGTTATTAAAACCTGGTCACGTCGTTCCACAATCTTCCCATCTTTCGTAGGACACACAATCGCTGTCCATGATGGAAGAAAACATGTGCCGGTATATGTTACAGAAGATATGGTTGGACATAAACTGGGTGAGTTCGTTGCTACAAGAACTTACAGAGGACATGGAAAAGACGAGAAAAAACTCAGGTGTTCGTAAATAAAGCGGTATAGCCCAATCTTGAAAGGAGGATTTTAGTCATGGCAAAAGGACATAGAAGCCAGATTAAAAGAGCAAGAAATGCTAATAAAGATACCAGACCATCTGCTAAGTTATCCTATGCAAGAATGTCCGTACAGAAAGCTTGTTATGTACTGGATGTAATTCGTGGAAAAGATGTGCAGACAGCACTGGGAATTCTGACATACAAACCCCACGTTACGCTTCAAGCGTAATCAAAAAAATTTACTGGAGTCTGCAATCGCAAATGCTGAGAACAACAACGGCATGAGCCTTGAAAATCTGTACGTTGCAGAGTGCTACGCAAACAAAGCACCTACAATGAAGAGAATCAGACCTAGAGCACAGGGTAGAGCTTACAGAATCGAAGAAGAGAACAAGTCATATCTCTATCGTGTTAGATGAAAGATAATAAGGAGGGTAATCATGGGACAGAAAGTTAACCCACACGGCCTTAGAGTCGGTGTTATCAAAGACTGGGATTCCAAATGGTATGCAGAAAAAGACTTTGCTGATAACCTGGTGGAAGACTATAACATCAGAACATTCCTGAAAAAGGAAACTGTACAGCGCAGGTGTTGCTAAGATCGAAATCGAAAGAGCTTCCGAGCGTGTAAAAGTTATTATTTATACAGCTAAACCGGGTGTTGTAATCGGTAAAGGTGGTTCTGAAATTGAGAAAGTAAAAAAAGGAACTGCAGAAATATACAACAAAGAAACTGATTGTTGATATTAAAGAAGTTAAGAGACCAGACAAAGATGCTCAGCTGGTAGCAGAAAACATCGCACTGCAGCTGGAAAACCGTATTTCCTTCCGTCGTGCTATGAAATCTACAATGCAGAGAACAATGAAAGCCGGAGCCAAAAGGAATCAAAACATCCGTATCCGGACGTCTTGGTGGAGCAGATATGGCTCGTACAGAGTTCTACAGCGAAGGTACTATTCCGCTTCAGACACTGAGAGCAGATATTGACTATGGATTCGCAGAAGCTGATACAACCTACGGAAAAGTTGGTGTAAAAGCTTGGGTTTATAATGGCGAAGTTCTTCCAACCAAAGGAACTAAGGAAGGGAGCGATAAATAATTATGTTAATGCCTAAGAGAGTTAAACGTCGTAAACAATTCCGTGGATCCATGAGAGGAAAAGCATTAAGAGGAAATAAAATCAACTACGGTGAGTTCGGTCTTGTAGCAATGGATCCTTGCTGGATCAAATCCAACCAGATCGAGGCAGCCCGTGTTGCCATGACTCGTTATATCAAACGTGGTGGTAAAGTTTGGATTAAAATTTTCCCGGACAAACCAGTAACAGCAAAACCAGCAGAAACACGTATGGGTTCCGGTAAAGGTGCTCTGGAATACTGGGTAGCAGTTGTTAAGCCAGGTCGTGTAATGTTCGAGATCGCAGGTGTACCTGAAGAAACAGCTCGTGAAGCATTACGTCTTGCAATGCATAAGTTACCATGTAAATGTGAAAATCGTTTCTCGTGCAGACTTAGAAGGCGGTGATAACAGTGAAAATTAAAAATTATGTAGAAGATTTAAAAGCGAAATCAGCTACAGAATTACAGGAAGAATTAGTAGCTGCTAAGAAGGAACTCTTTAACCTGAGATTCCAGAATGCAACCAATCAGCTGGACAATACAAGCAGAATCAAAGAGGTTCGTAGAAATATTGCCAGAATTCAGACCGTAATCGCTGAAAAGGCGAACGTACAGTAATCTAAGAAGGAGGCACTAAATCGTGGAAAGAAATCTTAGAAAAACACGTATTGGTAAAGTAGTCAGCAACAAGATGGATAAAACAATCGTAGTTGCTATCGAAGACCATGTTAAACATCCTCTTTACCAAAAAAATCGTAAAGAGAACATATAAACTGAAAGCACATGATGAGCAGAATCAGTGCAGCATCGGTGATACCGTTAAAGTTATGGAAACCAGACCGCTGTCCAAAGACAAAAGATGGAGACTGGTTGAAATCGTTGAGAAAGTAAAATAATCGTTATCAGTTAATTCGTATAGGAGGAATACCAGCATGATTCAGCAGGAAAGTAGACTTAGAGTTGCTGATAACACAGGTGCAAAAGAGATTCTGTGTATCCGTGTTATGGGCGGTTCTACTAGAAGATATGCCAATATCGGTGATGTTATCGTTGCTTCCGTCAAAGATGCAACACCAGGCGGCGTTGTTAAAAAAGGCGATGTAGTTAAGGCCGTTGTTGTACGTACTGTAAAAGGTGTTCGTCGTAAAGATGGTTCTTACATCAAATTTGATGAGAATGCAGCTGTCATCATCAAAGATGACAAAACACCAAGGGGAACTCGTATCTTTGGACCAGTAGCAAGAGAGCTTCGTGAGAAACAGTTTATGAAAATTGTATCCCTGGCTCCAGAAGTATTATAAGGAGGTAACCTGATGGCAAGTTTCAAAAATTTAAAAAAAGGTGACACCGTTAAGGTAATCGCCGGTAAAGATAAAGATAAAGAAGGAAAAGTTCTGTCTGTGAAAAGACGGTAAAGTCATCGTTGAAGGTATCAACATGATCACAAAACATGCAAAACCTTCTATGGCTAACCAGCAGGGCGGAATCATCAACAAAGAAGCTCCGATCGATGCATCTAACGTAATGCTGATCCACAACGGAAAAGCTGTTCGTGTAGGCTTCAAAGTTGAAGATGGTAAAAAAAGTTCGTGTTGCAAAAGGCAGCAACGAAGTAATCGACTAATTGAGAGAGGAGGCAATTGAAAGTGAGCAGACTGAAAGATACTTACAAAAATGAGATCGTAGATGCTATGACCAAGAAATTTGGTTATAAAAATATCATGGAAGTGCCAAAACTCGAGAAGATCGTAATCAACATGGGTGTTGGCGAAGCCAAAGAAAATGCTAAAATCCTGGAAGCAGCTGTAAAAGATCTGGAAACAATTTCCGGACAGAAAGCAGTTCTGACAAGAGCAAAAAATTCCGTAGCTAACTTCAAAATCCGTGAAGGTATGCCAATCGGTTGTAAAGTTACCCTGAGAGGGGAAAAAATGTATGAGTTCGCTGATCGTCTGATCAACCTGGCTCTGCCTCGTGTACGTGACTTCCGTGGAGTTAATCCAAACGCATTTGACGGAAGAGGAAACTATGCACTGGGTATTAAAGAACAGCTGATTTTCCCGGAAATCGAGTATGATAAAGTTGATAAAGTAAGAGGTATGGACATCATCTTCGTTACAACAGCTAAGACTGATGAAGAAGCTCGTGAATTATTGACATTATTCAACATGCCGTTTTCAAAGTAAGAATAGGAGGGAAAATTCATGGCTAAGACAGCAATGAAAATCAAACAGCAGCGTAAACAGAAATTCTCCACAAGAGAATACAATCGTTGCAGAATCTGTGGTCGTCCACATGCTTACTTAAGAAAATACGGAATCTGCAGAATTTGCTTCCGTGAATTAGCATACAAAGGACAGATCCCGGGTGTTAAGAAAGCAAGCTGGTAAGAGTTGAAAGCGGATCGAAAGATCCGATGAAAGCCCACATCACTTGGCAAGGCCGAAAGGCTGCGCTAAAGTGAGAGGGTATTACACATACAAACAAGAACATGAAAAGTCTAAATAATTAGGAGGAAACTATCATGACAATGAGCGATCCGATTGCAGATATGCTTACAAGAATCCGTAACGCTAACACAGCAAAACATGCTACTGTAGACGTTCCGGCATCCAAAATCAAAGTTGCTATCGCAGACATTCTGGTTAAAGAAGGTTACGTGGCAAAATATGAAATCGTAGAAGATGGAAACTTCAAAAACATCCGTATTACTCTGAAATACGGTGCTGACAAAAACGAAAAGATCATCACTGGTCTGAAGAGAATTTCCAAACCAGGTCTTCGTATTTACGCTGGTAAAAACGAACTGCCAAGAGTACTGGGCGGACTGGGAATCGCAATTCTGTCTACAAACCAGGGTGTTATTACTGATAAAGAAGCCAGAAAGCTGCAGGTTGGCGGTGAAGTTCTGGCATTCGTTTGGTAAGATCGATCACTTCGCGCAAGCAAAGGATATAGAAACTGAAAACAGAGGGGACTGAGCGTCCTCTCCGAAAATCTAAGTTAATAGGAGGAAAATGGTATGTCACGTATTGGAAGACTGCCTGTAGTTGTTCCGGCTGGTGTAACAGTTGAAGTTAAAGAGAACAATTACGTTGTTGTAAAAGGTTCTAAAGGAACTCTGGAAAGAAATCTGCCTGTAGAAATGGACATCAAAGTAGAAGATGGACATGTGGTAGTAACAAGACCAAACGACTTAAAGAAAATGAAAGCTCTGCACGGTCTGACCAGAACTCTGATCCACAACATGGTTGTTGGTGTCAGCGAAGGATATGAAAAAGTTCTGGAAGTAAACGGTGTAGGTTACAGAGCTCAGAAACAGGGTAAGAAATTAGTTCTTTCCTTAGGATATTCTCACCCAGTTGAAATGGAAGATCCGGAAGGATTGGAAACAACTGTAGATGGCAACAAGATTACTGTAAAAGGTATCAGCAAAGAAAAAAGTTGGCCAGTACGCAGCTGAAATCAGAGAAAAGAGAAGACCGGAACCTTACAAAAGGTAAAGGTATCAAATATGCTGATGAAGTTATCAGACGTAAAGTTGGTAAAACTGGTAAGAAATAAATAAGGAGAGTGCAAAAATGATTAATAAAGTATCAAGAGCGAGTGTTCGTACTAAAAAGCATAGAAGAATGCGTCATCATATCGTTGGTACAGCTCAGAGACCTCGTCTGGCTGTATTCAGAAGTAATAACCATATGTATGCTCAGATCATTGATGACACTGTAGGCAAAAACTTTAGTATCTGCTTCTACTCTTCAGAAAGACGTAAAAGCAGAACTGGAACAGACCAACACAGTAGCAGCAGCAGCTTACCTGGGAACTGTTATCGGTAAGAAAGCAGTTGAGGCAGGAATCGAAGAAGTTGTATTTGACAGAGGCGGTTTCGTATACCATGGTAAAGTAAAAGCATTAGCAGATGCAGCTAGAGAAGCTGGCCTGAAATTCTAGGGAAAGAGAGGAGCGAAATACATGAGACATACAATCATTGATGCTAGTCAGTTAGAATTAGAAGAAAAAGTAGTCTCAATCAAACGTGTAACAAAAGTTGTTAAAGGTGGACGTACCATGCGTTTTACAGCTTTAGTAGTTGTTGGAGACGGCAACGGACATGTTGGTGCAGGACTTGGAAAAGCAGCTGAAATTCCGGAAGCTATCCGCAAAGGAAAAGAAGATGCTATCCAAAAAATTAGTAACCGTAGCAAGAGATGAAAACAACAGTATCACACATGATTATGTTGGTAAATTCGGTAGCGCTGAACTTCTGATGAAGAGAGCCCCGGAAGGTACTGGTGTAATCGCTGGTGGTCCGGCTCGTGCGGTTATCGAGTTAGCAGGTATCAAAAACATCCGTACAAAATGTATGGGTTCCAGAAATAAACAGAACGTTGTACTTGCTACCATCGCAGGTTTAAGTCAGTTAAAGACTCCGGAAGAAGTAGCTAGACTTCGCGGTAAATCCGTAGAAGAGATCTTTGCTTAAGGAGGACTGGAAAATGTTAAAAATTACTTTAGTAAAATCTACAATCGGTGCAGTTCCAAAACACTAAAAAAACAATTGAAGCTCTGGGACTGTCCAAAATGCACAAAACTGTTGAACTGCCGGATAATGCAGCAACAAGAGGTATGATCAAACAGGTTCAGCATTTAGTAAAAGTTGAAGAAGCGTAATTAGAATAGAAGGAGGTGCCACAATGGATTTATCTAATTTAAGACCTGCAGAAGGTTCCAGACAGAGTGATGACTTCCGTAGAGGCCGTGGACACGGTTCAGGAAATGGTAAAACAGCTGGTAAAGGACATAAAGGACAGAAAGCTCGTTCCGGAGCTCCAAGACCAGGTTTCGAAGGTGGTCAGATGCCTTTATACAGAAGACTTCCTAAGAGAGGTTTCAAGAACAGAAATACCAAAGAAATCGTTGGTATCAATGTAGAAGCTCTGAACAGATTTGAAGATGGAGCAGAAGTTACTATCGCAGCTCTGGTTGAGAATGGTCTGGTTTCCAATCCGAAGGATGGTGTTAAGATTCTTGGTAACGGAGAACTGACAAAGAAACTGACTGTAAAAGTTACTGCAGTAAGCGAAGGCGCAAAAGCAAAAAATTGAAGCAGCAGGTGGAACAGTAGCATAAGAGGTGAGCTTATATGTTAAAGACTCTTCAGAATGCATTTAAAGTGAAAGATGTCAGACATAGAATCTTTTATGTGTTAATGATGCTGGTAGTCATCCGAATTGGCTCCCAGCTCCCTGTTCCGGGAGTCGATGGAAGTTATTTCAAAACCTGGTTTGAAAGTCAGACGGGCGATGCATTTAACTTCCTCGACGCATTTACAGGCGGTTCATTTTCGCAGATGTCTATCTTTGCACTTAGCATTACACCTTACATCACATCATCCATTATTATCCAGCTTCTTACAATCGCGATTCCAAAACTGGAAGAAATGCAGAGAGACGGAGAAGATGGCAGAAAGAAACTTGGTGCAATTACCCGTTATGTAACCATAGGATTATCCCTGTTTGAATCTATTGCCATGGCAATCGGATTCGGTAATAAAGGATTGATTCCGGACAATAGTTTTGTTAAAATGGTTGTAGTAGTTGTTGCATTAACAGCAGGTTCGGCGTTCTTAATGTGGGTTGGTGAACAGATCAATGAAAAAGGTGTTGGAAATGGTATTTCCATCGTACTTTTGATCAATATCGTATCTCGTATCCCGAGTGATATGACGACACTGTACGAAAGCTTCATGAAAGGAAAAATTATTGCAAAAGCACTCCTCTCCGGCGTTATTATAGCGGCGATTATTGTTGGGGTTGTAATTCTGGTAATTATCCTGAACGGAGCTGAGAGAAGAATTCCTGTTCAGTATTCCAAAAAGATGCAGGGCAGAAAAATGATGGGCGGACAGTCCAGCCATATTCCTTTTAAAAGTAAATACGGCCGGCGTAATCCCGGTAATCTTTGCATCATCTATTATGTCTTTTCCCAAGTGTGATTGCTTCTTTCCTGGGCAAAACCGGTGGAACAGGTATCGGTGGCAAGATTCTGGCAGGTATGAACAGCAATAACTGGTTTGACCTGGAACATCCATGGTATTCGATTGGCCTGGTGGCTTATATCGTTATGGTAATCATTTTTCGCTTACTTCTATACATCAATTACTTTCAATCCATTGGAAGTAGCTGATAACATGAAAAAGCAGGGTGGTTTTATCCCGGGTATCCGTCCAGGAAAACCAACCGTAGATTATCTGACAAAGATGTTGAATTATATCATCTTTATTGGTGCAGCAGGGCTTACCATTGTAGCGGTTATCCCGTTCTTCTTTAATGGTGTATTCGGTGCGAATGTGTCCTTCGGCGGAACTTCTATCATTATTATTGTAGGAGTTATCCTTGAGACACTGAAGCAGATTGAATCCATGATGCTGGTAAGAAACTACAAAGGTTTTTTAGATAACTAAAAGGTTGTGGCGTTTTACGCCACAGCCTTAAAGTGCTATTATAGTAATTATTTAATTACGAAAAAAATGAAGGAGAGGGTACAAAGATGAAAGTAATTATGTTGGGTGCACCTGGTGCCGGTAAAGGCACACAGGCAAAAAAAAGTTGCGGAAAAATATGAGATTCCGCACATCTCCACAGGAGATATTTTCCGGGCGAATATCAAAAACGGTACAGAACTTGGAAATAAAGCAAAAAAGTTATATGGATCAGGGACATCTGGTTCCTGATGAGCTGACCTGTGATCTGGTCGTTGATCGAATCAATCAGGCAGACTGTAAAAACGGCTATGTATTGGATGGTTTTCCAAGAACCATTCCGCAGGCGGAGGCTTTAAAAGCTGCGCTGGAGAAAATGGGTGAAACTATTGATTATGCAATCAACGTTGAAGTTCCGGATGAGAACATCGTAAACCGAATGGGTGGACGCCGTGCCTGCCCTGGATGCGGATGCACTTACCACATCAAACACAATCCTCCGAAAGTGGAAGATATCTGTGATGTATGTGGTGCAAAAATTGGTGCTGCGTGACGATGACAAACCCGGAGACTGTTACGAAACGTCTGAGTGTATATCATGAACAAACCAAGCCTTTGATCGACTTCTACAAAAAAAGGAAGGCGTATTAAGAGAAGTCGACGGAACACAGGATCTGAATGATGTGTTCCAGGCTATCACTGAAATCTTAGGAGCGTAAAACATGTCAGTATCAATGAAAGACTGCCACGGGAAATTGAATTAATGAGGGAATACCTGCCATTTGCTTGAGAAAGTTCATGACGAACTTGCAAAAGCAATCAGACCGGGGATTTCAACCTGGGAAATCGATCAATTTGGGTGAAGAAATGATCCGAAGTTTCGGATGCAACCCCGAATTTCCTTCATTATAATGGATATCCGGCATCCATCTGTGTATCTGTAAATGATGAGGTTGTACATGGAATCCCGAGTAAGAAGAGAATTCTGCGAGAAGGAGACATTGTCAGCCTGGATGCCGGACTCATCTACAAAGGTTATCATTCGGATGCTGCCCGTACCCATGCAGTTGGGGAGATCAGCCCTGAAGCTCAGAAACTGATTGATGTAACCCGTCAGAGTTTCTTTGAAGGAATCAAAATGGCAAAAGCAGGAAATCATCTGTATGATATTTCCGCTGCGATCGGCAATTATGCAGAAAGTTTTGGGTACGGTGTGGTCAGAGATCTGGTTGGTCATGGAATCGGAACCAGCCTTCATGAAGATCCGCAGATCCCGAACTTTGCACAGAAGCGGAGAGGAATCCGTCTGGTGCCTGGTATGACACTTGCTATTGAACCTATGATCACCATGGGCAGACCGGAAGTCTGCTGGCTGGATGATGACTGGACGGTTGTGACAGAAGATGAATCACTGGCCGCTCACTATGAGAATACGATTCTCATCACTGAGGGCGAACCTGAAATCCTGACCTTTACGAAATAGAGGTGCCCGGATGGAAGGATATGGTGTTGGCATGATGGCCAGATCCCTTGCCGGTCATGATAAGGGAAAGGTCTATATGGTTCTGGATGTGAAAGAGCCTTTTGTGTATCTGGTGGACGGGAAGATCCGTACACTGGATCATCCGAAAAAGAAAAGGATCAAACATGTTCAGGTGGATCGGCATATTCCGGAATGGATCCAGAATGTGATCCTGGAAGGAAGAGATCTTCAGGATTCGGATGTCATCCGTGGAAGAAGAGAATACGGCGAAAAGTAAAACAGGAGGGAATGCAATGTCTAAGGCAGATGTTATTGAAGTAGAAGGCACTGTCCTTGAAAAATTTGCCAAATGCAATGTTCAAGGTTGAGCTGGAAAATAAACATGTGGTATTGGCACATATCAGTGGTAAGCTGAGAATGAATTTTATTCGTATCTTACCGGGAGATAAGGTTACTATGGAACTTTCTCCGTATGATTTGTCTAAGGGTAGAATTATCTGGAGAGATAAATAAAGAATAGTTATCCCGAAGGGTACGCACCAGCCGGATACTTTCCTCCGTCAGCAACGTGGGCAGGGTAACTTTGAGCTAGCCACCAACTACGACTAAGACTCTCGCGAGAGCGCTCGAGCCTAAGTCTGCGTAGGTGTCGGATCTCAAAGCTTACCCTAGGCGCCCACAAAGTGTTGCTGACGGAGGAAAGTATCCGGCTGGTGCTGGTTTGAGATAAATGTGAAGAGAAGAAGAAGAAAGTACTTCGGACGGGGGGTATCCGGCTGATACCGATTTTGGGATAGAGGGAGGAAAGAAAAAGTAAATATGGAAGTGACGGGAATGCACGAGAAAAGATCGTTGTATGCAGAAGCGTTGAAAGACTGAAAAATCAGAAAGAAAATTGAAAAAATGGCTTGCATTTTTTTAGAGACGATGCTATACTGTAAGACGAACTTTTGTGAATGCGTTCATTTTTTTGTGCGCAAAAAACAGGGTTCTTCCACCATGAGCAGGCGCAAGAATGCGTCTTAGCTAAGAAGGAGAAAGGAGGATTCACATGAAAGTAAGATCATCTGTTAAACCGATCTGCGAGAAATGCAAGATCATCAAAAGAAAAGGTAGTATCAGAGTAATCTGCGAGAATCCAAAACACAAACAGAGACAGGGCTAATCCGTCAATTAGATCTGACTGTTTGGAAGCGAGAGCTTCAAAATTAAGTGCGGCTGCAGTAGGACACATCTGGATGTGTTGTACTGTTTAGATATTATAATGAGAGTGCTCCGGAGTGGTGTACCGGAGAGCCTCCGGCGGATGAACGCCGTAGAGAGCGTTGCATCCCTTATAATATTGCTTAATACCGGCTAAGCCGGAAAGGTCATGGAGACATGGCTGGATGCTTCACATACCGGCATCCCAATTAGGAAAATATTAATATGACCGGATAGGACACACATTTCAGACATATGGTGACATATGGGCTGCCCCGACTGGTCAAGTAGAAGATGGAGGAAAATTACATGGCACGTATTGCTGGTGTAGACTTACCAAGAGAAAAACGTATTGAAATCGGATTAACTTATATCTACGGAATCGGTAGAACAAGCGCTACCCGTATTCTGGAAGCAGCTAATGTAGATCCGAACACCCGTGTTAGAGATATCACGGACGAAGAAGTAAAAAGAATCAGTGCTGTAATCGATGAGACTCAGACTGTAGAAGGTGATCTGAGAAGAGAGATCGCTATGAACATCAAACGTCTGCAGGAGATCGGATGCTACAGAGGTATCCGTCACAGAAAGAGCCTGCCTGTTCGTGGTCAGAAAACAAAGACCAACGCAAGAACAAGAAAAGGTCCTAAGAGAACTGTAGCAAACAAGAAGAAATAATTCGTGGCAACCAGTAACATAGAATAGAAGAAAGTGTAGGTTAGTTTTTAAAATGGCTAAAGTGACAAAGAAAACGACAAAACGTCGTGTAAAGAAAAACGTTGAACGCGGACAGGCACATATCCAGTCATCTTTCAATAACACAATCGTTACTCTGACAGATGCTGAAGGAAATGCTTTATCATGGGCAAGTGCCGGTGGTCTGGGATTTAGAGGTTCAAGAAAATCTACTCCTTATGCAGCTCAGGTAGCAGCAGAAACAGCTACTAAAGCAGCGTTAATTCATGGTCTGAAAACTGTTGATGTATTCGTAAAAGGACCGGGATCAGGAAGAGAAGCAGCAATCCGTGCTCTTTCCGCATGCGGACTTGATGTAGTAAGTATCAAAGACGTAACTCCGGTACCACACAATGGTTGCCGTCCACCAAAACGTAGAAGAGTCTAATTAGGAGGTCAGTAGATTATGGCAGTAAATAGAGTACCAGTTCTGAAAAGATGTAGATCCCTGGGTCTGGATCCTATCTATTTAGGAATTGACAAAAAATTCCACAGACAGTTAAAAATGAGCAAACCGTAAAGTGTCTGAGTACGGTCTGCAGCTGAGAGAAAAATCAGAAAGCAAAATTCATCTATGGTGTTCTGGAAAAAATCCTTTCCGTAACTACTACAAGAAAGCTGACCAGATGCCTGGTATGACAGGTAGCAACCTGATGGCTATGCTGGAAATGAGACTGGACAACGTAATCTTCCGTCTGGGATTCGCAAGAACCAGAAGAGAAGCTCGTCAGATCGTTGACCACAAACATGTACTGGTAAACGGCAAACAGGTAAACATTCCGTCTTACCTGGTAAAAGCCGGAGATCAGATTGAGATCAAGAAGCTCAAAAAATCTTCTCAGAGATATAAAGACATTCTGGAAGTGACCGGTGGAAGACTGGTTCCGGAATGGCTGGATGTTGATCAGGAAGCATTAAAAGGAACTGTTAAAGAAGTTCCTGCAAGAGATGCAATTGACGTACCTGTAAACGAAATGCTTATCGTCGAGTTGTATTCTAAATAATTGTGAGTTGTGGCTCACCGTTTACGTGTGGGCCATTTCCCATATGTTACCCTCAGTGAAAATAATTATCCCAATAAGGAGGGCCTGGTATGTTTGATTTTAACAAACCGAAAAATTGAGATTACAGAAAATTTCCGATGATCAAAAAATATGGCCGCTTTGTAGTAGAACCGTTGGAGCGTGGCTATGGTATTACTCTGGGTAACTCCCTGAGAAGAATCATGTTGTCCTCTCTGCCGGGTGCTGCAGTCAGCCAGGTAAAAATCGAAGGCGTTCTGCATGAGTTCAGTTCCATCCCGGGTGTAAAAGAGGATGTAACCGAAATCATCATGAACCTGAAGAGCCTTGCGATCAAGAACACAAGCGAAAGCAATGATCCGAAGATCGCATACATCGAGTTCGAAGGCGAAGGCGTGGTAAGAGCATCTGATATCCAGGTTGACCAGGATATCGAGATCATGAATCCAAACCAGGTAATCGCTACATTAAACGGCGGACCAGACAGCAAGCTGTATATGGAACTGACCATTACAAAAGGTCGTGGTTACGTCAGTGCAGATAAAGGAAAAAATCAGATGATATGCCGATCGGCGTATTAGCTGTAGATGCAATCTATACACCGGTAGAGCGTGTAAACCTGACAGTTCAGAACACTCGTGTCGGTCAGATCACTGACTACGATAAACTGACACTGGATGTTTATACAAAGGGAACTCTGGATCCGGATGAAGCAGTCAGCCTGGCTGCGAAAGTATTGAGCGAGCATCTGAAACTGTTCATTGACCTCTCCGAAAATGCAAAGACTGCAGAAGTCATGATTGAAAAAGAGGACAATGAAAAAGAGAAAGTTCTTGAAATGAACATTGACGAGCTGGAGCTGTCCGTTCGTTCCTACAACTGTCTGAAGAGAGCCGGTATCAATACCGTTGAAGAACTTTGCAACAGAACTTCTGAAGATATGATGAAAGTACGTAACCTTGGACGTAAGTCTCTGGAAGAAGTACTTGCAAAATTAAAAGAACTGGATTGCAGTTAAATCCTGGTGAAGAATAAGAAGCAGCTTGTTTGCTGCAACTGCCGGTAACTGGCCGGTAGGGTAAAGGAATATTTGTAGAAGATAAAGCAGTCCGTCAGTAAGACCAAAGAAGCATGACCGGCTGTTCCACAAATGGAGGAAAATAAAATGGCAGGATATAGAAAACTGAGCAGAACATCTGCACAGAGAAAAGCGTTAATCAGAAACCAGGTAACAAATCTGTTATATCATGGTAAAATCGTTACTACAGAAGCAAAAGCAAAAGAAATCCGCAAAGTTGCTGAAGGCCTGATCGCTCTGGCTGTAAAAGAAAAAGACAACTTTGAAACAGTAACTGTTACAGCTAAAGTTGCTCGTAAAGATGCTGATGGCAAAAGAGTAAAAGAAGTTGTAGACGGAAAGAAAGTAACTGTTTACGATGAAGTACAGAAAGAAATCAAGAAAGACGCTCCTTCCAGACTGCATGCAAGACGTCAGATGATGAAAGTATTCTATCCGGTAAAAGCTGTTCCGACAGAAGCTGCTGGAAGAAAGAAAAAACACAAAAGAGGTTGACATGGCAGACAAAAATGTTCAACGAAATCGCACCAAAATATGCTGACCGTAACGGTGGTTACACAAGAATCATCAAAATCGGACCGCGTAAAGGTGACGCAGCTATGGAAGTAGTTCTGGAGCTGGTATAATTTCAGAGTGTTCAAACGATAATTAACAGGACACCGATCTGTGGAAACATAGATCGGTGTCCTTTTTTTCTGCGTTTGCATAGACTGTTTACGCTCTGTCCAGTAATTTTTTGCATCATTTTTACATATAAAAATCAACAAATTACCATATAAAATTATCAGGATAACAGGTATGATAGAGACATCAAAGATTCTGAAAATGCATCCCGGACAGCTGAGATTTCACAAAAATATATCATATCAGCGAAGGAAGGGATGAAAGACAAAAGAGATAACGGAGTATAAGAAAGGATGGATAACAAAATGAACAAACCAATCGCACTGACCCCTCCGATGGGCTGGAATTCCTGGAATACCTTTACCTGGGATATCAATGAAAAAATGATCTGTGAGATGGCAGATCGCATGGTAGAAGACGGATATCTGGAGGCCGGATACGAATATCTGGTCATCGATGACTGCTGGAGCCTGAAACAGCGTGATGCGGACGGTAATCTCGTTCCGGATCCGGCAAAAATTCCCGCATGGAATGAAGTGGGTCAGTGATTATGTACATGGAAAAGGACTCAAATTCGGCATGTATTCCTGTGCAGGAACCCATACCTGCGCCGGTTATCCGGGCAGTTTTGAACATGAATTCCAGGATGCGAAGAAATTTGCAGAGTGGGGCGTGGATTATCTGAAATACGACTACTGCTTCAAGCCACGGCAGATTCCGGGTGAAATCCTGTATAAGCGCATGAGCCTTGCTTTAAAGAACTGTGGCAGAGAAATCCTGTTTGCTGCATGTAACTGGGGAACTGACGGAGTCTACGACTGGATCCGGTCTTCCGGAGCGCATACCTATCGTTCTACCGGGGATATTCAGGATAACTGGGAATCCATTACAAATCTGGCAATCTCTCAGATGGGAAAAGAGCCCTATACCGGCAATTTCTGCCACAACGATATGGACATGCTGGTTGTAGGAATGCACGGTGCCAGCAATGACGGATTTATCGGAAGTAAGATCGGTGGCTGTACCGATCAGGAATATCTGACACATTTTGCCCTGTGGGCGATCATGGGATCCCCGCTGATCATGGGCTGTGATCTGCGAAAAGCATCCGAAGAGACAAAGAAAACCCTGTTAAACAAAGATCTGATTGCTATCAATCAGGACCTGGAAGCACGCGGGGCTTATGTGATCAAACCACTTCCGGATGCTTATAACGAGAATGAAGCATTTATTCTGGTAAAACCTCTGGCAGATGGAGATCTTGCGATCGGTATCTTTAATTTCAGTGATACACAGAGGGAACTGTCTCTGGAATTCTGGGATATGGGTATTCCATATGCTGCCGGAGTATCCCTGTCTCTGCATGACTGCATCACAGGGGAAGAACTGGGCGAATTTACCGAGCGATTTGCACCGGTTGTACCATCCCATGGTTGTGTGGTTGTGCGCGCGCGCATTGTAGAAAAGTAGAAGAACAGTGCTGAATAATTAGGGAAAATAAAGAGAAAGTTGTGGAAAAGTAAATGGATTGCAGAAAATGCGGTGCACATCTCACCACAGATGAGAAAGCCATCTATATGAAACTGGTATCGCGAAATGCTTCGAGTTTTCTGTGCATGGACTGTCTGGCGGAAGCGTTACACTGCGAACGAAAAGCGATTGAAGAGCGCATACGAT
>ENA-OQES01000465-OQES01000465.1-human-gut-metagenome-genome-assembly--contig:-NODE-465-length-17287-cov-4.436713_pt1 | contig 17287 bp, 16 predicted proteins | sample MGYA00242798_ERZ504641 | MGnify/ENA primary metagenome ERZ504641 (study PRJEB26092, sample SAMD00036327) | human gut metagenome | host: Homo sapiens | study: EMG produced TPA metagenomics assembly of... | reverse complement strand
ATTTCTTCCTTCAGAAGTCCATGATAACCTCTGCGGATTCCGCGGACTTTAAGTCCTTTTGCAAGTGCACGTCTTACTACCGCACGGATTGCTGCATTCATTCCCGGAGCATCTCCTCCACTTGTCAGGATACCGATTGTACGGATGCTGTCTTCGATTTCATCAAGATATTTTTCCTTGTCGACTTTTTTCATTTTCTGCCATGTTTTAGTCCACCCTTTCTCTGAAATGTCTGATTACTGCCAAAACCAATCATTGTCAATTTTTTCATCAACTCCGCCAATATTCTACCTTATTTAGAATATGTTTTCAATAGGTTTTTGCCACTACTTTTGACTCGCTTCTCTCCAAAATGATTCATCAATCTGCTTAAAATCTGTTCATTTATACCGATATTCCTATTTTTCGGCAGTCTTTTCACCACACGTTCCTTTGCACAATAGATTACAACTTCATCATTTCCATCAGAATCCGCCAGATAGCCATAGACGATCTGCTCCTGATCTAAGAACGTTTCTTTATCCGGGAACTGAATCCATAGCTCTTTCTTTGTCTGCTCAAACGGAATGATTTTTTGCGCAGATCAGCTTGCTCGGCTTATCATCTTCTTCCGAAACTCTTCCGCGAACAAATACCTTACTATCTACTTCCAGATAATCTCTGTTCTTCTCATAATCTCGCGGGAACACAACAACCTCCACTGTTCCCAAAAGGTCTTCTACCGTGATAAATGCCATCATCTGATTCGTCTTTGTGTGCTTTATGGTCTTCTCTGTGATCATTCCACCAATAATTTCTTTCGCCCCATCATGCACTTTTGTATGACCGGTCTCTTCATCCAGCTGAAAGTCCGCCGTTGTCGCAGAAATGGATTTCTTCCACTTCTCCTCATACGCCTCAAGCGGATGTCCGCTGACATAGATTCCAAGTACTTCTTTTTCAAATGCGAGAAGTGTTTCTTTGGAGTATTCTCCCACATCAGGCATCCTGATCTGAAATTCTTCTTTCTGATCTTCACTCACCAGATCAAACAATGTCATCTGTCCAACCATAGAGTTCTTTTTTTCCTTGAGTTACATGATCTACGATCTGTACATAGATACTCATGAACTGTTTTCTTGTTCCGCCAAGTGTATCCAATGCCCCCGCCTTGATCAGATTTTCTATCGTACGTTTATTTAATATGTTCTTTGCTGAAAGACGGGTAATGAAATCTTCCAGGTTCTGGAACAACCCAAGCTCTTCTCTGTCTTCCACGATTGCTTTGATCACCGGTCTTCCGATACTCTTGATTGCAGCAAGTCCATAACGGATATCCCCGCCATCTACAGAAAAGTTTGCTTCACCTTTATTAATATCCGGCGGCAGGATCTTAATATTCATCTGACGACATGCATAAATATACTCAGATACCTTAGACGGATTATCAATGACTGATGTCATAAGCGCTGCCATATATTCTACCGGGAAATAATATTTCAGCCATGCAGTCTGATAAGAAACCACTGCATATGCAGCCGCATGAGACTTATTGAACGCATATTTTGCAAAATCGATCATTTCATCATAAATCTTATTTGCAGTCTGTTCATCAATTCCATTCTTTATACATCCTGGTACGCCTGTCTCCTCATCACCATAAATAAAGATCTTACGTTCTTTCTCCATGACTGCCGCCTTTTTCTTTGACATCGCACGACGCAGAAGGTCGCTTCGTCCAAGTGAGTATCCTGCAAGATCTCGTACAATCTGCATAACCTGCTCCTGATAGACAATACATCCATAAGTAGGGGCAAGGATCGGCTCCAGTTGTGGGCAATCATATGTAATAGAAGAACTGTCATTCTTTCCTCGGATATACTGCGGAATGAAATCCATCGGACCAGGACGATACAGCGAAATTCCGGCAATAACATCTTCCAGGTTATGCGGCTTCAGTTCCTTCATGAACCCTTTCATTCCAGCACTCTCAAGCTGGAACACACCATCTGTCTTACCGGTTCCGATATAATCCAGCACCTTTTGATCATTGTAATCTATCTGATTGATATTCAGTTCCGGCTGCTTTCTTCTTGCAAGCAGAACCGCATTCTGTATCACAGTCAATGTACGAAGGCCCAGGAAGTCCATTTTCAGAAGTCCAAGTTCTTCAAGTGTCGTCATGATAAACTGCGTTGTGATTGTTCCGTCTGCTGCCCTTGAAAGCGGTACATACTCATCTACAGGCTTCTGACAGATCACAACACCGGCAGCATGCATGGAGCAGTGTCTTGGAAGTCCTTCCAAACGCTTCGCCATATCGATCAGATTTGTCACCGTCTCATCCGTATCATATAACTTTTTCAGATCCGGATTCATTTTCAGAGCTTTATCAATTGTGATTCCAAGCTCCTGCGGAATCATTTTGGAAATAGAATCCACATAAGCATATGGCAGATCCATTACACGTCCAACATCACGGATCACACCTCGCGCTGCCAGGGTACCGAATGTAACAATCTGAGCCACACAGTCTTTTCCATATTTTCTTGTAACGTAATCAATAACCTCCTGACGTCTCTCATAACAGAAGTCAACGTCAATATCAGGCATAGACACACGTTCCGGATTCAGGAAACGTTCAAACAGCAACTGATAGCGGATCGGGTCAATCGTAGTGATCTCAAGACAATAGGACACGATACTTCCTGCGGCTGATCCACGTCCCGGTCCTACTGAAATTCCATGATCTTTTGCGTATTTAATAAAATCCCACACGATCAGGAAATAGTCTACATAGCCCATCTGATGGATTGTTTCCAATTCATAAGACAAACGCTCTTTCAATTCTTCCGAAGGATCACCGTAACGCTTTTCCAATCCTTCATAGCAAAGCTTCTGCAGATATTCCCAGGAAGTATAACCATCCGGCACATCATATTTCGGAAGTTTTGTTACACCAAATTCAATCTCGACATGACATCGGTCCGCAATCTTCTGTGTATTCTCCAACGCCTGTTTCGCATAAGGGAACAGACGTAGCATCTCTTCTTCTGACTTCACATAATACTGCCCGCCGTCATACCGCATACGATTCTCATCTGAAAGCTTCTTTCCGGTCTGAATACAAAGTAGAATATCATGTGGCTTCGCATCTTCTGCATATGTATAATGAATATCATTCGTAGCAACCAGCTCAATTCCTGTCTCTTCAGACATTTTGAATAGCTGTTGATTGACAAGTCCCTGCTCCGGTATTCCATGATCCTGCAACTCCAGGAAGAAATTCCCTTCGCCGAAAATTTCCTGATACTCTAAGGCTGTCTTCTTCGCCTCTTCATATAATCCCTTCGTCAGGAATCTTGCCACCTCACCTGCTAGGCAGGCACTTAAAGCAATGATACCTTTATGGTACTTGCGCAGAAGTTCCTTATCCACTCGCGGTTTATAGTAATAACCTTCCACAAATCCCTTCGAAACAATCTTCGTCAGATTCGCATATCCTTCCTCATTTTCTGCCAGAAGTACAAGATGATAATATCTGTCATCTCCTCCTGTGATCTCGCGATCAAAACGAGAATTCGGAGCCACATACACTTCACATCCAAGGATTGGATTGATTCCCTGCTTCTTGGCTTCCCGATAGAAATCGATCACACCATACATAACACCGTGATCTGTAATTGCCGCACTGTTCATCCCAAGTTCTTTGACCCTGGACACGTATTCTTTTATCTTATTCGATCCATCCAGCAGACTAAATTCTGTATGGACATGCAAATGTGCAAAACTCATAGTTCACCTCAATGATCAAATTTTAACTAAGAAAAGGGAAGGCTCTGACTTGATACACAGGTCAGAATCCCTTCCCTTCATTTTACACTCTTTATGGAAATTTTAAAATGTTAAATCTTATTTATTTCCACCATCTATCATAAACTGGATCAGCTTATCTGTATCTTCTTTCTCGTAAGCGATAACTTCCAGCTCCGGAATCTCTCCGTTAGAGAAAATGTTAGCCATAGATACATACTGGGAAAGTTTAGACTTCAGGTTCAGTCTGTCTCCCTCACCTGTTACTAACTCTACTCTTCCTTTACAAGAATCTACTACCTTAAAAAATCCTTCAACATCTGTAATATTCTGAACTTTCATTCTAAATACCCCTTTCTTTTAACAATTTAATTATAACTTTACTTCCTAAATTCATCTGGGAATGATATTACCTATCATTTTCTCATTCCTAATGTTATTATAACGCATTTAAAGCATATTACAAGTAGGAAGAATCACTATTTTTCTCATTTTCAGCATATAAAATCTCACACTTTTTTCTATTTGAAACAACACTTCCTACAAGTCATAGTCACTTTCTCTAACACATAACGGTTCGTTTGCAGATTGCTTTTACAAACTATAAATACCGTCCTCTTTGATTACGATTTTCTTCTGTTCAAGAGTCTTCCAACTGCACGTTTGAACGCAGCTTTACTCATTCCCATCTCTGCTTTGATGCGCTCCGGATCTGCTTTATCTGTGAATGGAAGTTTACCCCCACAAGTCTCAATACATTCCAGGATCAATTCTGCATCTTTGTCCATCTGCTCCGGAATCTTGCCACGGACACTCAGATCCAGTTTTCCATCCTCTTTGACTGCTGCCACACGTGCTTCAATCTCCTGTCCCGGATACATTCTTCCATACATCTCTCTCTTCGGAATCAATGCAGAATACAGATTATCTACTGCCACGAAAGCTCCCAGATCACGATTCACCTCATAAACTGTTCCGGTTACAATATCATCCTTTTTATAAGGAGAGTCTGTCTGCAGAAGATGATAGATCTTCATTGTCGCACAAAGTCTCTCGCTCTTATCTACATAAAGACTTACCAGACAGCGGTCGCCCTTCTCTACCTTCTCTGTCTGTTCCTTAAATGGAAGGAACAGGTCCTTCTCAAGTCCCCAGTCAAGAAAAGCACCCATTCTGCCCACATCTGCTACTGTCAGGACAGCCAGCTGTCCAAGAGTGATCTTTGGCTCATTCGTTGTTGCGATCATACGATCGGAAGAATCTTTATAGAGGAATACCTCGATCGGATCTCCCAGTTCGATTCCGTCCGGAACCTGTTTCTTTGGAAGAAGAACACGCTCCTCATCACTTCCAAGATATACTCCAAAATCTACCAGCTTTACTACCGTAAGTACCTGTTTTACTCCTAATCTCATCTTTTCTCCATTCTGCCGCTGGCTTACGCGGCCCATTTTTTAATATGTTTTCTATACCTTAAGGTATTTTCTATGCTGTTGTCAATCGAATCTCATCAATTTCTTTGATTCTTTATTTGATATTTTTTTAACATATTCTTTCTATGAATTGATTTACCTTTCTGAATTATGTATAATTACTTCAATGTGAGAGCAATCTTTCTGCCTACAGCCTGTCTGAGGCAGTATTTTTAAGAGAGGATATTAGTATGAGTGCACAAAATCTTACTTTATTGACAGACCTGTATGAGCTTACTATGATGCAGGGATATTTTGAAACACAGGAAAATCAGACTGTTGTATTCGATGTTTTCTTCCGTGACAATCCGAACAAAGGCGGATATTCCGTCATGGCAGGACTGGATCAGGTCATTGACTATATTAAAAATCTGAATTTTTCTTATGAAGATGTTGATTATTTAAGAGGGCTCGGATTGTTCAGTGAGGATTTTCTTCATTATCTGAGCGGATTTCATTTTAGCGGAGACATTTATGCGATCCCGGAGGGAAGCGTCATCTTCCCAAGAGAACCGCTTCTGAAAGTCGTAGCTCCGATCATGGAGGCTCAGCTTGTTGAGACAGCAATTCTTACAATTCTGAATCATCAGTGTCTGATCGCTACGAAAGCTTCCCGTGTTGTTTATGCGGCACAAGGAGACGGTATCATGGAGTTCGGACTTCGCCGCGCCCAGGGACCGGATGCGGGACTGTACGGAGCAAGAGCTGCTGTGATCGGTGGATGCGTCGGAACTTCCAATGTACTCGCCGGCGAAATGTTTGATGTACCGGTTATGGGAACGCATGCACACAGTTGGATCATGACTTTCAAAGATGAATATACTGCATTTAAAGAATATGCAAGATTGTATCCTGATGCATGTACACTGCTTGTCGATACTTATGACACATTGAAATCCGGTGTTCCGAATGCGATCCGTGTTTTTACCGAGATGCGCGAAGCAGGCATCAAACCGAAGAGCTACGGTATCCGCCTTGACTCTGGTGATCTCGCTTATCTTTCTAAAAAGGCGCGTAAGATGCTGGATGACGCCGGATTCCAGGATGCTGTCATTGCCGCTTCCAACGACCTGGATGAATTTCTGATCCACGATCTCAAGATGCAGGGCGCTGCAATTTCTTCCTGGGGCGTCGGAACAAACCTTATTACATCAAAAGACTGCCCGTCTTTTGGCGGTGTTTATAAACTGGCCGCTATTCAAAACGCAGATGGAGAATTCCAGCCGAAGATCAAGATTTCTGAGAATATTGAGAAGATCACTAATCCGGGAAATAAAACCATTTATCGTATTTACGATAAAGAAACCGGTATGCTGCGCGCTGATCTCATCTGCTTCGCTGATGAAACATTTAACACAGAGGAAGAAGATCTGCTTCTCTTTGACCCGAATGCAACATGGAAGAAAACACTTCTTCCGAGTGGAACCTACACAATGCGTGAACTGCTTGTCCCAATCTTCCAGCATGGAGAATGTAAGTATGAGTCCCCATCTGTAAAGGAGATTGCAGAATTCTGTCGTCAGGAAAAAAAAGACGCTTTGGGATGAGACAAAACGTCTCTTCAATCCACATAAGGTATATGTGGATCTTTCCCAAAAACTGTACGATACAAAAACCAAGCTGCTGAATGAAGCACATCATTAATTACTGCCACCATATAATGAAATGGAGTTTTAATTATTATGAAATACCAAGTGATTGTACTTGATCTAGACGGTACACTGACCAATTCAAAAAAATGAAATAACGCCCCCTACAAGGGACGCTCTGATTGAAATTCAACAGAATGGCAAAAAAAGTAGTCCTCGCCAGCGGTCGCCCGATCAACGGTGTCGCACCTCTGGCAGAGGAATTATATCTAAAAGAATACGGCGGATTCATGCTCTCCTTTAACGGTGCGAGAATCACCCGCTGTTCTGACAATGCAATTATTTATAATAAGGTTATCCCACAGGAAGTCATCCGTCCGATTTACGAGGCGGTAAAAGAATATCCTGGATTGGACCTTATCTCTTATACGGATAAAGTAATCCTCTCTGGTATTAAAAGTAATGAATACACTGAGAAAGAAGCCGCCATCAACAGCATGGAGATCTGTCCGGTTGAGGACTTCCCTGCCGCACTTGATTTCCCGGTCAATAAAATGCTTATCCCAGGTGAACCTTCCATCCTGGAAGACCTGATGCCGAAGCTGCAGAAACAATACCACGGGCTGCTCAACATCTACCGTTCTGAACCATTCTTCTTAGAGATCATGCCTCAGAATATCGATAAAGCACACTCTCTGCAGAAGCTTCTGAACAGTATCGGTCTCACTGCCGATTCCATGATCTGCTGCGGCGACGGCTTCAATGATCTGTCCATGATCGAATATGCCGGTCTTGGTGTAGCAATGGAGAATGCCCAGCCGGTCGTCAAAGAATCTGCTGACTTTATCACAAAGTCGAATGATGAGGACGGGATTCTTCACGTTGTAAATCTCTACATGAGAGATTAGGCCTTCTCTCCGGAAGCTGCGCAAGAATCACAGCCACAAATACAAGGGCACATCCAAAAAGTTCCCTTGGAGACAAGGTTTCTCCAAGAATCACCCAGCCTGCAAGTACTGAAAATACAGACTCAAGACTTAACAGCAGAGATGCAACTGTCGGGTCTGTATTTTTTTGTGCAACAATCTGCAAAGTATATCCTACTCCACAAGACATGATTCCTGCATAAGCAATTGGCTTCCATGCCTGCAATATAGAATAAAGTTCCGGGTGCTCAAATAAAATTGTCGGTATCATACATAAGATTCCACAAACAAAAAACTGAATACAGGACATCTTCACTCCGTCTGCTTTTGGTGAAAAATGATCGATCACAAGAATATGGAATGAAAAAGCAACAGAACCCAGTAAAATATAAAAATCTCCTTTTGCAATGGATAATCCTGATGTCATACACAGAAAATACATTCCGATCACTGCAAGTACCACACCAATCCATACTTTAATTCCGGCCTTTTTGCCAACGGCCATCCCCAGGATTGGAACAATCAGAATATATAATGCCGTGATAAATCCTGCTTTTCCCGCCGTTGTATATTGTATCCCGATCTGTTGCAAGGAACTTCCCAGCATAAGGAAAAATTCCACAACAAATACCACCGATGATAAGTGTTTTCTTATTTTGTATAACTTCTTTTCCTTGTGATATCTCATCCTTTCTCTTCTTATCCAATACATAAATCACCGGAATCAATACGATTCCACCAAGTATACTTCTAGCACAGTTAAATGTGAACGGACCAATATAGTCCATCCCCAGCACTTTGTGCAACAAATGCAGCTCCCCAAATGAGCGCAATTAACAGAAGTATTAAATTGTTTGCATACCTCTTTTTCAATTTTTTTGACCTCTTTTACAATTTTTAGCCACTCTCTAGTATACAAAAAAATCTGCCGATTGCAGATTTTTTTGATTTTTTCTTATTACTTTTCTTAATAGTGCATAATTACTGGATCTCCAACCTGGATCAACTCATACAATTTCCCGGCATCCGAATAGCTCATATTGATACATCCATGAGAACCTCTGTAGGTATATACATTTCCTCCAAAACTGCTCTGCCATGTTGCATCATGAAAACCAACACCGGAATACGTTACACGCATCCAATATTTTACAAGAGTTTCATACTCTCTTGTTCCATCCGGTCTTAAATTACCGCGCAGTACTTTATTCTGCATTCGTTCCAAAATCGTATAAACTCCTGCCGGAGTACTTCTTCCGCCTTTCGGAAGTCCGGTCACTACATCTGCTGACATTAAAACTTCTCCGTCTTTGACATACCACATTTTCTGATTCGTCAGATCGACTTCTGCATAAGTGGAGCCCCAATCCTGCGCACCATGCGATGCCGCAGTCTTTCCTTCCACATAAACCGGCTCTCGACTTATTGTTTCTCCGCTTTCAACATTCGCGAGAAGTGTCTCATACTCTGCCTTTTCATTAATCTCCCAACCGTAAGTTCCACCGGAAACTTCGGTTGCTCTTCCATCCGGTGTAGTGAATTGTCTGGTCTTTCCTGCAGTATCATACTGCTGTGCAAACTGCGTCACCCATTCCTGTATAAGTTCCGGGTGAAATGTCACCACATAATTCTCATCTGCTGTCACCCACTGTGAAATAACGGTTTTATCAACCACAACCGGTGTATCAAGTCCCATCTCATAAGTTACACTCGCATTCAGGTATGCATTCATCGCATCGCACGCCTGCTGAACTTCCGGTGATTCTTTTGTATATAGCGGCTGTACATAACATCCTGCTTCATCAAGATCCAACTGCTCTTGCAGTCCCTCTATCGCTTGGACTACCGCTTTCTTCAATGCATCTGCATCGATTGCTGTCCCTTCCGTAATGTCTCCCGGAACAAACTTTTCTCCGTCAAACACCGGCATAGAAGATATCGGCTGCACCTGTTCTGTTGTCACAGCTGTCAGACTTGCAATCTTCGCATCTAATGCATTCCCATCATAATCCGCACTTGCCGTGATGGACAATCCTTTTCCCTCTCTCGACCATGCTGCCGGCCACAGAAAAACGGACTGCTCCTTTAATAATTTATCTATCGCTCCATTTTCTTTATATTCAACAGAGATCTCTTTTCCTGTAATGCTATCAGAAAGTCCCGCATGTTCTGTAATCTTCAATTCATACTTCTTAACTTCTGATTTTAGATAATCTGCCACATCTTCTTCCTTAGCATATGAAAAATCTTTCCCGTTAACCTTTGTATTTGGAAGAAAATGACTCATAAAATACAAAGCGGTTCCTATGTACCCTAAAACCAAGATTCCTGCAACTATTCCAAGGCTGATCCATAACCATTTTTTCTTGTTGTCTCCCATCAAATGACTTCTCCTTTGTAATTACTTTATCGCCTGTCCTTCTGTAGTATTTCACTACTGACAAACCGCTTTTATAGCTTACACATTTTCTATTATGACAGAAACGCAAAGATATTTCCTTAATTTTTTCCTTATTTTAGTAATATTTATTCCTTTGGATATAAATTAAGAGGGACACTACAATAAAATAGTATCCCCCTTCACTCACTATAACAAAGTACAGTCTATAATTTATTCACATTTTGTAAAGTACATAGAAATTCCCTGTCCACCACCAATACACATACTGATCATTGCATCTTTCTTATCTGTTCTCATCAACTCATACATTACTTTTACAGTAAGCATAGCTCCTGTTGCTCCAATCGGATGTCCAATGGAAATTCCACCACCATATATATTTACTTTTTCTGGATCTAATCCAAGATCACGACTTACAGCATATGCCTGGCTTGCAAACGCTTCATTAATTTCAAACATATCAATAGACTTCAAATCAACACCTAGTTTGTTTGCAAGTTTCTCACTAGAGAACTTTGGTGAATATCCCATCAATTCTGCATCAAACCCTGCAATTGCATATCCTTCAATTTTCATCTTTGGTGTTACACCAAGCTCTTCTGCTTTCTCTTTAGACATTACAACAACTGCTGCTGCGCCATCGTTTAAGCTGGATGAATTTGCTGCTGTAACTGTACCGCCTTTCACAAAACATGGACGAAGTTTTGCAAGTTTTTCCATACTCTGTCCTTCTCTTGGACCTTCATCGGTATCAAATATTGTTATATTTCCCTTACGATCTTTCAATTCAACTGGAAGAATCTCATCTTTGAATTTACCTTCTTTGATTGCCTTGCATGCTCTCTGATGGCTGCGTACTGCGAACGCATCCTGTTCTTCTCTTGTTACATGGTATTTCTCTGCTACATTTTCTGCTGTCACACCATTGTGGTTTCCATCCAGAGGCCATGTCAGGATATCAATCACTCCATCCTCGAATACCTTATGTCCCATTCTTGCTCCCCAACGTGCATCATTTACATAATATGGAAGTCTGGAAATGTTCTCTGTACCACCTGCAACAACAACATCTGCCTGTCCTGTCTGAATCTCCATAACAGCCTCTGCAATAGACTGAAGTCCTGATCCACACTGACGGTTTACAGAATATGCTGTTGTCTCTTTTGGCATTCCAGCTTTTAAACTGACTGCTCTTGCAATGAAGCCATTCTCTGCAACTTCTCCAACCTGTCCAATTACAACTTCATCAACATCTGATGGCTGGATTCCTGCTCTTTTCACAGCTTCTTTAACTACCATAGCTCCCATATCGATTGCTGTGATATCCTTTAAGCTTCCACCATAGCTTCCTACTGGAAGTCTTACTCCACTTACAACAACTACTCTTTCATTTTTAATATCCTCCTGTTGTTCCTGTTTTTTTGCGGTTCTCTCTCGTAAGCAAGAACCGCCTTTGATACTATATTTATTGAATCTGTAATTTTATTTTTAGAAGTTAGATCCGATCTTATTTCCTTTTTCATCGTATTTGTAGAATCCTGTCCTGTCTTCTTTCCAAGCATTCCTGATTTGACCATTGTCTCAAGAAGTGGGCATGGACGATATTTGCTGTCATGGAATCCGTTGTAAAGTCCTGTCATTGTTGCAAGCATTGTGTCGATTCCAACAAAGTCTGTCAGCTCGATTGGTCCCATCGGGTGGTTACACCCGAGCTTCATTGCGTTGTCAACATCTTCCGGTTTGCTTCCTTCCATTACCATGAAGGCTGCCTCGTTCTGCATTGGAACAAGGATACGATTTACCATGAATCCAGGAAACTCTGGAGCATCTACTGTTGTCTTTCCAATCTTTCCTGCAAATTCTTTCACTACATCATATGTCTCATCGGATGTTACAAGTCCACGAACCAGCTCAAGAAGCTTCATAACCGGTGCCGGATAGAAGAAGTGTGCTCCCATTACTTTGTCCGGACGGTTTGTAACAGATGCTATCTCAGAGATACTCAATCCTGATGTGTTAGATACAATGATTGTCTCTGCATCTGCAAGCTCATCTACTTTCTTAAATGTATCTTTTTTAATCTCAATCTTCTCAGGTACTGCTTCAACTACAAGAAACGCACCCTTTACATCTTCGAAGTTCTGGCTGTATGTCAGGCGTCCAAGGATTTCTGCTTTCTTCTCTTCTGTCATAGATCCTTTTGCTACTTTACGGCTGAACAAATTTTTCTACTGTTGCTTTTGATTTTTCGATTGCAGCTTCGAATGTATCAATATTTACTACATCGTAACCTGCTGTCGCACAAGCCTGTGCGATTCCATTTCCCATCAATCCTGCTCCGATAACTGCTACTTTGTTTTTCTCCATGTTTTTGTACCTCTTTTATGTTAAGTTTTAATTGTTACCCGTTTGATTATTTCTCTTTAAGCTGTAATCCGAATGGTCCGTTCTGAATGAACAGGGACGCATCCATTTCCCTTAGTTCCTCGCTGATGATCGGCTTAAAATCCATCATATCTAGAATCTGTGTATGAAGGTCGATACCTGGTGCAATCTCAATCAGCTTCACACCTTCTTTGCAGAGCTCGAAGACTGCACGTTCTGTCACGATCATAACCTCCTGACCTTTCTTTCTTGCCATCGGTCCGTTAAAGGAAAGCTGTGCTACATTTCTCACCATCTTGCGGATCTTGCCTTCCTGAAGAATGTTCAACTTACCATCTTTGAATTCATATTTTCGCACCGCTTGCAGTAAATGTTCCAAGGAATACGATCTTCTTCGCATTCTGTGTAATATCAATAAATCCACCGGCTCCAGTACATCTTGTTCCCATCTTTGTGGAGTTGACGCTTCCGTCTTCTCCCAGTTCTCCAAGCCCCATATATGTAATGTCTACACCAGCTCCGTTATAATAATCCATCTGCTCATGATGGCCAATCATTGCCATCAGATTCTGGCCAATTCCGAAGTCAATTCCGCCGGCCTGAACACCACCATAAATACCAGACTCTACCGTAATAACAACATCATCGGATACCTTTTCCTCATTGCAGACCTTTCCGATCATGTCATTTGGAATTCCTGTTCCAAGGTTGATGACTGCTCCTCTATACAGTTCCTGTGCTCCTCGTCTTGCAATAAACTTTCTCTCGTTGAACGGTGCCGGTGGAATATCTCCTGCCGGTACTCTTGCAAGTCCGCAGTAGGATGGGTCATAGTACCAAGATGAAGTCTGTCTGTGATCTTCCATTGGATTCTCACATACAACAATATCATCAATAAATACTCCCGGAACCGTTACATCCTTTGGATTGATCGTTCCTGACTGTACCACCTGTTTTACTTGTGCAATAACGCGTCCACCATATCTTTTAGCTGCCAAAACTGCTGGAAGTACTTCCAGTTTCATTGCCTCTTCTGTTGTCGTAAGATTTCCCATCTCATCACATACCGTTCCTCGAATCAGAACAGTATCAAGCGGGATCTCTTTATAAAACATGTACTCTTCTCCGCCATATTCGAGAATATCCACAAGATCTGGAAGTGGCTTTGTACGGTCATTCATCTTTCCTCCTTCTACTCTCGGATCAATGAAAGTACCAAGTCCAACCTTAGACATCTTACCTGGAAGTCCACATGCCATACTTCGATAAAGCTGTGCAATCTGTCCTTGCGGCAGACAATATGCTTCTACCTGACTGTTGGCAATCATCTCCATCCATCTCGGTTGCAGACCCCAATGGGATCCAACAATTCTCTTGACAAGCCCTTCGTGCGCCAAATGCTGAATTCCATCTTTTCTATCACTCTGTCCACAGGAATGAACCAAAGTAATATCGGCAGGATGACCAACCGTTTCAAATCTCTTTTCAATTGCTTTCAAAATTGATTCACTTGCACTGACCAGTGTCATTCCTATCGTGCATAATGTAGACCCATCCTGGATCTTTTCTGCTGCCTCCTGTGCAGTAATAAAATTTGCTTTTAACATAATGCCTCCTCTTCTATTGAAAAAAGTGTTCTGATATACTTCTTATCTGTCTTAAGTCCTGGTGTCTTCGGAATTGCATCCAGAAAAAGAATCCGCTCCGGCACCTTGAATCTTGCCATCTCTTTTAACATTTCTTCTTTGATCTGTTCCTCTGTAAGTTGTGCACCCTTTTCAAGAACTACAACGGCTGCTGCAACCTCTCCGTACTTCTCATTAGGAATTCCGACAACCGCTGCATCTTTAACCCCCTTAAATGCGATAAGTTCATCCTCTACATCAGTACACCAAATCTTCTCTCCACCACGGTTAACCATATCTTTCTTACGGTCTACGAAAAAACCACAAAATGCATCCTCGTTCTGATATCCCATATCTCCCGTATCGAGCCAGCCATCTTCTGTAAATAACGGTGATTCCATCTTATAATAGTATTCCACTACATTAGCTCCACGGATATAAACTGTTCCGACAGTTCCAGTCTCAACCTCGTGTCCATCATCATCAAGAATTTTAAGTTCCAGTCCTGGAACAGGTCTTCCGGAAGAAGATGGATAAATACTTAAAGCCGTATCCGTCGGAAACAGAGTTCCCGGGCTTGCTGTCTCTGTCATGCCAAATACAGTACGAATCTCTGTGGTCGGCAGCCATTTATGTAACTGCTTTAACTTCTCCACCGGCATATAACTGCTTCCGCACAACATCATACGCAAGGAAGGAAGTGCCGGATACTCTTCTTTCAGATCCATCAAAAGTCCAAAAACTGTTGGCGAACCATGCATGAATGTGATCTTATTCTTTTCAATACATTCCAAAATACGATGTGCTTCATATCTTCTGTATAAATAAACAGTTCCACCAGAATAAACAAACAGTCCTAACAATGCAATCAACCCCGTTACATGATAAATCGGAACTGGTATGATCGTCTTATCTTCCGGTGTTATCTCACATAATCGGTGATATACCATCGTCGCATGAATGACATTGTAATTCTTCATCACAACACCTTTACTGACCGATGTCGTTCCCGAGGTAAACATCAGAATCATCTCATCTTCAAGCTTTCCCTGTGAACCGCCTCTTTTTCCTTTCGGCAGTTCAAGATGCCGGAATCCATATCCTTCTTCCTCGTCAACAGAATAGACAATTGGAAATTGTTCCTCATACTTTTTCACCCAGTCTGTAAATCTTTCTGCTGCCACCAACAGATCAATATCTGCTTTTTCAATCAATGCCTGTATCTCGTGCTCTCTATATTTACTTGGAAATGGAATCACAACAGCACCAATCTTGCAGATTGCATAGAACACAGTACAGAACTCAATACTATTATGAAGAAGCATTCCTACATGCTGTCCTCTTTGAAGCCCCTTTTTCTGTCAGCCACTGTGCAAAATCATCTACCATCCCGATGAACGTTCCATAGGTGTAGGCTCTATTCCAGTTGTCAGAAAATCCAATCTTATCTGGAAATTTCTCCGCTGTCTCCTCAAGAATCTCATAATAATTATTTTTCCATATCTGAGAATGTACAGACCTGGTGATTTCCGATCGTCCGCATTTCCATGCCTTTCGTCACATGAACATTCCAGACCTCTTGTCCCTTTATCATCTCAAACTCCTTTCAGCTTACGCTGATCATTTTATGAAACCGCTCCCATAAATATTCAAAAAACTATTTGTTCTTTCGAACTACCCATAGTTTATTATATTTTATAGTCTTTTTCAATCTGAAATTGTCACAATTTTTTCATTTTATTCTTGTTTTATTTGCACAAATAAATAGTTTATTTCATCTATATTAGTGAATACCGCTCCATTATTTAAATCTGTTTTTATTGGTTTTAAGAAGTATTTATGATATACTCAAGATTAAGCAAAAAGACATTTTGACAGCACCAACAGAAAAACCAAATGAGGTAACATCATGAATGAGAAAATTGATATTAACTATATTGCAAAAAAAGCAAATGTCTCTCAGTTCTACTGTCTCAAGGGTTCTGACAAAAAAAACAAATGTAAAGGAATCCACACGTGAAAAAGTAGAGCAGGTCATGGCAGAACTGAACTATCATCCAAACTCTATGGCCAGAGGACTTGCTACTGGAAAACAGAATATCATCGCGCTTGTAGTTTCCGATATCCGGAATCCTTTCTACGCACAGCTTGTCTGGACGATTAGTACTTCTCTTCGCGAAAAGGGGTATCTTATGACACTTTATAACAGTGCAGATATGACACGAAAAGACCGTGAATCTCTCTGGAGTCTTTTAGACTATGGATTCTCCGGTCTGATTATGGCAGACGCAAGAAAAGAGGATGATTTTTCTCAATTCTTAAAGCAGGCTGACTGCCCGATTGTTCTCGTCAACAGGACACTCGGCATTGCCAACACATACGATACGATCACTTTGGACAATATGCAGGGCGGATATCTCGCAACAAAGCATCTTCTGGAACTTGGTCATCGGCGAATCGCCATGCTCCGCGGACCAGAAATTTCTACAACCAGTCAGGGACGTTACGAGGGATATGTCTATGCACTTCAGGAAGCCGGAATTCCATTAGATAAGACTTTGATCCGTGCGGGAAAACTGAACATGGAATTTGGACGGGAGTTTGCCAAAAAAATTATTCTTCATTCTGACAATCCCCCTTCTGCCGTATTTGTTGGAGGCGATTTCACCTGTTATGGATTGATGGATGCCTGCATCCGTGCAGGAATACGAATTCCAGAAGATTTAAGCATCGTCAGTTTTGATGATATTCCTTTTTCTGATACAGCAATGGTTAATCTAACTACAATCTCCCATCCTTATACACAGATTGGTGAGCTTGTTGCTAAGAAGATTGTCCATAGAATCGAACAGCCAGATGCTCCTGTCGAACAAATCACATTGCTGCCAACCCTTGTAAAAAGAGGAAGTACAGCACCATACAAAAAATAACTTTTTCTTTTAAACTTTTATCAATGAAAAACTCAAAAGCTGCCGTTTTACAAAAGATTATTTTATAAAGCGGCAGCTTTTTATATTAACTGCTTTTTTTCTAATTCGATAGATTCATCCGCCAGCAGATGATACAATTCATCAATCTGGTCGTCAGAAAGCACCCT